>Ga0209377_1001180_pt1 | contig 17626 bp, 19 predicted proteins | sample GraSoiAngelo_141_FD_185898 | JGI IMG/M metagenome (GOLD analysis project Ga0209377, IMG submission 185898) | Grasslands soil microbial communities from the Angelo Coastal Reserve, California, USA - 14_0929_12_40cm (SPAdes) (version 2) | ecosystem: Environmental > Terrestrial > Soil > Grasslands ...
TTCTAAAAAAAGCACCCGCTGGAAAAGAGAAGATCTGGGGTTCGTTCTGGGGAATAATCGACGCAAAGTTTTCACCTGATGAGCGGTACGTCGCGATTCGCGACGGGATGCGGTTTGATGTGCTGTCGCCGGTGCTGGTTTTTAGAATCCAGCCTGTTGGGACAGCGCTAGTGTACGAAACGTCGGGCAGTTTCTCCGCCGAAGAAACACATTTCACATACGAAATCGGAGCATTCGAACACGACCGCCTTAGGATTCGGGTGTTCTCATTACAGCGCGACTCCGCCTCGCGGGCCACGCCTAAGTTTCAGTTCGAGTACGCCGTGGAAAACCTTGACAAGCGGCAACCCATTGACTCGTTTTTCTACACTGGAGTCGAACGTCGACGATTACTTCAAAAGGGGCGCTAAAGTCGAGGGAGCATCGTGAACTCTTCCCACATAGCCGGGCCGAGTAAGTGACTGGGGGTTCATAATACGGTCACGGTGGCTGCGACCGATGTGAACGGAAATACCACGACGAATCGCTACAATGTGGCTGTCACCGGGAGCGGAAGTAAAACTCTCGTCTATGATCTCAACGGGAATCTTACCAGCGATGGCACGCGCACGTTTGAATGGGATCCACTGAATCGATTGATGGCAGCCACCAGCGGCACGCATCGGAGTGAGTTTACGTACAATGGGCTAAACCAGCGGGTCAAGATTATTGAGAAGACCAACGGCAGCGTAACGAGCACGAAGCAGTTTGTCTGGATTCCCGGAGACCCACAACCATCTGAGGAGAGGGATGGGAGCAATAGCCTTACAAAGCGCTTCTACCCGCAAGGAATGCAGGTGGGCTCGACGAATTATTACTATACAAAGGATCACTTGGGCTCAATTCGTGAACTGACTGATAGCTCAGGCGCGGTGCAAACTCGCTATGATTACGATCCGTACGGCCGCCGGATAAAGGTTAGCGGTGGTGTCGACGCGGATTTCGGTTTCACGGGCCATTACTACCATCAGCCGAGCGGACTGCATCTCGCCTTATATCGTGCCTATGATGCTGATTTGGGAAGGTGGATTAGCCGCGACCCAATCGCAGAAGAAGCAGGTTTAAACCTTTATCGATATGTGTTCAACAATCCCACGCGACTCACAGACATGTTCGGGTTGTTGGTGGATGCGTACTTCAATGTGTATCAAGGACTGTTAACGGTCGTGGATCGTGAGAGTGGTGCCAGGATTACTCTCCCCGCCAATTCAGGGATACAAGGAACGACGATGAATAACAATCCTGATTACGAATTGCGACAAGGTGGTCCTATACCGCGGGGAGACTACGAGATTCTGAATCGCCTTTATAATGAGCCGGATGAGTGGACTGACCTCGACCGGTTACAGGCGTCGGGCGTAGGAGTATGGGCGTTGGATATGCTCGACCGTACCCCTCGCGATGACAAAGGCCGCGGTCGCGGTCTATTTCGGCTTCATCCGTTCTCGGGTACCGGGTGTGTCGTTTCGGACGATTTGAACAGCTGGGGTCAAATGAGAGACATTGTTAACAACACAAGAACGCAGACGGTGACAGATGCTAATGGTAAGGAGCGTACGCTCTATGGGACGATGCATGTTTTCTCCACGGTGTCTCCGCGAGCTGTCTTTCCATGAAAACTGTTTCGAATATCAGCACCGGAACATTCTATCTAGCAGCAGCAGCGATGGTGCTAGTTGCGTGCGCGGCCGGAGATCCTCGCAGTAACTCAAGTGACTGCGATATCAGCATTGGCGGATCTGTTTTAAGAGTGGCTGCGGAAAAGGGTTTTGCTTACCGGAGCTCGGTGCTGTCGGCATGCCACGGTGATTCTGAGGCACTTGTTCATCTCCTATTGTTTAGTGAGGAAACCGATGGGGAGGCGATGTTAGATCATGGAAATGTTCTCCTTGCCCTAAAGAGCCGTCTCGGTGTCGCGCGCTTCGACAAAACACTGCGCTCACTCGGTATAGAGCAGCAAAAGGCGATATCCGCAATTCTTCAGACGGCAGAAAGCATGCATCGGGCGACACGCCAAATTTTGGGATCTGGGGACCGTTCTTGACGGAGCCTGTTCCCGTTTGGCCTGCTGGGCTTGGACCTGGAACGCCAGGCTATACACATTGATACGGAAGATATGGAACCCAAACAATTACTTGCGACCCGGCAACGTAGCTGTGTCTTGGGGGTTATCATCGCTTGCATCGTAATTGCCGCTGGTTGGCCGGCTGTAGTTAGAGCCATGGACTGGGAAACTGCCTCGGAAGTCGCTTTTTGTTATAACCGGGCAGGTTACGAACGCGATGCGGAACGTGTTCTGGACATCCTGAAAGCGCACGAGATATATGGCAAAATTATCTATTTCAAAAACATTAACGGCGTGGATGGAGTAACCGAGGATACATCTCACGCCGACAAGTTTGGCGTTTTTGTGGACGTCCAGAGCGCTGATGCGGCGAGGAAGGTTCTTGCCGACGAAATAAAAAGAGGACTACGTCTCATTCTTTCTCAAATCGACACTAACACGACTCCACGAATATCGCTCCCGCAACGCCGACTCAGCGTGTGAGAATGGCGAAAAAGTGTCACCAGGCGCTTTCGTTAGCTCGTCGTACGCCCTTTGCCAGGGTTCAGCGCGGGCTCGATTTTTTCGGGAAATTCGAAGCCGACTTTTCCGTTCTCCAACTTCAAATAGGCTGAGAAGGGGCGTCCTCTCTTCGAGATGAGGTTATCGAGAAGATCGGTTCTCCCTGTGGCTAGGAGTTTCTGCGCCTGCTCTGTTGGGATATCGCGACCCAGAATCGTTTTGCTTAGTTTGAATTTGCACGGTCTTCGGTCGGCCTGCGAACGCTCACAAATGTAACTGTTCTCAGTTTCAAAAATCTTTCCGCCGCACTTTGGACACGTGCCGACCGGTTCTTTGCCTGTGAAATCAATCTTAGCGACCGGCTCTTTGGGCTTCCGTTCTTTTTTTGCCTTGGCCTCGCGCTTTTCGAATTCGAAGCCCACATCTCTTTTGTCGGTTAGCACGAGAAACGCTTTGAACGGCCTGCCTTTGCGCGAAATGAAGCGCGCGAGCAAATCGGTCTTCCCAGTGGTCAGCAATTTCTTTATCTGCTCGCGATCCACCGGTTGTTGCAAGATGACTTTACCGGTTCGGAAGTCGCACGTTTTGTTTGGGCTGACTGAATTCTCGCAGACATAACTCATCCCGAACTCGAATACCCGCCCACCGCATTTCGGACATTTGCCCAGCGGCTCCTGCGCTGAAAAATCAACCGGTTGCGCAGCGCCGTTCTCCTGACCGTTTGGCCCGAAATCAAATTCAGCCTTGAACTGATCGCTCAGCCTCAGGACGGCTGGGAAACGCTTGCCTTTCCTGCTGCGAAAACCGGTCAAGGGGCCAACGTGTTTGTCCCGAACAAGAGTCTCGAACTCTTCACGGCTTAGCAACCGGCCGGCGATGGTTTTCCAAATCGTGAAATCGCACTCCTCATTCGTGCAGGTGAAACTCTTGAAGCGCTCGATGATGGACGAACCGCACTTTGGGCATTCTCCGAACGGCTCGCTCTCCGGCATGTGTTCGTCGGGATGAAAATGTCTCGCCTTGCCGACGATTTCCTTCGTGAGATGGCGGATGTCGCGCATGAACGCGTCGCGTGTAAGCTTGCGATGCTCGATTTCCCGCAGGCGGAATTCCCATTCACCGGTTATTTCCGGGCTGGTCAATTCCGGCACCGCGTTCTTCAAAAGGGAAATGGTTTGGATGGCCTTCGCTGTTGGCTGTAATTCCTTGCCGTGTCGCATCAGGTAATGCGCTGAAATCAACGTCTCGATGATCGCCGCTCGGGTTGCCGATGTGCCGAGCCCTTTCTCCTTCATTGCCTCGCGCAATTCTTCGTCTTCGACCAGTTTCCCCGCCGCTTCCATCGCGCTGAGGATGGTCGCTTCATTGTAGCGAACGGGCGGCCGCGTCTCGTCTGTTTTGATTTCGACGCGCACCGTTTCGACGCGTTCGCCCTGATTGACCCTTGGCAAATTTTCTTCCGGCTTCTCGCTCGCAGCTTCGCGGCCATAAACCTCGAGCCAGCCGGGCGCGACCAGAATTTTTCCCTCCGTCTTGAAAGGCTCGCCTTCCACACGCGTGATTCGTGTGGTGTTCTCGTATTGCGCAGGCGGAAAGAACGCAGCCACAAAGCGCTTCGTCACCATGTCGAAGAGCGCTCGCTCATGGTTATCAAGCGACCGGGGAAGAGTGCCGGTGGGAATAATTGCAAAGTGATCGCCTACTTTTGCGTCGTTAAAAATACGCTTGTTTGGCTTGACCCAATTATTATCAAGGACTCTTTGCGCGAATCCCGCAATTGCGGGATCGATCCGTCCTAATGTCGATCTTACGGTTGGCGGGTAATCTTCCGGTAAAGCGCGCGAATCCGTGCGCGGATAGGTAATGGCCTTGTATTTCTCATAAAGTGCCTGCGCGATTTGCAGGGTGCGCTTTGCTGAGAAACCAAAGCGATTGTTGGCTTCGCGTTGCAAGGCGGTCAGATCATAGAGCTGCGGAGCGACCTGCGTGCTCGGCTTCTTTTCTTCCAACTCGACGATACCGTGTTTGCCGCTGCACTTGCGCTGGACGGCCTCGACGATTTCGCGGTACCACAATCTCGGCGCGGCGCGATGCTCGTCCCAGAGAGACCCGTTTGCAGAATCAAGCCGCTGCTCGGCATCGGGCAGATTCAATCGCAGGCGCGCAAGCAGTCTCTTTGTTCTCTCGACCTCGCCTTCTTCCTTCTTGAATGTTTCATCGAACCAGCGTCCCGAGTATTCGCCTGCCGCTGCGCGGAATGTGCCGATGATCTCGTGCAACTCGCGCGGCTTGAACTCCTGAATCTTGCTCTCACGGTCCACGATGATAGCGAGCGTGGGTGTCTGAACGCGCCCGAGAGAAGTGACCGTGCTGCCGCGCCCGCCGCTCAGTCGCAACGTAAACGCGCGCGTCGCGTTAATTCCTACCAGCCAATCCGCCTCGTTCCGGCTTCGGGCCGCGCTGGCCAAGGGCTGCATTTCAGCGTCGCTGCGCAACCGCGCGAAGCCTTCGCGAATGGCTTCGGGCGTCATCGATTGCAGCCAGAGGCGCTTGATCGGCTTCTTCGTGTCCGCGTATTGGATGATGTAGCGAAAGATCAATTCGCCTTCCCGGCCTGCGTCGCACGCATTTATGATTTCCGAAACATTTTTGTCTCTGATGAGCTTGCGAAGAACATTGACCCGACCGCTCATTTTCTCCGCAGGCTGGAGCTCAAATTCGGCCGGCATGATGGGCAATTTCTTCATGTCCCACTTATCCTGTTCTTTCATCGAAGCTGGCACCGCGAGCTCAAAAAGATGGCCTACCGCCCACGAGATGAGGTATTTCTCTTTCTCGTAGTAGTCCTTGCCTTTCTTGAAACCGCCCAGCGCCTTGGCGATATCGCCAGCGACCGATGGCTTCTCGGTAATGATGAGGGACTTGGACATGGGGCAGGAATCGAACCCAGCTAAGGCGCCTTTGCAAGTGAGAGCCGTGTTGCGTGCGCCGTCTGCGTCGCGGTAAGTCTCTGACTAGCAAAGCTTCACGAAATATTTTCCCGGCAATTGTTTGACCAAGCGTTTGAGTTCCAACTGCAATAGTGTGGACGAAACGGCTGCGCTCGACAATTTGCTCTTCGCAGCGATTTCGTCAATGGGCGTCTCGGTCGCGTCAATCGCGTCATAGACTCGGTGCTCTTCATCGGAGAGCGCCGGCAGTGGCCGCATAGCGGCCTCCGGCGACGGTTTTGTTTCTGGCAAAAGAATCTGCAGATCGTCCAGGATGTCTGCGGCATCCATAACGAGCTTGGCACCCTGCTGGATCAACCGATTCGATCCCATCGCGCTCGGCGCGTTAATGTGGCCGGGCACTGCGTAAATCGAACGACCTTGTTCCAGTGCCTGCGCTGCTGTGATGAGCGCGCCGCTATTCAAGCCGGCTTCCACGACAAGAATGCCGTGGCTCCACCCTGCAATGATCCGGTTGCGCATCGGAAAAGTTTGTCGATCTGGTTCAATCTCCATCGAAAACTCGGACACGATCGCGCCATTTCCGCTCCGAATTTTCTCGGCGAGCGCAGCATTCTCCGGCGGATAGAGCCTGGCTAATCCGGCGCCGATTACTGCGATCGTGCGTCCTTTCGCGGCGAGCGCGCCTTGATGCGCGGCGGTGTCGATGCCGCGGGCAAGTCCGCTGATTACGGTCAATCCCGCGTAAGCCAGTTGATACGCCAGTTTCTTGGCCGACTCCATGCCGTAATGTGTGGTGCGCCGCGCGCCGATGACACCGATTGCGTGATGATCGCGCTCCTCCAGCTCGCCCCAAACGTAGAGCACGATAGGCGGCGCATGGATTTCGCGCAGCGACTTGGGATATGCCGAGGATTCCTGGGTAATCACCGTCACCTCAAATTCGCGAACGCATGCAAGCTCCGCGGGAAGATCGACAGTTGATTCCCAGTTGCTGATTTGCTCGGCTACTTCGTTGCCGATTCCTTCGACCTTGCGAAGTTCGCCGCGTCTCGCAGAGAGGATTTGTTGAGGCTCCTTAAAAACCTCCAGCAATTTACGCAGCCGCACCGGCCCAACCGTGGGCAACATGTTGAGCGCGATGCAGGCTTCGGTCGCGTTCATTCCAAATTGGGGAATGGGTAGGGGCGATTGCCCCGATCACCCATGGCCGGTTCGGCGAACCGCCACTACCATTCAAAACGGGATCTCATCCTCGTCTGGCTCGGCTGGTGCAGATGGTTTCGGGGGCCCGGCGGTTTGTCGATCTTCGCCAGCAGCCTCGGCGGCAGCACCGGTCCCGGGCGGACGAGTGCCTAGCAACTGCATGCTCTCGCCCACAACGCGAAGCCTCGTTCGTTTTTGTCCGGTCTGCTTGTCGTCCCACGTATCCATTTGCAGACGGCCTTCAATGAAAACGGGCCGTCCTTTTTTCAGGTATTCACCAGCAATCTCAGCGAGGCGCGCCCACAGCACGACATCGACATAAGTGACTTCCTCACGTCTTTCTCCGCTGTCGATCGTGTAAACGCGATTGACCGCGATGCCGAGATCGCAGACTGCGCTGCCCTTGGGCGTATAACGCACCTCGGGATCGCGGGTGAGATTTCCGAGCAGAATGACTTTGTTAAAACTGGCCATCTCAGTCTTATAGCGAAATCATTTCGCTTTTGCCAGCTTTTTCGCCGGTTTCTCCTTCTTCTCTGGCAGGCGCTGGTAATTCTGGCGGTACACTTCCGGATCCAGCTTAAATCTGGCGCGCAGTCTCGCGATAAGTTCAGGATCCGCGTTAAAAATAAAGTTCACATAGTACCCGGCATCGAGCGGGCCAGCCACGTACGAAAACTGGCGCTTATCCATTTTTTGCACCTGTTCGATCTGAACCCCTTCTTTTTGAAATTCGGATTCCAGTCGATCGATAATTTCCCTGACGGTGTCCTCTTTGCCCTGTGCGTTTAGCACAAGCAGCGCTTCGTAACGGCGGTTCATGCTTGTTCGGTTTCTTTACCCTGAAGGTCCGGTCGCCGCGGCGATACCGACTCGTCCCGCCGTACGGCTGGGGAGCTTTCGGGATTGAAAGTGTTCATCGCGGAAAGGAGCCCGTTGTCAATCGCGCATTTCACCGCTTCCACTGCGCGATCGATTGTCGATCTAACCAAGGGTTTCTCCTCATCGAAAAAGCGGCTCAGAACGTAATCAACCGATCCCTCATGCGGCGCCTCGCCGATGCCAATGCGCAAGCGAGGGATCTCCTCGGTCCCGAATTGCATGATAATCGATCCAAGGCCGTTGTGGCCTCCCGATCCCCCCCCTGCGCGCAATCGAAGGCGGCCCAGCGGCAAGGAAAGGTCATCGAGTACGACCAGAATTTCCTGCGACGCGATCTTGTAAAACTGCGCGATGGCGGAAATAGGATAACCACTCCGATTCATGAAACTCATCGGCTTTACCAACTGCACGGCGCCACACTTGGAAGAGAGCGCGTCCCACTTTGTCGATCGTTCCCATATCGATCCAAACTGCGCGGCCAGTTGATCGACCACCATGAAGCCGATGTTATGACGTGTGACCGCGTACTCGGGTCCAGGATTTCCAAGACCGGCAACTAGCCGAATTGGTTTTTGTTCCACGGTCGCTCAATCGTAATCCAAAAACTTGTCCTAGGCGAAACGCAGCGGAGTCCAATGGATTGAAAATCGAAAACGGATTATTTTTTTTGTTCCTTCTCTTTTGTAGCTTTTTCTTTCGCAGCCGGTGCGGGAACTTCGCCCTCTTCCTTTTTCTCGGTGATCACTTCCGGTCCGGCAGCTGCTGCTTCCGCTTCCACGACAGCCGGTTCTTCTTCAACTACGGGCGCGAGCAACGAAAATGCCGTAAGATCGGGCTGCACCCTTGGCGTTACTCCGGGTGGGAATTGAATATCGCGAACATGAATGGAATCCCCAATGTTCAGCTGCGAGACATCCACCGTGATCCGATCCGGCAAATCGCGCGGTAAGCATTCAATCGCGAGCGTGCGTAAGCTTTGCTCCAGCAATCCGCCAAAAGTCTTAACGCCGACGGCGGTACCAGTCGGTTCGAGGGGAACTTCAGCTTGAATCATCTCGTCCATGGAGATGGCGTGAAAATCCAGATGACGAATGGCGCCACCGACAGGCGAATGTTGTACTTCCTGCACGAGCGCGGTGCGACTCGAATCCTCGCCGGCTATCTCGAGTTCAACCAAAACGTTTTCTCCTGAAGCGTGGCTCATCATGGCATTGATATCGCTCGCGGCGACTTGCAATGGCTGCGGTTTATCGTTGCCCCCGTAGATGATCGCAGGAATCAGTCCGCGCGCTCGGAGTTTGCGCACGGCAGAGCGTCCCAAATTCGTCCGGGGTTCTGCTTTGAGCTTAACTTGTTTTGCCATCTGTTTCGTTCTCGATGTTGAACAGCGACGACACCGATTCGTCGTTATGTATCCGTTTAATGCTTTCCCCGAGAAGCTCAGAGACGCAGAGCACCGTGGTTTTAAATCCTTCCACGGTGCGCACCGGAGTGCTGTTAGTCGTTACTAATTCCGCGATTTTCGATTTTTGCAAACGTGGGATCGCGACATCTACCAGGACGGCATGCGAAACTCCTGCGTAAATTCTCTGTGCGCCGCGTTTTTTCAGAAGCTCAGCAGCTGAAGTCAACGTGCCCGCTGTTTCAGTGAGGTCATCGACCAAAAGCACATCGCGGCCTTCCACTTCACCAATGAGATACAACGCCTCGGTCTCGGTGGCGCTGCGACGCTCCTTTGCCACGATTGCCAGATTCGCATGCAACGCTCCTGCGTATGCCGAAGCCATTTTGAGCCCGCCCAAATCTGGCGAAACCACGGTCGTCTTCCCCTTGAGCTGTCGCCGCAGATATTTAATCAATACCGGCAACGAATAGAGGTGATCCACCGGGATATCGAAGAACCCCTGCACCTGTTGCGCGTGCAGGTCCATGGTGAGCACACGGCTCACCCCGGCTGCATGCAGCAAATTGGCCACCAACTTGGCAGTAATCGGGACGCGCGGCTGATCCTTGCGATCCTGGCGCGCGTATCCGAAAAATGGAATCACCGCCGTTATCCGATCCGCGCTGGCGCGGCGCGCCGCGTCCACCATAATGAGCAACTCCATCAAATGCTGATTGGTCGGCGGACAGGTCGGCTGAATAATGAACACATCGTGCCCCCGAATGTTTTCCTCAATCTTTACGTACGTCTCGCCATCGGGAAACGAGCTGATCGTCGCCTGACCGAGCGGCACACCGACGTATTTGCAAATGCGCTCGGCCAAGTCGCGGTTGGCAGAGCCGCTGAAGATTTTCAATTCTGGCTGGAGCGCGAACATGGAGCGGTTAACTTAGGCGCGCGGGAATGGCGTTGGCAATCTTCAAAACTTGCCAGGCGTGATTTCTTTAGCGAATAGTTTCTATTCGAGGTTGTCCCCGATGAATGCTGACGCGATTCGAATAGAACGCCCAACAACAAACTCAAAGCTCTTCGCGCATACGCGCTGGGACGCTGTTCCGGCCGCGGCGGGCCTTTTTCATCTCGCTTATTTCCTGGGCCTCTTCTTCCTTTACCCGCATGCGCCGCTGTGGGTGATGTTGATTCTCGGATTCACTTACTCACTAATGGTCAACGCGAGCATCAATGGGGTAGGACACAATTTCATTCACAATCCATTTTTCCGATCGCAATTGCTCAATCGCCTCTTTGGAATCACGCAATCGATCGCATGCTGCTTCTCCCAGACGATCTACGATGCGGTCCATATGCAGCATCACAAAGGAAACTCGGATCGTCAGGATGAAAACGGCGACACGATTGATTGGTTGTCGATCTATAGGCACAGCCATGACGGCGAAGCGGAGAATCCTTGGAGCTACGTGTTCCTGAGTTTCTTTCGCGACGATGTCGGCGCCATTCGCAAAGAACTGCGCAAGCGCAATAACGGCGATCTCTTCTGGGGCAACGTGGAATTGGCCGCATTCGCAACGGCGCTTTTGGTGATGGCGATCATCGTCCCGACGAATCCGGTTCATTTCATCAACTGGAAGTTCATGCTCTTTTTCCTGCCGTTCTGGTATCTGGGACATTGTTTCAGTTATTTGAACGGCTACTACCGTCATTACGGCGCGAACCCTGACAAGCCGATTGCGTGGGGTGTGAGCAGCTACGGAAAAATCTATAACTGGCTTTTCTTTTACAACGGCTATCACGCCGAACACCATTTCCGGCCGAAGGTGCACTGGACGAAGATGGAAAAGTTTCGCCGAAACATTGTCGATTTGCAGAAGCAGGAAGGCGTCCGCACCATCAAACGTGCGCACATGCTCGGGTTCCTCGACCCCGATTTGCCGAAACGCGGAGAACGCAGCACGCGCGTGGAAGGCGCTGAGCCATCGATTTCCGGGTAGCGCACGCCTCTGGCGTGTTGGTTTCGGCGTCGCGCCGAAACAGGCTTTTCGTTGGAGGCTCCGCAGCGCGTGGGGAGAAAGCAGAGGGAAAGTTCGCGATGGCGAGGGCGCCATCGCCAGCACGCGAGACGCGTGCGCTACCCAGCAAAACTTCCGCGCAGCTTTTCCTTCCTGGTTTCGCAATCTTCCTGCAATCGGCGGATTTCCGACGCAAGCTGCTTTTCCAGTGATTCGGCTTCTTCAAAATTTCCGACGACTTGCGCCTTGCGAATCTGATCTTTCAGGAAAAGCTCTTTCTCGGCGATCTTCGCCCGATACACGGAATCCACCTCCGCGATTTCTTTCTTCTGGTCTTCAGTGAGCGAGAGCGAGGGCGACGTTTTCTCGAGCCGTTCCATCGCCAGTTCGTAAGCCGATTTCATTGTCGATCTTGCTCCTAAACCAATCGATGCATTGCACGTCGGAAATCAATTCTTAAATTGTTTTCAGTGCATCCACCAATTCAACTGCTCAGCATCGATTTTGACGGCACGCTAGTTTCCGAGCCAGCGAACCCGTCCTCGATACGCAGTGCATGGAATTAATCCGGGAATTGCAAGAAACCGGCGCGATTTGGGCGATCAACACCGGTCGTTCCGTTGATCTCCTCGAATCCGGGCTCGCCGATTTCGCCTTCCCGATCCGTCCGGATTTTATTCTCACGACTGAACGCGACGTTTTTCGTCCAGGGCGAAATGGAGACATATGGGAACCGTTCGGCGATTGGAACGAGCGCTGCGCGCGCGATCATGCCGAGTTGTTTTCTTCCGCCCACTCGGTCATTGCTGAAGTCGTTGATTTCTTAATCCAAAAAACCGAAGCGCGTCTTATTTACAATTCCGAAGGTCTCGAAGGCCTCGTTGCGCAGAGCGACGAAGAAATGGAGCGCATCACCGAATTTATCGAGCAAACGCGGGCGGAACACCCCAAGTTGGATTACCAGCGGAACACAGTTTATCTGCGTTTTTGCCACACTGATTACCATAAAGGCGCGGCGCTGGCCGAGCTGGCGCGTCTGTTGGAAGTCCCGCGCGACAACATTTTCGCGTCGGGCGACCATCACAACGACATCTCGATGTTGGATGGAAGAGTTGCTGGTATGCCGTCATGCCCAGCGAATGCAATCCCTGAAGTGCAAGATGCCGTGCGCAACGCCGGCGGTTACGTCGCGCGGAAAGACTACGGTGCCGGTGTTCACGAAGCGCTGCTGCATTTCACGAACGGAAAATCGTTGACGGTGTAGCCACGGCGCTCCGTCGCCGGGTCTTCAACACGCGCCTCGGCAGAGCGAGGCGGTTACAACGCAGAATCTCTGCGTAGCACGGGGCGAAATCACCAGTGGACGCTTCCGCTGGATCCGGGAGGGCCTGGCGTAAAGGCGCCCTCGTCGGGAATTTTTTCACCGGGAACCCTTGCAGCCGATTGCGAGCCCGATTGCTCGCTGATCTCTTCATCGCGCGAAACACAAGCCGAGATGAGGAATGCAATTGCCAGAAACAAGACCGCTGGAAGTGCCAAACGTTTGGTCACAGCCAGCGAACTTAACCTCCGGCCTGGTTGATGCAAGCGCTGGCGTCCGGTAAGCTTCGCCGTGACGGCCGCTGCGAAGATCGACATCAAATCCCTCCTCTTTCCCGAGCTTCAAGAAAAGCTTCAGGAACCGGCCGAGCCCTCTTATCGCGCCGGGCAAATCATGGACTGGCTTTACAAAAAGCGCGCCGGCGCATTTGAGCAGATGACCGATCTGCCGCAGTCACTGCGAGCGCGGCTCGCTGAGAAATTTTCGATCGGCAAGATCGACATTGTGCGCGTTCTTGGATCTCGCGACACGACCCGGAAGTTTCTGTTTTGTTTGAGCGATGGGAACTTGATCGAGTCGGTCCTGATTCCCGCGTCGTCTGCGCTCTACGGAGAAAAATCGGATCGCCGGACGGTTTGTATTTCGACGCAAGTAGGTTGCGCCTACGGTTGCAAATTTTGCGCCAGCGGTTTGGAAGGATTTTCTCGCAATCTGCGCGCGAACGAAATTGTCGACCAAATCATCGCCGTTGAGCGCGCGAGCGGAGAGAAGATCGACAACCTCGTTTTCATGGGAATGGGCGAACCGCTCGCGAACTTCGACCACGTGATGCGCGCGATTCGAATCATCAACGCACCGTGGGGTCTCGGCATCGGCGCGCGGCACATCACCGTCTCAACCAGTGGCCTCGTCCCGCAAATTAAGAAGCTTGCCAACGAGCCCCTGCATATTCGTCTGGCGATTTCGTTGCACGGCGCGACGGACGCAGTGCGCAGCCAAATCATGCCGATCAATCGCCGTTACAACATCGAGACATTGCTATCAGCTTGCGATTACTACGTCGCGCGCAAAAAACAGCGGCTCACCTTCGAGTATATCTTAATCGCTGGTGTAAACGACGCTGACGAGCAAGCGCGCCTTCTTTCTCGCCACGCCCGGCGGCTGTCAGCAAAAGTTAATTTGATTCCGTACAACAGGATCGAAGGCTTGTCGTGGTTGCGACCTTCGCAGAATCAACAGGAGAGGTTCTTGTCGATCTTACGGGCGCACGGAATTTCGGCCACGTTGCGTCGCGAGAAAGGTGGTGATATTGACGCGGCCTGCGGGCAATTGCGGTTGCAAACTAAGCGCAAATTCTGTAGCGGCGCTCTGTGAGCGACGAAATTATTGTGGCGCAACTTTGTAATTTGCGCAGGTAACATCGCAAGTTCCAAACCTGTGCCACATCTGAGCGCGCAAAACGCTTTGCGCGCGAGAACAAAGTAACGTTTAGTCGAGTATGGCAGGTTACGAGGGCCGGTCCGAGCGGATGTGGGATGAGTACGACTGGGAGCGTTTTCTCCAGGAACAGGATCAAAAGACCGAGAAATACATGCAACTGCTGGAGACCTACCTTGATGACCCACGGCGCGACGAAATCATCGCGCGCGAAATGGGCTGGACGCAATTGCTGGACGCGAAAGATTGGAGCGCAGAGGTGGATGCGCTTCTCGATGAAGACGCGGAGGACGAGGACGGCTTCGACCCGGGCGATGCGGTGCGAGCACCCGAAACGATTGAGCAGCACAGCTTGTATCAAGCTGCGTTAGCTCTCACAATTTGGATTGACCAACTGTTCGATCAAAAGCCGTTACTCCAAAACGAGCCGGCTGCGATAAGATTGGCGACGCACTCTGCTCTGGCGAGCGCTAAACTGGCCGCCGCTCTGAGCGGCGATGACGTAGATGAAATCGGGATGACGATTGCGTACCTAAAGAGGGCGCTCAAGGCGATCACGATTTCGCTGGATGCGGCGGCGCAGCTTTTATCGAAAAAACTCATTACCGGCGCGCAGCATTCGGTCTTGCAACAGCGGCTCTTTCAAGTGCGCGACGGCATTATCACCCTGATGGGCGAATATCGTAGCGAATGGCGACGCCGCTTCGGCTCCGAAGGCTTTCGGAGTTGAATGAAACAGGGTCAGCTCCGTCTAACGATGCAAACGGAAGCGACTCTGGCTCAACCTGATGTCTCGGAACTGGAGTTAGTGAAGCGATGCCAGGCTGGTGACACCGGAGCATTTGACGAGCTGGTGACCCGCTACCGGACACGCGTATTCAGCATGATTTACAACATGGTCCATAGCGAGCAGGACGCCTGGGACCTAGCTCAGGACAGCTTCGTGAAAGCGTGGAAGTCGATCAAACGCTTTCGCGGGCGCTCCTCGTTTTACACTTGGCTTTATCGAATTGTGATGAACGTCACCATCGATTGGGCGCGGAAAAAACAAGTCAAAGCCGGCGCCGCCGAGTTCGACGACGCGACCCAATTAAAGGAAATAGATCCGGCATCGAAAACGGCCCCAAAAGCGGACGCGTTGCCATACGAGACAATGGAACGAAGCGAGATACGGGCGCGCATCGACCAGGCGATTGCTCAACTCACGCCGGAGCATCGCGCCGTCATTTTGATGAAAGAAATTGAAGAAATGCAATATCACGAAATTGCAGAAGCGCTTGGCTGCTCGATCGGCACGGTGATGTCGCGCCTGTTCTATGCCCGCAAGAAATTGCAAAATTTACTGAGAGACGTTTATGAAAACATTTGAAGAAAAATGGACTGCGTGGCTGGATGGCCACCTCACCGGTAGGGAACTAGCCGAGTTCGAAGCCTCACTGCCGGACAAGGCTGCTGCTGAAACCGAAAGGGCTGACGCCAAAAAACTCAGCACACTTTTGAAGCGCGAACTCGCGGCGCACGCGCTGACTAACGAAGAGTTTTTCAGTCATCAGGTGCGCGAAAGAATCGCGCGCGAAGGCGTGAGCCCCTCTCGGGAACGCAATGTTGCGGTCCCCACGTGGTGGACCATTCGCCGCCTGTTATGGACGGGAACTGCGTCCCTCGCCATCTTTTTGATTCTTGCGATTTTCGTGATGCGCGACAAAAATCCAGCCGAGCAATCACAGTATCTTACGCAGATTCTAAACGCCCGCGTTGATCCAGTCGTTAGCCCGAATGCGACGGTCTCGATGTTCGAAGCAAAGAAGGACCGAGTAACTGTGCTGTGGACTGAGGGCTTGCAGTCGTTGCCGTCGGATTACGCAGCCAGATAATCCCTCATGGCTCGCGCGCGCCCGCTCTTGCTCGCATTTATTGCGCTGATCGTGAGCGCGGTCCCGGGCCTGCGCGGCGCGGAGAAGGTGTGGAGCGGCCTGGTGATCGCGGAGAACGTGTCCCAGCCGCAACCGATTCCGCCGGAGCTGACCCGGATCGAGCGACCGCTCAAGCAGCTTTTCGGCTACAATCAGTTTCAAGTGATTGGCCAATCGCAAAAGACGCTTCAAACCGGGCAGGAAGATTGGCTAGCCACCAGCAAATTTTTCGGTCTGCGCGTGGATGCGCGAGGTGAGAGCGAGGCCGGTTACATTCTGAATCTGAAGCTTTACAAGGAGAAAGAGCTGTTGCTCGAAACCGATGCTAAATTGAGCAAGCGTAGCCCGCTAATCATCAAAGGCCCACAGGTCGGTGGCGGACAATTGCTACTGGTATTGGTGGTGCAATAAGATTTGCCCGCCGTAGCGGCTTATCACCTGCGTGACAAAGGTTGCAGTCGAGACGCCTCCCATCCACACAAGTAGATGCAAAGTCCGGCACGCGTTGTTTAGTGCGAGAAATGCGCGCTCTGTTTCCTTTTTTGGCAGCTCTATCTTCTATTGTCTTTCCCGCCACTATGATTGCGGAAAAGCCATTCAGTTTTAAAGATACACCGGGAAAATTGCCGAAAGAGGTTGTTCCGACCGATTACTCCATTCGGATCGTTCCAAACATCGACAAATCCGTCAGTCGGACGGACTCGTCCCGTGGCGAGCTCACGTTCACTGGAACAGAAACGGTAAAGCTGAACGTGCGCAGTCCGGTTCATCAGTTGGTGCTGAACGCGCTCGAGCTTGAAATCACAGAGGCATCTCTCGATGGCAAAGCGCTGCCCAAGTCTGCAATCAAGACCGATAGGGAAAAGGAGCTGCTCACCCTCGCGTTGCCGTCGGAGCTGGCGCGTGGGGATCACACGCTCGCGCTCAGTTTTTCCGGAAAGATCAATCAGCAGGGACAGGGACTTTTTTACATGCATTATCACGAGCAGGGGAGCGGAACGAAAAAAATCATGCTCGGAACGCAGTTTGAAGCGACCGACGCTAGGCGTTTTTTCCCTTGCTGGGACGAACCGGTTTTTCGCGCGCGCTTTCAATTGACGGCGGTCGTTCCGGAGAATTGGCTCGCCGTCTCGAACATGCCAGTCGAGAGCGAGAAAAAAATCGCTGGTGGAAAAGAGGTCCGCTTCGCCCCGACTCCGCCAATGTCGAGTTATCTCAATGTCTTCGCTGCCGGTGACCTCGATCTCATCGAGTCGCGAAGCGGCCCGACCCAAATCCGTGTGATCGCAACGAAAGGCAAAGCGAAATTGGGTCGCTACGCACTCGAAGCGACGGCGCAAATTTTGCAATACTACAACGATTATTTCGGCGTGGCGTATCCATTGCCGAAGCTGGATCAGATCGCTCTGCCCGGCGGCTTTGGCGGCGCGATGGAAAACTGGGGCGGCATCACCTATTACGAATCGACGCTTCTGTTTGATCCGAAAAATTCCTCTGCGGACACGAAGCAAAATATCTATGAGGTTCTCGCGCACGAGATGGCGCACCAATGGTTTGGTGATCTCGTGACCATGGCGTGGTGGGACAACCTCTGGCTCAACGAAGGCTTCGCCTCGTGGATGGGCACGAAATGCACCGCGCATTTCAACCCGCAATGGGAAGTCTGGCTGCGGCGAAATCTTCCGCGCGACCCCACCCGGCGCGTCGGAATCGCGAAGGAACAAGCGATGGAAAGCGACGCAAGATCGACAACGCATGCGATTCAACAGCCCATCGCGACGGAGGCGGAAGCCAACAGCGCTTTCGATGATATCACTTACAAAAAGGGGCAATCGTTCCTGCGAATGCTGGAGAGTTTTCTCGGCGAAGACGTTTTCCGCGATGGTATTCGCCGGTACAT
>Ga0209377_1001184_pt1 | contig 17622 bp, 15 predicted proteins | sample GraSoiAngelo_141_FD_185898 | JGI IMG/M metagenome (GOLD analysis project Ga0209377, IMG submission 185898) | Grasslands soil microbial communities from the Angelo Coastal Reserve, California, USA - 14_0929_12_40cm (SPAdes) (version 2) | ecosystem: Environmental > Terrestrial > Soil > Grasslands ...
GGACTACAATTCGCGCTCAATACCCGAAAAAGTTAAATCGCGGATCGAACAGCAACCCATTTATCTCGCAGTGATTACTAATGCGGAGAGCCACGATTGGCTGATAGCTGAGGCCGCTTACGCGTTAGGCAAAGATAAACATATCATCCTGCTCGTCGAAGACAGAGCGAAGTTTAATCCTACGATATTGGGCAAGGATCTTGAGCAGATTCGCTTTCCCGTGGAGCTCGTCGAGAAATCATTCACGAAGCTGCTCGAAGAATTTCGCGATCTTGGTGTACGCTTCTGAATCCGAAACTTTTCGCAGCGCCAACCAGTAAATTGTCGCGCTTTTCTGTTCGAAAATGAGCCAAAATCTGCTCTGCGGCAGATCGAGATCGACGTCATCGATTGCAAAGCCGGGAGTTGATGCGGCGATCTTTCTGATCTTTCGAAAGTAATCGAGATGATCGGTCGCAATGTAAATGACCCCATTGTACTCCAAGGCGACATGAACGGATTTCAGGAAGTCTGGTGTTACGATTCGGCGCCGATGGTGGCGACGTTTGGGCCATGGGTCGGGAAATAAGAGATAGAACGTTTCCACTGATTCGGCGGGCAACAGATACCGCACCGCGTAGAAACTCTCCATCTGCAAAATCCGCACATTATCCAGACTGGCGGCTTTACGCGCAGAGCTACGGATTCGACTGAGCAATCGTTCGATCCCGAGAAAGTTTTTGTCGGGCAGGCGCTGCGCCAGCGCGCAAAGAAACGAACCGTCGCCGCAGCCAAGATCGACATGCAAGGGCGCTTTGCGCCCGAAGACCTTCTCCGGATCAAGCCAATTCGTGAGCGAAAACTGCGACTGCGGAATCACCCGAGAACAGACGTGCCTGCGGTGAGCTAAGCTATCCTCGCCCGCAGGCACGCTGAGGAGAAAAACTTGGTCGTTTTGCGTCTCGTCCTTGGTCAGGCCGATCCGATTTATGAGCATCGCGTCTGCTGATGGCAAGAAAAAAGAGAATGAGTTATTCACAACGCGCCGAACGCGAGAATGTCTAAGATTCCCAACATGAAGCGACTTTTTCTTCTTCTGATCGGCTCCGCAGTGCTTAGCGGGACTTTTGTCATTGCTGATGCTCCGCAAAATTCGTCTGTCGCAACGACAAAAACAGCGGTTTTTGCCGGCGGCTGTTTTTGGTGCATTCAGCCGGCTTTTGACAAGGCAAAAGGGGTGATCAAGACCGTCGTCGGCTATTGTGGTGGGACAGAACCGAATCCAACCTACCAGCTGGTTTCCTCGGAGAAAACCGGCTATCGCGAATCCATTGAAATCACATACGACCCCGCAACAATTTCTTACGACCAATTGCTCGACATCTACTGGCGTCAAATTGATCCGACCCAGGCCGACGGCCAGTTCACTGATATTGGACCCAGCTATCGCGCCGCGATCTTTTATGGAAACAGCGACGAACAAAAAATCGCCGAGGCTTCAAAGGAGAAGCTCGCGCACTCCGGCAAATTCAAAAAACGGATTGTGACCGAGGTTCTCCCGGCGATAAAATTTTGGCCCGCGGAAGATTATCATCAGAAGTATTCGGAAAAAAATCCCGTGCATTTCGGGGCATTCGAACTCGGATCAGGAAGAGTTTCCTTTCAAAAGAAAATGTGGGGCGAGCGGTAGGGACGCCGCGCTGCAGCGTTCGGACGGCGCAGCGCGCCGTCCCTACCCTACAACCTGCACGCCTTCGCTCGTGGTGCGCCGAGCGTAGAGATCGCTAAGGCGTTTTGTCATCGGGCCCACTTTGCCGTCACCGATCTGGCGATTGTCGATCTTTGTAACGGCCGCCAATTCGCCCATTGTGCCTGTGCAAAACATCTCGTGGGCGCCGTAAACATCAACGACTGACAAGTCTGTCTCGACGCAACGAATTTTCTCGGCCGCGCAAATCTCGATCACTGTGGCGCGAGTGATTCCCTCCGGACACGCAACGACCCGACTGGTCGCCAGATCACCGCTCGCTCGCGACTTATCGGAGTTGCGCACGATGAAAACGTGCGTGGCGTTCGTTTCCGCGACAAAGCCGCGCGTGTCCAGCATGAGCGCGTCGTCTGCTCCGGCGTTGTTGGCCTCGATCTTTGCCAGAATGGAGTTCAGCAGATTCGCGTGATGAATCCGCGCATCCAGGACCTCGGGCGGCGGACGCCGCATTTTGCTTGTAATCAAGGTGAGTCCCGTCCTCGCGTACACCGGCGCCTTGTGCTCAGCGAGCACAACTAATGTCGGTCCGCTCTGATTCAGCCGGGGATCCATGCCGGACGTGATTTTCATTCCCCGCGTAAGCGTGAGCCGAATGTGCACGCCATCGCGCATTTTGTTGGCGGCAAGCGTGCGCTTGATTTCCTCGACGATTTTTTCGCGCGGTGGAATTTCTGCAAACGATAGCGCCGTTGCCGAACGCTCCAGCCGGTCGAGATGTTCGTGGAGCTTGAAAATACGGCCATTGTAGAGACGCAATCCTTCCCAGACTGCATCGCCGCCCTGCACCGCTGAATCAAACGGGCTGATCCCAGCCTCGTCGCGATGCACCAGCTTCCCGTTGATATTCACAATCAGGTCGCGGTTTCGCTCGTCGAATTTTTGCAGCATTTCAAATCGTCATTCTGTCATTCCGAGCGGGGCGAGGAACCTCTCATGCGCCGAAGAAATCACACCAACAAACTCACGAAGCAAATCACATGCTCGAAGTGTACAGCAGAGACTTACAAGTAAATCTTAGACGTGTTGCGAGGTCCCTCGTCGTCTTCGCGACTCGGGATGACACACGTTTTTAATGCAACCGATATTGATACAAGCGTTCAAAGCAATCGCAGCAGCGCTCGTAAATCTCTCGCAAGCGCTCCGGCACCTTATAGTGCGTTGGACTATACGGTCGAAACGAGGTCGTCTTTGCCACCTCGGTATACCAATGCCTGGCCCAGATGCCGTCAGTGTCACGCAACCCCGGCGGCCAGGAAAGCATCGACTTGTTAAAGTCGACGCCGGCGGCGTCGCAGAGCAGCCGCAGAATTCGTTCAGGATTTTCCAACACGTCCTTTGCATCGACAACGGGTGGAATCGATTTCGTCCGATTGCGGACAAAATTGAAAACCTCTACTTGCTGCATAAACCCGAGATCCTCGAGGCTGGGGTCCTCCCGTTTTTTGACATATGAAGCAATGACTTCGCGTGGGTCGCGAATAAGAAAACAATTCGTTACGGCGCCGAGCCAGTCCCGATTTATTTCTGGCAGGAAGTGGTGTGTCATATGTTTCTGAAAGAAAATTCGCTTGCCATTCGGAATTGGCCCAGTCAGGCAGGCAACAATTTTTCGCCAATTGATTTCGCCGGCTGCGATCACTTCGTCTGCGCCGGGATGATTTTTGCCCGTTGTCGTTAGGTAGTAGGCGTAAAATGGCTCATCGATGACTACGGTATCGCGCCGATTTCCCCACGCGCGCATCATCGCGGTCGAGATGTTACGCGGGCCCGACCACATCGCGATGCGAATGCTCACGACCTGAACAGTCAGGCGGCAAAGCCGCGTGTGCAAAGCCTTGAGGACAACGTGTTCCACCTCGGTCAGGTGGATCAGCTTCTCGAAGACGATGGTCAGCCGCCGCAGGCGCAGTTCCGGGCTAGCTTTTCGCGAAGACGCCTAACAACGGCCGACGTGATGGTGTCTTTGAGCGGAAATCGCTAACGAAACCGTTCTCAGTGCGAATCTCGACGTGGCCAGCCGCGCGCTTGGCGCCATACACCAGCACAGAACCGACAGGCGCTTCGTAAGGATTCGAGACAGGAAGTTTTTTGAACCCGTAATTGCTTACGAGCTCCTGGCCGGCTTGTTTCGCCAGGGTTGTCTGCGGCCGAGATTTCACTACTCCGGCAGCAACAAGGGCTTCCTTAACAAAATGCCAGCATTTTGAAAGGGAGTGCGCGCGAGCGCGTTCCTCGGCAATGGTAGCCGCTCGACGCAGTTTTGGATCGATATTTCCGTCCACCTTCGCAAAGGGCTCGACGATTTTCTTGGGGTAATATTTGTCTACTACTTCGACCGATTGTTTTTTTCCAGAAGCATCCGTATAAGCAAACGTCGGCTTTGGCGCCGAGAACATGAGCGCCAATGCTTGATGGGGACAAAACGTCGCGCATCCCAAGGTTATGAGGATAACGGTGAGAAGTTTTCGCATAAAGAGCGCGTCCTATCCAGCATATCGACCAGGCCTGCAACTGATTTTTTTGAGAAAAATTTAACGCTTTCATTTGACATCCGCCGAATACTCAAAGCGGCGCGGCCTCTACAAAGACGAGACGAATTCGACCATTCGCCGGCGCGTCTTTGGATCGGGTAATCGGCCCGTTCCGCCTTGCATATTGTCTTCGAGGTGGCGGGGCTTGTTCGTTGCCGGAATAGCGCAAGTAATCGCAGAATGTGCAACGATCCATTTCAGGAAAAATTGGGCCCACGACCGGCAATCGAATTCAGAGGCCCAATCGGGCAGCGGTTTCGAACGCACTTTGTCGAAGAGATCGCCGGCGCCAAATGGCCTGTTGGCGAGCACCGCGATCCCACGCTCGTGAGCCAGCGGCAGAAGCGACTGCTCCGCTTCGGGCTCCATGAGCGAATAGTTGATCTGGACAAAGTCGAGCTTCTCGCTCCGCATAAGCTTTTCGATCTCACCAAACGCGCCGGCTTCGTGATGCGTGATTCCGACATAGCCAATGCGACCCTGCTCTTTCCATTCGCGCAAAGTCGCGAGGTGCGTATGGACATCGACCAGATTATGCACCTGCATCAGATCGATTCGCTTGGTGCGCAAAAAGGCCATCGAACGTTCCATCGATTTGATCCCGCTCTCCTTGCCGTGAGTCCAGACTTTGGTCGCGAGAAATAATTTGTCTCGAATTCCCAGGGTCGCTGTGAGATCGCCGATCACTGCTTCCGCCCGACCATACATTGGCGACGAATCAATCACGCGACCCCCAAATTTCACGAAGAGCGAGAGCACCTCTTCAAGCTGTCTGCGATTATCTGCCGTTAGGTCGACATCAAACGCTTGCCATGTTCCCAAGCCGATCACCGGCAGTTTCTCGCCTGAGGACGGGATAGCGCGCGTCAGCATCGCTGATGATGATTCGTTGGCGGCTCGCGGTGTGATTGGCAAGAATAGTCCCGCAGCCGTTCCGCCGATCACTTTGGCAGCTTCGCGTCTTGTCACGATTGCATTGTAGGGCGTTTCCATGAACTCCGAAAGCGTTCGCGAGCTGGCACAGACGCCGTACAACAGCTATATGCCATTGTGGATCGCCGCCGTTTCATCAAAATCTCAACGGCCACTGCGCTTGCCGTGCACTCCAGATCGACATCTTTGTTCGCCGATACTAAACCGAAACCGATGCGAATCCTGATTCTTGGCGGCACCGGATTCACCGGCCCATACCAGGTGCGGTACGCGCTGAGCCGCGGACATAAGGTGACGACGTTTAACCGAGGCAAAACGCATCCCGGTGAATTGCCAGGCGAAGTCGAGCAACTCATTGGCGACCGCAATGACAAACTGGACGCGTTGAAAAACCGGCAATGGGATGTGGTGATCGATAACCCGACTACGCTTCCGGCGTGGGTGCGTGACGCGGCGCAGATTCTCAAAGGCAACGTTGATCGCTATGTTTTTATCTCGACGATTTCCGTTTACGGCGAAGGGAAAACCGGCCCGGATGAAAATGCACCGACAGAAAAATACGAAGGCGCTGATCCGTACAAGGAGACGCTGGAGGCGATGAAAGCGGGCGGTTACAAAACCTATGGGCCGCTCAAGGCGCTCTCGGAGAAGGAAGCCGAGAAATGGTTTCCCGGTAAAACGCTGATCATTCGTCCGGGGCTAATCGTCGGCCCGCGCGATGAGACCGATCGCTTCACATACTGGCCGGTGCGGATCGATCGCGGCGGCGAAGTTCTGGCGCCGGGTTCGCTTGAGGACCCGGTGCAATTTATTGACGCTCGCGACCTCGCTGAATGGACGATCCGTATGGCCGAGAATCGCGAGACCGGAATTTACAACGCTACCGGTCCGGCTAAGCCGTTAGGCATCGGCCGAATGCTTGATGGGATCAAAGCTGGATTGCAATCGAGTGCGACGTTCACATGGGTAACGGAAGATTTCCTCACGCAACACAAAGTCGAGCCGTGGTCGGACATGCCGGTGTGGACCGGAAAAGAGAGCGGACTCGCTCGCGCTAAGATCGGTCGCGCACTGAGCAAAGGCCTGACCTTCCGCCCATTGGCTGACACGGCGCGCGACACACTCGCCTGGTTTAAGTCACTCCCGCAAGATCGCCAATCCAAGCTCCGTGCCGGTCTTACGCCCGAGCGCGAGGCGGAAGTTTTGAACGCTTGGAAAAAAGAGAAACTGTAGCCGCGTCCGTATGCGACGCGTGCGCGCGGCCCACAGGGCCGCGGCTACTACATGAAAAAACTGTTCGCTAAAATCGTTGATGTAAAACCGGACGAGGTCCGCGCGCTGTTGTTGGCGTTTGTTTTTAATTTTGTCGTTCTCGGCGGTTATTACGTGATTCGGCCAATCCGCGATGAGATCGGCGCCGACCGCGGCGTTGAAAATCTGCCGTGGATGTACACTGGCACGTTGATCGGCATGTTAATCGCGAACGCGCTTTATGCCGCCATCGTCGCGCGCATGTCGCGGCGGCGGTTTATTCCGATCGCGTATCGTTTCGCTATTGCGAACCTGTTCCTTTTCTTCCTCCTGATGCGGATCATGCCGGCGGCGCAGGGACGCGCGGTTCTCGCGCCCATATTTTTCATCTGGGTCAGTGTCTTCAATCTTTTCGCAACAACGATGTTTTGGTCGTTCATGGCTGACGTTTTCACACCAGAGCAAGGGAAGCGGCTCTTCGGATTTATTGCTGTCGGCGGATCAGTTGGCGGAATTGTTGGTGGTTTGGTCACGAGTTCGCTGGCCGGAAAGCTGAGCACCGGACTCTTCCTTCTCATCACAGCGGTCATGTTGGAGATTGCTGCGCAATGTGTGCGCCGATTTCCAGCCGATTCTCGGGCGCATGACGAGCAAAGTGAGCAACCAATCGGCGGCAAATTCTGGGAAGGCGCGACGCACATTGCTCGATCTCCCTATTTACTCGGTCTAGCGGGGTTTCTCATGATCTACACGCTCACGAACACGTGGGCATATTTTCAACAATCTGACCTTACAGCACATCAACTGCAGGACCGGGCCGCGCGCACGTCGTTCCTGGCAAACATCGATATCGCGGTGAACACGATCACGGTGCTGATCCAAATTTCCCTGACCGGCCGCCTGATGAAATGGTTTGGGGTTGGAATCACGCTGGTGCTGATGCCACTTTTAAGTGCCGTCGGATTTGCGGCGATCGGCTTCGCACCCATTCTCAGCGTTCTTGCGACGTTCCAGATTTTGCGACGGGCCGCAGGGTTCGCGCTACTACGACCAGCGCGCGAAGTCCTCTTCACCGTGTTGCGGCGAGAAGACAAATACAAAGCCAAGAGCCTCATCGACACATTCGGCTACCGCTTTGGCGATCAAATCGGCGCGTGGTCCTATCCATTAATGCGGTGGCTTGGCTTGGGACTGGTCGGCATTTCCTGGGTTGCAGTTCCGCTTGGAGCAATCTGGTGCGTGCTGAGCATCTGGCTCGGTCGCAAACAACGCGCTCTAGCCGACGCGCAAATCAAAAGAGATCAAAACGCAGCATTCGGCGGCGCTGCGGCGGAACCGGCGTGAGTTGCGCGCACGCGTCTCCGAGGCGAAACGTAAACGAACAAATCAAAATCAAAGGAGGAAAGACAATGGCGACACGAACTGGATCGGCAGTGTGGGAAGGGACACTCAAGCAAGGCAAAGGAAACATGAAACTTGGCAGCGGCGCATTTGAAGGCCCGTATTCATTTTTATCGCGCTTCGAAGAAGGGAAGGGGACGAACCCGGAAGAACTCATCGGCGCAGCCGAAGCTGGCTGCTTCTCGATGGCGCTCTCGGCAAATCTGGAAAAGGCCGGTCATCCGGCGAAACGAATCAGCACGACAGCGACCGTGAAATTGGAAATGGTCGGCGGTGGTCCAAAGATCACGACGATCGATCTAAAAACCGAAGCGGAGGTACCAGGCATAGACGAAGCGAAATTTCGCGAGCAAGCCGAGCATACAAAGAAAACCTGCCCGGTATCAGTCGTTCTGGCAGGCGCGCAGATTAATCTCGACGCGAAATTGCTGTAGCGGCAGGCGTGTCGCCTGCAAAACCGAGAGCTGACAGTGCAGCCGGCACGGCTGCCACCACAGCGGATTCTATTTCGCCAGTTCGTATAGATATTCGACGAAAGACATTACCGCGCCGTCAAAGCCTTGGATTTTCGGATTTGTGGATTCGATGATGTAATACTCGTCCGGCGCGTGCGCGCCACTGCCGTGACCGAGTCCGAAATGACCGGCCGCAAGCTTGAGCGGTTCTCCAGTGAAGACGTAACCGGGATACGAACCGGCGTTGCGCGGCCAGAGTGACGGATCGATTCCAAATTTTTTGTAGGTGGCGACCTGCGCTTTGATCAGCGCGGAATCCGCAGATGTGCTCGTGGGATCGTAACCGCCGGTCATGTTCACTTCGATGTCGCCGAAGCCGCGCTTCGCCAGATGCGCTTTCAACGCAGCAAGCGCGTCTGCTGCTTTCATATCCGGCACGAGACGCATGTCGATCTTCGCCACGGCGCGATGCGGCAGGATTGTTTTTCCGCCGGGACCGGTGTAACCGCCCACAAGTCCCTCAATATTCACAGTCGGCTGGGATTCGAGCCGTTCGTTCGCTTGCTCCCACGGCACATCGTTTATCCAATGTTGTACGCTGAACTGTTTCTTTGCCTGCGCTTCGCTCCGCACCTGCGACACTTTTTCGATCATCGTCTTTTCTTCCGCGCTTAGCGGAAGCGGTTTTGGATAATTATCAATCATGATTACGTTGCCGTCGTCCGAGACCAGCGTGTTGAGCGCTTTCACTAAATGCCACGCCGGGCTATCAACCATTGCTTTGAGCGACGAATGAATGTCTTTGGCCGGACCGCGTCCCCATTTTTCGCCGCTCGAAACCAGCTCCAGCTCAATGACGCCTTTCGAACCGAGATTTACGGTGACAATGCCGTCTAGGTCCTGCGTCGCGTGCGGCATGAACACGCCGACACATTTCTTTAGCGCGTCCAGCACTTCCGGTCGCCTGACGAGTTGCGGAATATGCGGTGATCCGATTTCCTCCTCGCCCTCCGCGACCATCGCGAGATTTACCGGCATCTTCTTGCCCGCGCCGCGAATCGCGTGCACCGCTGCGAGAAATGCCGCTTCCGGTCCCTTTTGGTTCACAGCGCCGCGTCCAATCATCACTTTGCCGAGCGGTGGCTTGTCTACGATTCGCGCTTCAGTCGGCGGCGATGTCCACTCCGCCGGATCGAACTGTTTCACATCGTACATGAAATAAAGTCCCACCGTTTTAGGCGCGCCTGCATCGAGCGTCGCGAATACGCCCGGCTTACCGTCCGTGTTGATCACTGTCACCTGTTGAAATCCCGCGTCGCGCGCCAGCTTTGCCATGTACTCCGCGCCCTCGGGATACCCGCGATTCTCCGCCGCGATCGAGACCTGCCCAACCCAATCCTGTAACCGCTTCACCGCTTCATCGTGCCGTTTAGTGACTTCGGCCTTGATGTCTGCGCGATCATCGGTCGCTGCAATGCAGCAACGCGCGACAAGCATCACTGCTATTAACGATACGAGGGGCTTTGTATTCATACCTTAAAGTGCGAGGGTTTCTTGCGTTTGTGCTGAGGCTGTTACTACCAGACTGCTGAATTTTTTCACCAGCTCGTCGAGCTTGGCGACATAGTAATCAACATTTTCATCGCGGTTTCCGGGATCGAATTCCCTGGCCAGTTTGGCGGCTTCGTAGGCGGGAACTTTTTTCGGCGTCGCTTTGATGTAGTAACTGATCTGATCGCCCGGCTTGTAATTGCGGCCACTGGCGAGAGCCAGCTCGTAAGCAGCGGCACGATTGCGCGCGGAGCCAGCAATTTTTGAACGATATTTATCGAGCGAATCCTGGAGTGTGTCGGTCTTCATCAGCATGTCGATTTTCCATTCGCGGTTCCGAATTTTTCGCTCGAACCCATTCCTAAGATCGGCGATCGCTTCCGGTTTGCCCTCCATGATGAGCTTGATCATTTCCTCGAGGAAAACGCGCTGGAATTTTTCCAGTCCGCGCGATTTGAGCGCGCCGCCCTTGATGATCACGTCACCGTCTTTTGTGAGCAGCGCGTAATTCTTCGCCTTGTAACTGAACATCGCATCGAATTGCTCGTCGATTTCGACATCGATTCCGGGCGGCAAGATTTGCGATAGACCTTTTTGCAGCTCGTCGGTCGTAGACGCGGCGTCCCGCCGCGTTTCTTCGCCAGTCTCCACGCGACGAGGCGTCGCGTCCACAGGCGGCACGAAATAAATTCCGTCAGTATCGACCTCGATGACCTGCGCGCCGTGCGCATTGAGCCACTCAATCATCTCCTTGAGCAGATCGCGCCCGATCTGCGTCACTCGCGCAGCGGCATCGAAATCGGCGAAATGTCCCTGCGCAAATCCAAGGTACCCGTAGAAGCTGTTCAGCAGAATTTTGAACGTGTTCTGCAGCGCTTGGAGATGATGTTGTCTTGCGGGATCCTTTTCCGCACGCATTTGCGCCTTTGCTTCCAACCGGAAAGTGCGGAGATCGGTCAGTAAATGTTGAAAGATTTGGAGTTGGTCAGTCGCCGGAAAACATTCGAATTGCAACATCACCGACGGATAGAGCGAGGCGATGTCGCAGTGCCAGACGTTGCGCGCCACCCCGGTGAAGAAGATGTCGGTGTAGCCACCTTCGAAAGCGCGCGGCATCGGCAACTCGGGAATGGAATGGCGTTGCCGAAAATATTCGCGCAGGAAAAGTGCATTGATGCGTGTGGCGTTGCCGCGCACGATCACGTCCTGGTAATTATAGGGAAAGATCTGCGCCTGGATGAAGTAGCTCGGGCTTAGCAAGTCCGACAATGCGCGGGTTTCCCGAACGCCACACAGAGCGCGTCGCCGGAACATTTCTGAATCACCCAGGGATGCACGCTCCAATTCCTTGCCAGTGAGTGATGAGATTTGTTCGCTCTCGCAGAGATCAAAGTGCCGCGCGACGTCCGAACGCTCGAAACCTGCCAGTGAACGCATCCCGACGTCGTAAAACTGCACGAGCAAAAACGTATCGACAAAGTGGCGGCCATCGATTGTGAACTTTGGATAATCGATTGTTTTTTCCGCGATCTGCAGTCGTGACGGACGCGAGCGCAGAAACCCGCCGCTGCGTCCCCAATCTAGTTTTGTCTTGAGCTTTTTCGAGCGCGCTACGAGCAGCGGAAAATGAACGCGGAACAAATCGTGACCTTCGATCACATCCGGATCGTGTTGTTTGATGAGAGCGGTCAGGCGTTTCAGAGCGGCGCGCTCGGACTCCTCAATATTGGTTGGATCGACAACTATCAATTCTTCCCACCGGTTGTTATCCGACAGCGCGATGCTCATGATGTGCTCATCAGTCGCGAGCACTTCAATCTGCATGCGTTTCAATTGCTCGAACGGCAGGTCCTTGAACAACGTACGGCCAGTGGCCGTGAGGTAATGCTGCACCGGATCGGTGAACGCGAAGAAATCGCGGCCGGCGCTCTTCAGCCCATTGCGCAATGCGATTAGTTCTTTCCAGCTATCGACCGTGACCAGCCAGCCATATTTGAGATCCCCCTGCAGTTTTTCGGCTTCGATGCCCAGATCGACCACGTCAGAATCAGCCCAGACGAACGGATGAAACGGTTCGACATCTGTGACTGTCGATCCATTGGTTTCGCGACGATGAACACGAACCGTGCCGGTCTCACCGAGCTCAACAGCGACAATTCGCGGCGTCGGATCGGCACCAAAAAGCAGCGTGTTTTTCTCAAATTCCATCTACAACCAACCTTTCTGTCATTCCGAGCGAAGTCGAGGAATCTCTTACTGTGATTGCACAGAATGAGAATTCAGGGATGCTTCGCCTTCGCCCAGCATGACACGTATGACGGCTCGCTCCTTGATCTTCTTGCCATCGATACTCCTTCCGGCGCTCGCGTTTGCGCAGCAAACACCGCAATCGCCTACCGAGGCGGAATTGACGTCGCTATTGGCGATTTACAAAGACATTCACGCGCATCCTGAGCTATCAATGCATGAGGAACGTTCCGCTTCGATCGTGGCCAAGGAATTGAAAGCCGCCGGCTGCGAAGTGACCGAGCGCGTCGGCAAGTATGAAAAGCCGGGAGCAACTTGTTTTGGCGTTGTAGGCGTGATGAAGAATGGCGCTGGCCCGACTGTGCTGGCGCGCACAGATCTGGATGCGCTGCCAGTGCACGAAGAGACTGGGTTGCCCTACGCGAGCACCGTCACGACAAAAAATGACGAAGGGAAAGAAGTTCCCGTGATGCACGCGTGCGGGCACGACGCGCATATTTCCATGTTCATTGGAGTGGCACGAGTTCTCGCGAAATTGAAAGATCAATGGCACGGCACCATCGTGTTCGTAGCGCAGCCGGCGGAAGAGACCGGTAATGGGGCGCGCGCATTACTCCGGGCAGGTCTTTACGAAAAATTCGGCAAACCGAATTTCGCGCTCGGATTCCACGATAAGGCCGACATGCAGACGGGCCACATTGGGGTCACCGAAGGTTACACCTATGCCAACGTCGATTCAGTAGATGTGATCGTGCGCGGCGTGGGAGGGCACGGCGCGTATCCGCACAAGACGAAAGACCCGATTGTGCTCGCGGCAGAGATGATCAATACGTGGCAAACCATAGCCAGCCGCGAAAATAATCCGCTCGACCCAATCGTTGTCACTGTTGGCTCAATTCATGGCGGCACAAAGCACAACATTATTCCAGACGAAGTGAAAATGCAGTTGACCGTGCGCACCTATAAACCCGAGACGCGCGAGCGCGTGCTGGCGGCAATCGATCAAATTGCAAAGGGCTGCGCCATGGCAGCTGGCATTCCTCCGGACCGCGCACCGATCGTCAGCGTAGCCAAAGATCAATTCACGCCCGCGACTTACAATAATCCGGAGCTCACGAAACGGCTGCTGGCTGCATGGAAAAAGACGCTAGGCAACGAAAACGTGGAGATTGTTGACGCGACCATGGGTGGCGAAGATTTTTCTGAATATAGCTTGCCGGATCATTCGATTCCGGCAGTTGATTTTCATATCGGCGCGGTGGACCCCGTGAAAATCGCCGACAGCAAAAAGAATGGTACGATGTTGCCGAGTTTGCATTCGAGCAAATTCGCACCGGTTCCCGAGCCCACCATTCGCACGGGCATTATTGCGATGACAGCAGCCGTGCTGGAGTTGACGAAGAAATAAACTGTAGCGGCCGGCGAGTCGCTGGCAGATCAAAGAATTACAGCCGACACGGCTGCCTCTACAGCAACTCACTTTACCTTGATGTTTTTCCGCAGATAGGTCGGCACGTCGAGATCTTCGCCTTCGACGATGGTCGGTTCGCTTTTTTCAAATCGTCCGCGCGTGACGGGCTCGAATTGCAGAATTTCCTGTTTTGCTGGAACGGATTTTGCGGCGGCTTTCTCGTCGGTATGTGGAACCGCTTTCTTGTGTGGCGCAACTGGTAGCGGCTCGGATTCGCCTGGCATGGATTCAGCGGCTGGTGTTGCTTGGGCCGCCACCGGTTGCTCAAACGAAATGCTTTCCTCATGTGCGACGGGTTCCATCGCCGCTTCAGGCTCGATATGGATCTGCGGCGGTGGATGCTGCTCGCGAACTGGCGGCTGCGCGAACACGTTGCTCAACGTCGCGCCATCGCGGGATTCCGAAATTAAATCCTCATCCGCGGCAAGCGAGCTGATAATGGTCACGGCCAATCGATCTCCTAATTTTCCATCCACAACGGCACCGAAGAGAATCTGTGTTTGCTCGTTCACGTGGCGGCCAAGCTCCTGCATGAGGACTTCAACCTCAGAGAGCGTCATCCCGGCCCCACCCGACACCTGGACGAGAACGTTTGTCGCGTCAGCCAGCATCCGGCCACGATCCATCAACGGATTTTTGAGCGCCTGCGTGAGAGCGTCGTGCCCGCGATTGTCCGAATCGGATTCGCCAAAGCCGAACAAGCACCGGCCGTTGCGCACGCGCAATGCTGCCAGCAAATCGTCGAAGCCGATGCGAATCAGTCCCGGCCGTTGGATTAGGTTCACGACGGATCGAACACTCTGGCTTATTGTGGTATCGGCCATCGCGAACGCATGATGAATTCCTGCTTGCGGCGCCACTAAGTCGCCCATTCGATCGTTCTCGAAGCAAATCACTGAATGGGCAATCTCGTTGAGCCGGCCGAGCGCCTCTCGTGCCTGGGTGGCTCGGCGTTTGCCCTCAAATGTGAACGGTAGAGTGACGAAGGCGATCACAAGTGCCCCGGCTTCACGGGCCAGGTGTGCGACGTACGGCGCCGCGCCGGATCCGGTGCCGCCGCCGAGCCCTGCACAAACGAAAACCATACGCGTGTCGGTCAGCGCTTCGCGAATTTCATCAGCTGATTCCACGGCCGCTTCATAGCCCAGCTCGGGATCACCGCCCGTGCCGAGGCCGCGGGTCCTGGTACGGCCGAGCTGCACCTTATGTGCGGCTACCGAACTCGTGAGCGACTGCACATCGGTATTGATTGCAACTACGCTGGCCTTCTCCAAACCGTCGAGCACAATTCGATCGAGAGCGTTCAGGCCTGCGCCACCAACGCTCACAACTTTCACAGGAACAGTGTCTGCCAAAGCATCCGGCAAACTGTAATTTTTATGTAGTTGAATCATGGGAACCTTTCACTGCCTTTGGTCTTCATCGCATTCTAAAAAGCTTACCGATCGTTTCTCTAAATCCGCGCCGCGGACGATCTGTTTGCATAACTTGTGCGAACCTGACTAACCCAATCGCGGTCGAGAATTGAGGGTCCTCAACCGCGGAAGTGACGCCCCAAGTGGTCTGCGCATGCGCCAGGTGTGCTGGTATTTCGAAAATTTCCTCGGCGAGATGATCGATGCCGTTTAGAAGGCTACACCCACCGGTAATGAAGATGCCGGCGCCCAGATAAGTGAGATACGGCTCCTCTTCGAGCCCGCGTTTGAGTAGCTCGAGCCCTTCGCGGACGCGCAGGTGAATGATCGTGTTCAGCATCTCACGCTCGATCTCTTTTCCAGCAAAGCCCGACTCGTCCTTTAACAAAATCATTTCGCCAGGCAAGGAATTGCCGAGGATGCAACTGCCCTCTTCAATTTTCAGTTTCTCCGCGCGCGCCATGGGGATGCGTAGCCCCATGGAGATATCGTTGGTGATGTGGTCGCCGCCCAAGGCCAGGCAACCGCTTTGTTTCACCACACCATCGCTGTACAACACGTAATCAGTCGTGCCGCCGCCAATATCAATCACGAGCGCTCCAAGATCTTTTTGATGCTGAGTGAGCACGACCTGCGCAGAAGCAAGCCCGCCAAAAACAACGTCCTCCACGTCCAACGGCAGCTCTTTGACACAGCGGATGCTGTTTTGAATCCGAGTGCGCACACCGTGGATGATATGAAAATCCGCCTCCACTTTTTGCCCGAGCATCCCGATCGGGTTCAGCACACCGTCCTGTCCCTCGACGTGATAATGTTGAATGATGGAGTGGAGGAACGCGTTTTGAGCGGGAATGCTTACCTCGCGCGCGTTGATTTTTACGTCCTCCACGTCCCGTTCATCAATTTCATCGCGGTCCTCGGGAAGCATCACACAGCCACGATTGTTGAAACTTTGCAGATGGGAACCCGCGACAGCCACATAAACGCTTCGGATCATCACGTCGCTCTTCTGTTCGGCATCGACTACCGCTTCGTGCACGCATTTCATTGCCGTTTCGAAATCGACGATCTCTCCCTTGCGCACGCCGCGCGATGGCGCCTGACCCACACCGAGGATCTTGATGGTGCCGTCGGGACGGCCTTCGCCAACAACGACACAGATCTTAGACGTGCCAATCTCAAGACCGACCATCAATTTATTGCTCGCCATGATTGCTAACCCTTTTTCTGTCGTTGGTTGGGAGTTGCCTTACTAACCGGCGTCGAACCGGTGCGCGGCTTGGGAGCAGACGACGTAGTTTCTTGCCCGCCGGAGCCTTGCCGAAGGCGGGTTTCGGGCGCATGGACCGGGACTGCCTTCATGATCCGCGGCTCTACAGCCGGCTCGATCGTATCGTTAATGACGCTTGCCGCAGGTTCTACGAAAGTCACAGGAATATTCCGTTGCACCAGCAGGTTTACTGTCCCGAGTTCCTGTTTTGTGTCGTCGCAATAAACAAGAAATTGTTCCAGCCGCCGCAATTGCGTTTGCAGATCATTAAAACCGAACGTTATGCGCGCGTGATTTTTGTCTGTCACCAACAAGCAATAACCTTTGGAGATATCGATCTCGCGAATCGGGAAACGCATTTGCAAAAAACTGCGCGCGCTTAGACGTAGCAGCTCCAGCGCATTTTTCGCTTCGGGCGATTCGATGACTTTTCCCGCCTCGAGCGCTTCGCTCGAGCATCCCAGAATCAGCGGTAGTCCGAGATATTCGGGCAACAGCTTCTTTTGTTTCATCAAAACACCGCGCGCGTCCACTAAAAAAGCAGCATCTGACGCAAATGGATCTGAAATTTCCTTTTCGCTGGTGATCCAGGCGACAGGCTTTCGTTCTATTACACGGATATCGATCTCGCCTGGCAATTTCCGGACCACCTGAACTTCGTCAGCCTGAGGAAGCTCCTGTATGCGATCCTGAACTTCCGCCAGGTTTACAGTAAAAATGTTTTCGCCTTCACGCAGATCAGCCGCTTTCAACACCTGTTCGCGCTGCAAAGTGCCGTCAGTCTGTAGTTCAATTGTCTTCAGTTGAAAATCTGGATTTTCAAAGAACAGGCGTCTTGCAGCTTCGCGCACACCCAGGTAAGCGGCAGCGACTATCACCGCGGTGAGAATTACTTTCGAGAGGACACCCATGGCCCTGCGAAGGCGATGTTGTGTCGCTCTGCGGGACCGGACTTTGACATCAAGCAAATGCTGCTGCCGTCGGTGGCGCACGTTGGACACGCGTCGATTCCGCGACCGGGAGCTTTTTTGGCCAAAACTCATCTTCGGCTACCTTCTGCTCTGGCGTGAGAAAGCGCGATTATACGAGTGCAAAGATCGGAGTAGCCGATGCCCGCAGCCGCAGCAGCCTCAGGCAGGAGACTGGCCTCCGTCATTCCCGGAATGGTATTGACCTCCAGCACGAACGGCTCGCCGCTGTCCGATAAAATGACATCAACCCGCCCGTAAACTCGCCCCCCGACGGCGCGAAACGCTCGTAAAGCCAATTGTTGAATTTCGGCTGTTTTCTTTTCATCAATCTGTGCGGGGCACACATGCTCCGCGCCGCCGCCCGCCTGGGGATTGAGAA
>Ga0209377_1001186_pt1 | contig 17612 bp, 10 predicted proteins | sample GraSoiAngelo_141_FD_185898 | JGI IMG/M metagenome (GOLD analysis project Ga0209377, IMG submission 185898) | Grasslands soil microbial communities from the Angelo Coastal Reserve, California, USA - 14_0929_12_40cm (SPAdes) (version 2) | ecosystem: Environmental > Terrestrial > Soil > Grasslands ...
AACCTTTCTCCTGCGCCAATCGCAGGAAATAATTCTGCACCTCTTCAGGCCCGATCCGGCCGAGGCGCTCGATTAGTTTTTCAAGAAAACCCGCTTTCACGATGTAGGTCGCGACGTTAACTGGTGGAACAAGGGTAAATTGCTGCGGAGAGAAAAGTTCTTCACCGATTTAACGATTCAACTTCTTCCAGTGCGCCTGGCACTTCCACCGTCAGCATTTCCACGCGGAGATAATTCAATACCACGGGCGCGAGAATCAGGCCGGGAATGCCCATGAGGCGTTCACCAATGATCAGCGCGATCAAGGTAAGCCAAACAGGGTTTCGAATCCGGTCTCCGATGATTTTGCTGTTCAAAAAATATTCCAGCTTGTGAATCAGAACCAGAAATACCAGCGCGGAAATCGCCAGCTTTAAAGACAAGCTCAAAGCAACGAAGACAATGACCGTGTTGCTGACCAGGTTGCCGATAATAGGGACGAGACCGCAGAGAAACGTGATCGCAATGAGCAGCGGCGCATGCGGCAGACGCACCGCGATGACAAACAGTCCCGTCAATATGGTGTTGATCAAGGAGATGGTGATCTGTGCGCCCATCACGGTCGCGAAACTGCGATAAAAATCGCGGAACCGTGTCGAGACTTCGTCGCAGCAAACCGAATAGAGATTATTCTTCACTGCGTGCGTGCTACGGTGCGGATCCAAGCCGGTTTTAAGAAACAGACTGGCCGCTGCAACGATGGCGATAAGGGTGAAAAACAATACAGCTGTCACGGTGCGGGCGAAGTTCGCGACGTTTCGCAAATAATATGCCTCCTGGCGGAGGGTATCGATGACGACAGCTTCGAGGCTCTCAAAATCCGTGAAAGGCAGTTCGATCTGGCGCTGTTGCGCCCAGGCACTGGCCGACGGAATGGATGTATCCGCCACATCGGGCACCGCGAGAATTGCGGCCCGGGTAAAGTAGGCCGCGCCTGCAGCAATCGCTGCCACCAGGACAATAAACAGAATCAGTGCGAGCCACTTTCTGTTCGTCAGGGAAAATAGCTGGCGCAATGCAAAGTAAGAAAAAAACATCGCCAACAGCGGCACCCCCAGATGCAAAAACCCAGCCAGAACAAGCACGGAAACGAGCACGGCGTACGAAAGTCGAGGGGGCGTGATCATGTCACTGCATCCGTCCTTTAACTTCACCCCCAGGCGAGGTTGTCAACTCGCGAAAGCTTTCGGAGTCAACTGCTGGGAAGCGCGGAAGGCTCTCGAGAGCAGGCGCGGTGCGTGGGCCCTCCCCCAAAACGCAAATCAGCGCTTATCTATCGGCGCAGGAGTTGGCTGCCCGGTTTCGACTTCGGCGCGCTCCTTCAATGCGGCTTTGCGTGAGAGTTTTACACGCCCTTTATCATCAATGCCGATGCACTTGACCCAAATAATGTCCCCAGCTTTGGCGACGTCCTCCGTGCGTTTCACACGGAAATCCGCCAACTCAGAAATGTGCACCAAACCTTCCTTGCCTGGCAAAACTTCTACAAACGCTCCGAATTCTTTTGTTGAGACCACGCGCCCCTGATAGGTCTGACCGATCTCGATCTCGCGTGTCATGCCGCCGATAATTTCTTTCGCGCGCGCCATGCTTTCGGCGCTCGTCGCGTAGATATGAACTGAGCCGTCGTCCTCGATGTTAATTTCGGCTCCGGTCTCGGCCACAATGCCTTTGATAGTTTTGCCACCCGGCCCGATCAATGCCCCAATCTTTTCTGGATTAATTTTGATCGTCTCGATGCGCGGCGCGTACTTCGACAATTCCGGTCGCGGCTTATCGAGCGCATTTTGCATGATAGCGAGAATCTTCATGCGCGCGTCCTTCGCGCGCTGGATCGCTTCTGTCATGACTTGGTGGCTAATCCCCGGAAGCTTCAGATCGAGTTGATACCCAGTCACGCCTGCATCAGTGCCGCACAATTTGAAATCCATGTCGCCGAAATGATCTTCGGACCCAATGATATCCGTCAGCAATTCGTACCGCTTCAACTGCCCATCATCGCCACGCTCCGTAACGAGACCGACTGAAATTCCTGCGACCGGCTTTTTCACCGGCACGCCGGCGTCCATTAGGGCCAGGGTGCCGCCGCATACGCTCGCCATCGATGTCGATCCGTTCGATTCCATGATCTCGCTCGATATGCGGATCGCGTAACGAAAACTGTCCTCGCTCGGAACCACCGGTTCGAGGGAACGCTCGGCCAGCGCGCCGTGCCCAATCTCGCGCCGTCCCGGCCCGCCGGTGCGCCCCGTTTCGCCCACACTGAACGGAGGGAAATTGTAATGCAGAATGAAGCGCTTCGATTGCTCGCCACCGCCGTACGCGTCGATCATCTGGGCCTCCTCGATCGGCGCAAGCGTCGCCAGTGCCAATGCCTGCGTTTCACCACGCTGAAAGATGGCCGAACCATGCGCGCGGGGCACAACGCCCACTTCGCAATGAATCGGCCGCAAATCCTGGTAATCGCGACCATCGACCCGCTTCTGTCGATCCAGAATGCTGATCCGAAACGCTTTCTTTTGCACATAGTCGAAGGCCTGCGAGATCGAGAACGAATCGGCCTCCGGATATTTTTCCAGGACCGACATCTTCACTTCTTCGCGCAATGCCTCGACCGCTTTAGTGCGCGCGACCTTTCCTTCGGTGTAAAGTGCCGCTTCAATCCGATCGCCGGCTACGCGATAAGCGATCTCCAACAGGTCGGGGTTCACCGTGAGCAACGGCATCTCGCGTTTCGCCTTTCCTACCCTCGCGGCAAGCTCTTTTTGAATCCGGATCATCTCCCGTGCCTGACCTTGCGCAAACTCAAGCGCCTTCACAAAGTCTTCCTCCGGAACTTCTTTGGCCGCGCCTTCGATCATGATGATGTCGTTCTCTCTGGCGACGTAAACTAGATCGAGATCGCTTTGTTCGCGCTCGGCGTGCGTGGGGTTGGCGATGAACTGTCCGTTGACGCGACCGACGCGTAACGCGCCGATTGGGCCAGCGAATGGGATGTCGGAAACGCACAGTGCCGCCGAGGCACCGTTGATCGCCAGAATATCGGGATCATTTTCGCCGTCAGCGCTCAGCAAGATCGACATGATTTGTGTGTCGTAAAAATAACCTTGCGGAAAGAGCGGCCGAAGGGGCCGATCGATCATGCGCGAAGTGAGCGTTTCCTTTTCGGTGGGTCGCCCTTCGCGTTTAAAGTAGCCGCCGGGAAATTTCCCTGCCGCCGCGGCCTTTTCACGATAATCGACCGTGAGCGGAAAAAAATCCTGGCCTTCTTTGATGACTGTGGACGAAACGGCGCTGGCCAGCACCAGTGTCTCCCCGCAGGAGACTATGACCGCGCCGTCAGCGAGCCTGGCGATTTTGCCTGTTTCGATGGAGATTGGATTGGCCCCGACTTGGGCCGTGACCTTTTGTTGCATTTTACTTTCCTGGATGTGCGAGCTCCAGGCCGGTCACCCTGACTGTAGGTTTTAAATCCGGATGACGACTGCGAGTAACGCGCGCCTCACGGTTCGAAACTAAAACCTAAAATCCAAGGTGATTCACTCGGCCTGGTCTGCTGATTATTGTTATGTCTTCTTCTATTTTATCTTCGGCTTTGAACAGGTAAAAAGTTGGCTTGCCAGCTCCCTCAGAACCTCCACGTGCCTCATTTACGCAGGTTCAACTTCTCAATGAGCTTTTTATAGCGATCGGCTTTCGTCTTGCTCAGATAATCGAGCAAGCTCCGGCGTTGCGCGACCATCTTGAGAAGCCCGCGGCGCGACGAATGATCTTTCCGATTCGTCTTGAGGTGTTCGGTCAGATGATCGATCCGGCGGGTGAGAAGTGCAACCTGCACATCCGCACTGCCGGTATCTTTGTCATGCAGTTGGAACTCCTTAAGGTTCAACGTTTCCGTGTTCTCTGCCATTTGGAAGTGCCTACTCTAAGCGAAGAAGACATTTTCGCAACCGCCACGTCGCGGTCCCCATTCGACGGTCAAATGCAACTATGACACACACGTAGCGACGCGTACACGTCCCGAGCTCTACGTTTCGACTCCAAGCGCTTCCTCATCTAAAACAGCCAGCGCACGGTTGTACGTGGCCATGGCCTGTTCATGTGAGTTGCCGACGGCCGTCAGACCCATTCTCCCAAGTTCGCCTAGAGCGCTCATCATGTGAAATACCACGCCAGTCTGGCGCGTTTGATCGAAGTGCAAGTTGCGTCGCACCACGATGTCGAAAAGATCATCAGGAGTAAGAGTGCGATAATGAGGCGACTCGACATGATCGCTGGCCACAAAAAACTTTTGCTGCCCGCCCGGCGCAGTAAAGGTGGCTGTGTCTGGATCGTACTTGCCGTCGGTGAGAAATTGCAGAGTCAAAAAGGGATGAGTAGTCCCGCCTTTTCTTAAATTGATCTCGATGGCGTATGGATCCCATTTACCATTCGAGCGCACCACCACAAAATCCAGGGCGAAACGGCCAATCACTCCTTCTTTGGCAAGCCGCCTGCCGACCTTCGCCGCCTCCTGCGTGATGAGCGAAGCGTAGCCGGTGTCGGCAGGGAAAACGCAGCCGAGGTAGCTTTGCCCCGAGAGGCCACCAAGTAGTTGATCGTGCGTGGAGAGTAACTCCACATGGCCCAACGGAGTGATGCGAAGTTGGACACTGGGGCTTCTGAATTTCTCGCCAATGATTCGCTCTTCCACGATTCCTTTTCGCTCTTTCAATTTGTTGATGTAGCTATCGTAGGTCGTTCCCTTCAATTCGAACTGCATGGCCCGGAGCCGGTGTTCTAGCGCTGCACGTTCATTTGGCTCACCCGGTGGTGGAAGCCCAGTTAGATCGACAACCGCGTTCCCCTCACCCGAGACACCTTCATTCAGTTTTACCAAAACCTGTTTAATAGAGGGTTTTCTTGCACGCATTTGCGCGATCGCGTCAACCACTTCATCTGCACTGCCGAGATTCTCGTAACCCAGAGGATGCGAGACATCCTCCTCTTGAAAAATCTTCCGACAGCCGCTCTTCGTTCCCAGCGGAAAGAATTTTGGATCTGCGCCGTACATGGGAATGCCGAGCCGCAATGCCAACTCCTTCTCCCGGTGCGTTGTGTTGAAGGGGACAAGGTGAGCGCGATCCGGATCGACAATCAACGAGCGCATTCGCTCGAGCAGACGTGGCCGCTCGAGCAGTTTATCGCTCAGGGGACGCACCGATCCGTCGAGAGGTGAAATCAGGAACAGACGCTTACGAGCATGACTTGGGATGACGCCCGGTAGAAGATCAAGGTAATAATCAATGACGCTCGGCAGAATGATCTGCGACGTAACATAGATCAGTCGCGCCCTGGGCTGACGCAGCAACAGCAACAGAAACAGAAATCGTTCCTCGTATGCTTGCATCACCGCGCCCGAGCCGATTGCGTCGATGGACATCGACGGCACGACGACGATCGTTTGCGGATCCTGATTGAAGCGCTCGATCGATTTCCACAGTGGCACGAGTTTCTTCTGCAACTGATCGAACTGGTCCTCCGAGTTGTAACCGGGATCGATGATCCCGGATGCAGCAGTTGGTTCAAGCATAAACGAATATTAGTCCAAGTCTTTGTTGAAGGTGAACTAAATTACAAGCGGTATCCCAGCGTTGTAGCCAGGGATTGGCGATCCCGACGGGACACAGCAATGATTGGAAACTAGCCCGGATCACCGATCCCGGCTACAACCACGCCGCCGCCGCTCAAACGAATATCCGCGTAGGACACGACCGCCGGGCTCGCGCTCCTCCTGCTATCTCACGTAGCGCCGTGCCTTATTTTTTGTGCGGCTTTGGCGTCGGAGTCGGGGTAGGCGCAGCACAGGCAACATTACCCACCACGGCGTATGTCGCTGCGGGGTGACCATTGTCTCTTTGCCCTTTGACGAACGTATGGTCAACCAACAGGGTTGAACGCTCCAGGTTCTGAGTCTCGCTCGTATCGCCTGTGAAGGTTCTTCCGTTAACTGCACTAAGCAGATCACCCGGCTGTGGATTGCCGACGGCGGACTTCGGTACAATCAGTGTGATTGTGCCATCAGCGTTAAAGCTGCTTCCAGATAAGGCTCCGATTGGAGTTTCCGTCGGAACGCCGATAACCAGACCCACGACGGCTGTGGCGACAGTCCCATACTCAAAGCTGGCGGTCCCATTCGAATCGGTTCGCATCCCAGCGTAAAATTGCTCGGCTGCCGGATTGTACGATTGTGCAGCGTACGAGTTCCACACGATCCTCCACCTACTATTGGGAGGCACAGAACTGAGACTCGTTACTTTCATCTTGAACACCAGGTTGCTTGTTCCGGGAGGCTCAGCGGCGGAAATATAGTCGATGGCTAGCGAGGCAGGGGCGGCGCCTTGCGCAGGCTGCTCTGGGTGGCCGGGCGGCGTTCGCTGTAGAATCAGCCCGCTACAAGTGTCGCCCGCGTAAGGCGCGGCAACTTCATTATTCGCACATGAAATGCCGACAGAATTTATCGCCAGCACCTTATAATAGTAGGTCTTTGTAATGTCCGACGCACCGAAATCGTCGTAAGTCTTTTGGCTTCCGCCGACCGTCGTTAGGAGAGTCTCTGCGTTGCTCGCTGTCCCTCTCCATATCTGGTAACTCTTGATCGAGGAATTGCCCGTATCGGCCTCGGACCAGGCAAGGTGAACTACGAAACCAACTCGTCGCACTGTCACAGATGGCATGCCAGGTACGGATTTCGCGTGGAGCGGGTTGGGTGGATCGAAGGCAGCGATAAGCCGGCGCCCACTCGATTGCCGTGCGATTACACCTCTTGCCGTGTAAGCGTTGCCCTTTGCGGTAAGCGCCGCCTGAACGCAGGTACCATCGGTACATCCGTCCACATACCCGACTTCAACGCGACCCTGTTTGTCCACGGTCATATCGAAAAAGTCGAGCAGATTGCGGCAAATGTCTGCCCCGCCGTGCATCCAGATGCAACCGCGTTGCAACGTATCGTTAGGAGTAGCGTCGGTTGTCGTCCAAGTTTTGCCTCCGTCGAACGTATTGGCAACATAAAGATGCCAGACGCCGTTGAAACTGTTTGCGGAACCATCTCCGGGTGTCGTCGAGCCATAGAAGGCCACGCTCGCACGACCTGCGTCGCCTGCCACAGCAGCGGAAAAGGCGATGTTCTTTAAACTGTAAACTGCGCCCACATCGAAAATGTTCTGCCACGTCTGGCCGCGGTCGGTAGACGTGGCCACCACTGCATTAGAACCACCGATAGCACTGCCGGCCACGGTACTACTAGACATTGCGAAGTAGACACGACCCGTATTGTCGATTCCGACGGCTGGATCTTGAAGGTTGGCGTTAGCGCGGGTCTGACTCGTTGCGTTCTGAACCGGGCGTATGTTCCACGTTAAACCGTTGTCTTCCGAGACTACCACGGCTCCTGTTCCACCGCAGCTGTTGTTGGGAAGATAAACCGTTCCGTCCGGTGCGACTTTTACGTGGCCGTGCAATCCGCCGCATTGCGACGTATAGGTTGCAACCGGAGGACCGAAGGTGGCGCCCCCATCGTCGCTTCGCAAACAAAAGGCGGTCACCAGATCCTGCGAGCAGTAATAAACAGCGTGCGGGTAAGGCGTCGGCAGCGACGGGATAGGCGCATGATATGGACCGCCGCCGATCGTCTCGTGGTCAATCCCAGATCCGAGCGGTCCGGAGCTCGGCGACCAACCAGCAAGCGTGGGTTGGCCCAATGCGTCCAACCCGTCGGTATCGGTGAATGAAATCTTGCATGAGGGAGAGGTCAAAGTGAGCTCGCCGGCAAAAGCCCGACCCGTGTCACGATCAGTGAAGCCGATCGGGTCAGAATCGACGAAAAGAGATGTCGGTGCCGCACTGTTATACCAGGTTGCTTTCTGGCCGTTTGACGGGCAGGAATCATCGAACTTGATGAACAGCGTTTGGAGGTCCGACTGAAAGTTAGTCACGCCAGTAGCTGAGTTAGGCGATTTCCAATTGACTCCGACCGACGGTTCGCCCGCGTCATGTCCCATGTATTCGACGGTATGTGCGGTTGGCCCCTGACTGCTCGAGGCAACTTGCACCAGGGTTCCTGGAGCCTCGAAGTTTTCGAATCCGATCTTGGGGCCGTTGTCCTGCGGCGCGGAGGGAGCCAGGGCGGACGCGGCTGACGTAGATATTGCGCTGGCGCTGCCGGAATACTGAAAAGCAGCAGTGGCGCTGAAATAAACCACGTGCACAGAAAATTGACCCGTGCCGATTGCCGGGTTACTCGGATCAAGATCGACAACTTCCGGCGGTGTCCCCCCGTGGGCCGATTCTCCACCCGGCACGATCGGGCCACCGTTATCACCTTTGTGGACGTAGAGGTCATAGTCGCTGACACCAGAAGGATCGGCGCAACTGATCGTGAGACGGGCTTTCAGGCCGGTCCAATCAGCCGGTGTGCCGGACAAAGTCAGAATAAACGTGTCGCAGTTTACGCCTTCAACGCATGTGCTTTCGTCCAGTGAAGATCCGCCGGTCGCAGTACCCGCCCAATTCACGGTCGCGCCGCCGGGGTTAAGTGTCCCGGCACTAGGCGTCGCCGAGCGTAACCCGGTTGTGAAGAGCGCGAACACAACCAGGAAAACGCTGATTACAAAAAAAAGCGCGCCGAGAGTGGCGCGCGCGGTCATTGAAGAGCAGATTTTCTTCATACGAAAGGCCTCGATAAATTGTTTGCCTTAAGAATCGGGGAAATGGCCAACTGTGGTCGCCTTAGATCGGCTGCCGGACCTAGTTTTTCTTGAACAGGCTAATTCGTAAACCGAAACCGGTGTTCACCCCGACGCCAAGACACGATCAATCTGCGCTGAATTGTGCCAGAATTCCGGTATCGTCGCCAACTCTCTCCGACTCCGATCTCTCTCGCAATTTGCGCACACAAACGGATCTATTCCGTAGTTTCCGCTCGCGGAGGGACCATCTGGACAAATTGTACTCCTCGACGCGTTAGCCGGTAGTAGCCTCTCGCACCAGAACTCTCATTATGCGCGATGAGGCCAAGGCCTTCGAGCGAGGCGAGATCATCCGAAACGAAACGAGCATCGGGAAACTCCAGCCCGCCGCCCACTTCAGCAAACATGACAGTGTTTGGCGTCTTGTGAACCATCACCCTCGCGTGGCTCTGAACAAATGCCGCAAGGATCTGTACTGCGTTCGCCGAGAGCCCCGCGTCCGGCGCTATCTTGCTCGTGATCGCGCTGAAGCCCTCGACGTGAGCCAAAATGTCGACCACGATTTGATTCACCTTATCGAGCTTCGCGAGGATCTCGGCGTGGTCGTGGCGCAAGAGATCGTCGATCTGGGCTTGGAGATGGAACGTATGCGTGATCAGTTCCTTGATCTCTTCGTGGCGATGATTTTCGAGCCACTCAATAAAATCCCGATGGTCGAGATCGCGTCTTGCTCCGCGTTCTTGGCGATAAATTGCTAGCAGCTCGATTAGTGTCGCAACGGTGGTGGAAATTGCTAGGGGATCCATCACAGAATATCCGTCTGTTTGTCGGCAGTGGATTCCACGATATTGGTTTCTTTGTCTATCAATCCGTAAAGTTTGTACACAATCTGATCGATCTCACATCGAACCCCCATGACCGCGAAAGAATAAGGTGTGAGCTGACTCTAGTTTATTGAACCGCACAGTTTTATCAGTGGCAGAGTATCCCTTAATTGTTTCCTGCCTGAGGCCCGCGAGATAAAGACTAACGCGGCTGGTTTAGCAGTGGTCATTACGAGACGCATACCGAACAACAGGTAAAGGTGCAATACCTTAACGACACTTGGGAATACGACGGTTCCGTCTGGACGCGAGTAGCGGACACAGGCCCGGAGCCACGGATGGGGTGCGGCATCGTCTATAACGGAAAGACCATGCTCCTATTCGGAGGCAAGAATGACACAACTTTCTTTAAGAATACTTGGGAGTGGGACGGAAAGCATTGGACGCAGCGTCAGGATATCGGGCCGGCTGCTCGAGCGTTCGCGGCCCTTGCCTACGACAGCACGCGACAGCGCGCGGTGTTGTTTGGTGGCCCAGGACAAAGTCTTTTTGGCGACACTCGGGAGCAGTCTTTCCAAGCGCCGGTTGGCTAAACGCGCGTAATTTTTGAGAACGAACGCCGATGCAATCTGGCGGGTCGGCATCGTCCGCACACTATTTTTAGCGCGCGTTGTTACAAGCGCTTGAGCGCTTTTTCTGCCAGCGCTTTCGATTTCTGGAGTTTCCTCTCTTCATTATCCGATCCACCGAGGCTGATAGATATGAAGGCGTCCCCTTTTAACACATAAAGAATGCCCCCGAACCGATTGCTGGCCCAGAAGGCTTCTTTACCGATGCCTTCGATCTCTTTTGGTGGAACGGATTCCTTTTCTCCCTCTTCGCTGCGCGGCCGAGCACGTTCACCACTGTTCCCGGTTTCGCTCTCTTTTTTATCCTTGCCATAATGGCCAAATGTTTCTCCCCAGAAAGTCTTGGGGTCGCGTCCGTCCAAACTACTTGGATCGCGTTGTGTCACACTGAGACTCACAGATCTGGCGAACTCTGCTGCAGTGTAGAAACACTGTGAAACGAGAAAACCCGCATCCGAATGCGCGCTGCTCTTTGTTTCTTTAATGGGCGACCCTTGTATCGCTTCGATCTCTTCTTTTGTCAGTAGCCCGCAAACATCGATTTGGGCTTGATTCGATTCCTGGCTTGCTCTTGGGACTGGCTGAGGCGTTTCACGCTTCTTACATCCCGGAGAGGCTATGAGCAGAAAACAGAACAGCGGGACCAAAATATTCCAGCGCATCGGCCATAAAATCCTCCAAACTTCACCGCTCAGCCAGCCTGAAAATCAACCTATGTGCAACACCCGTTCGACGGCTCGACAGAGTCTCGCCCCACCAGGTTGAATGGGAGATCGAGATACAACGCGCTCAAAGGAAAACACCTACGGGTGTGGCGGGTGCATTGGATGAGGTTTCGGCGTTGCGGTTGGACTCGGCGTCGCAGTGTTATTTTGTTTTGTTGCCCTGAAGGTAAACGGTAATGCTCTTGGTGTTGTTGTTCTCGTTGCTTTCAGCGACGGTGTTCGCCTTGTCGGCCGTCGCCACCACTGTGTGGGGCCCCTGCTTCGCATTAGCCGTATACCAATTGACGGAAACCTGCGCGGTGGCTCCAGCAGCAAGGGGGGAAGTGTCGATCGTGCCAAGGACGGTCTTATTGTCGAGCTTGAACTCAGTCTTTGATGGGCCAGCGCTGTCCTGGCCCTGATTCTTGATCGTGGCGGTGAATGTCACCTTGTCGCCTTGTTTCGCCTGGTTGTTACTGGCGACCAGGTTTGACACGATCAAATCGGGCGCCGGTTCCGCCTTGATTTCGACCGAGGCGGTATTGGAGCTATTGGCTCCGCTGTTGTCCTTTACGGTTAACGTAGCGAAGTAGTCGCCAGCGTTACTGTAGGTATGCTGGATTGTTGGCGTCGATTGGGTGACAGAGGCAACGCCGTCACCGAAAGTAAACGTGTAAGAGGCCACAGAACCATCGGGATCATAGGAGCCCGAGCCGTTGAACGACACGGTAAGTGGCCGAAAGCCCTGCGTCGGCGTGGCAGACAAGCTCGCGACAGGTAGCCGATTGACATAACAATAGGCATTCCCAAACAGTGTGTAGGCGCCGTTACCGGGCAAGATATGTCCGCACATTAATCGCGCCGAGAGATGTGTTGGCAATGTAGGTCGTTGATCCACCATCAATCGAACGAAACTTCGAGTTAGAGATGGTAATGGTCGCCACACCAGTGGCGAGGTTGTAACTGCCGCTGTCGGCATTGCCGAAGCTCACCGGTGTATTAGCAAACGGGTCCGGATTGGTCGCGTCCAGCGGCACACCGAACTTGCCATACTGGAACGAAAGCACACCGTTGACGTCAGTCTTCATCCCGACCCACATGCGGTCGAAGTGGCTGTCGTTAGGATCGTTTGGATCGCTTCCCGGGCCACCCTGCCTGGCCCAGACAATATACCACTGGCTGCTCGTTGGCGGCGAACTGGCGGAGGACGGGGCGAGCTGCATGGTAAAGACCAGTTTCTCGATCGTGTTACCGTTAGTGTCCTTGCCGAAGTCTGGCTCGGCGACGTATAGCTGGCGAATGTTGACGCTTGGGTCTAGCGGCGTGTTCGCGCCACTGTCGTTGTCAGTGCCGTTTGGATTGAGATCAGTTACGGCCAGAACTCCAGGTAGAGCACATGGGTTTGGCGGCTTAACAACCGTAGGTGTCACGGTAGGACAATACGGGCCTTCACCTTGCTGATTGACCGCAGTGACGTGATACACGTCGCCAGCGGCAAAGGTGGTGTCAGTGTAGTTGGTCAGCGGAACAGTAGCGATAAGCGTGAAGGCGCCGCTGTTTACACTCCGGTAGATGTTGTAGCCAGTGATGGCAGAGCCGCCGTTGTCCGGCGCTGGCCAATTCAATGTCGCCGTGCCGTCGGTGTTGACGACGCCCGTTGCCATTGGCGCGCCTGGCTTTGTAGGCTCGGCCGGATCAAAAGCAGCGAACATGCGCATCCCTCCGCTCTGGCGCGCGATGACGCCTTTGGCAGTGAAGTCATTCGCTCCGCCGTTGATGCAGGCGGCGCTTATGCAGCCATCATCGTAACCGATCACGATGCGGCCTTCCTTGTCGATCGTGGCATCGTAGAAGTCGAGGAGGTTGCGGCAGGTACCGCTTTGACAGATACCGCCGCGCTGAACCGGATCACCCGGCGTGATATTCTGCGTGGTCCAAGTCGCACCACCGTCGAATGTCGTCGCGACATACAAATACCAAAACCCGGTGAAGTTTGAACCGTGGCCACAGTCGGTGCCTTGCCCGCAGTCCCAGTTCGTGCCGGGAGTTTCGGTACCGTAGAATGTAAATGCGGCGCGCTGCGGGTCACCGGCGACAACTGCCGGGAACGTTGCATTCACCACTGGGCCGCCATTGACGACGTTGGCGCCGACATCCACAGACGCAGACCAGGTTAAGCCTTTGTCGTGAGATACCGCGATCATTGGATGACCATTGGCCGCTTGGTAACCAAAATAGACCGTGCCATCAGTAGCAACACCGATCGATGGATCGCGCGTCGCCGGGATTGTATTATTCAGATCGCTTTCGCCGTTGGTCGTGGAGTCTGGAATCGGTCGGATACTCCAGGTAATTCCATTGTCCTCGGAAACTACAGCCGCTTGTTTCGCGCCGACCTCGTGAAACGGCACGCTGCCGCCGCATCCGCCGCTCGGCACGTAGACGGTGCCATCTGCCGGAGAGACTTTTACGTGACCATGCAGACCTTCGCAATCGGCGGTGGTAAACATCGGGGTAGCTGCCTGGCTAAAAACAAATCCGCCGTCGTCGCTCCGAAACGCGCGTGCGTCCGTGACGCTTTGCGAAGCGTAATAAACCGCATCCGGATAAAGCGGCCCGGGATTGGGCAGCGGCGAATGATATCGGCCGCCTCCGAGGGTCTCGTGGTCGATGTCGGAAGGAATAACACCGTCACTGGGAGTGAAATGGTCCCCATCATCATCGGTAATATCGATCGTAGAACCTGCCGGGGTTAGCCCCTCGAGCTGCGCCACGAACGTGCGCCCGGTGTCGTGAAGCGTAAACAGAATCGGGTCACCGAAAGCGCGCGGCGTATTGGCGCTGAGTAGCGGTTTGTTTTCCCAGAGCGCACCAGCCGGCGAGGAGCAGTCGTTCCACGTCACCTTCGCCATGGCGGCCGAAAAGCCACCGAAGTAAAGCGAGGTGCCACCATTCGGGATATTATTAGTCGAACCACCAACGTTGGTGTTGTGGCAGACAGTATCTTTGGTCCAGTTACTACCGATCGAGGGCTCGCCCGAGCTATCGGCCACGCCTTGTGGCGACATGTAATTAAAAAACCGCGGCGTGCCCGCGGGAGCCGTGGTGTTAGCGGTCGCCGTTGCTGTTGAGCCAGCGGTAGCAAAGCTGAAGGTACCGAGCATAGCCGCGACCGAACAGAGCGCCAGCGCGGCGAAGACGCGGAGAGTAAGGAGACCAGACTGCGAAGCGGGGTTCTTTCTCATGATGAGTGCGTTTTATGTGAGAGCCGAAGAATGGAGGATTTTCAATCGATCTTCAAGCGAAAAATTTCGGGAAACGCACGCTCGCGCCGCCTTCGCCGAAAACAATCTTTTCGCGGCTCCAGCGGATGCTCTTCCCGACAGAAGCCACCACCCGAGCAGCCCAACATCCATATCGATCTTTCCCGTACAAAAACATGCCGCGCGTTGGCGCGGCATGTTTTGACCACAGAATTACGATGTGTGAGCGCGCGTTCTACCTTGTCTGGTTGCCTTGGATGTTGATGGTGAGCGGCGTAGAACTGGTGTTATTGTCTTCGTTGCTTTCCGGGACCTGCTTTTCGTAGTCGGCGATGGCGTAAATGTTGTGGGAGCCTTTTTTCACGCCCGCGGTGTTCCAGTTCAATGTTACGTCTAGGTATGAGCCGTGCGGGATCGCTGCAGTGTATACCTGACCAATTAACGTTGTTATGCCATCCATCGTGAACCCAGTGTAGGACACGCCGGCGTCCGCTGTGCCGTTGTTTGAGATCCGCACGGTGATGGGAATTTTCTGGCCTTGTTTCGCCTGAGTATTCTTGGCCGTGGGCGTAGCAGCTACTAGATCAGGCAAACCAACCGTGATAGTGACCTCTGCCGCGTTCGCGCTCTTTGCGCCATGCGTGTCCGTCACGGTAAGAGTGGCCGCATACGTTCCGGCCGTGTTGTAAGTGTGCGAAACGGTCGGAGTAGGTTGCGTCGTCATGCTCCCATCGCCGAAGTTGAAGCTGTAGGAAGCGATGCTATCTCCGGAATCAGGGTCATAGGAGCCCGAACCGTCGAAGTTAACGATCAGCCCAGGAGGCCCGGAAGTGGGATTCGCTGTTAGCACCGCAGTGGGCGGATTGTTCGGCGGTGGACAAACTGCCCACTTCTGACCATAGCCGCTGTTCGGTGCCCGATCCATCGGCGAGGTGTAAACTAGTCCGCTGCCGAGCACTCCTTCTCCGGCAATTGTCAGACCGTAAGGATTGCTCACTGCCGGCGTTCCATTCACATCTGTGATTGGAATCGTCGGATTTCCGATGCCACTTAAAGGAACATTCGCAGTGATGGTGCCATTCACGCCTGCTTTGTAAGTGCCGGTCGTGCTGTTGTAAGTCGAGAGTTGGTTATTACTGGTATTGAATTCTCCCCAACCGTACGCAACAAGCGGACCAGGACTTACATCAATTTCAGTCGCATACGTCTTACCGTTGCTTGACGTCCAAACAACATAGTAAGTTGTAAACGTCGTGCCTGGCGATGGTGTATCGGTTAAGTTGGCGAGCGTCATCTTTGTGGTAAGATTCGTTGCGTTAGCCGAGAACGAGATGCCAGTGATGTCGGCTTGGCTAGTTGGACCGGCTCCACCTGGCGCCGGGTTGTGGGCGTCTCCTGCTGGATCGCTCACTACGTTCACACCGTCGCAGGAATATGGCGAACTGGATTGCACAGGTGGACCAACCTTTAGGTCGATCTCATTACTTGCGTTCCCAGTTCCTACGCCGTTGATGGCTTTAACCGTATAGTAGTAGTCGGCTACAGTTGGATCCGCTGTGGTGTCCGTTATCTTATTACTAGTTGTGTTCGCGAGGAATGTTTCACCGCCAGAGGTGGTGCCGCCAGGACCTGGTAACCGGTAATATCGGACCCGCCATTATCCGGGACTTTCCAGCTCAAGTACGCAGCCGTGGAATCGCGAACTCCAGAGAGGCAGGCGGGCTTGGGCAGCAACGCTGTGGTCGTATCTGTACTCGCGTCGTTGCTGGCGAACAAACTCTTGCCGCCAGACTGCCGCGCGACACGCATGAAAGCAGTGAAATCATTCGCGGCCGTGCCGGCGATACAACCCTCGCTGACGCAACCATCGCTGTAGCCATAGAGGACGCGTCCTACCTTGTCGACGGTGATTTCGTTGAAGTCGAGAAGATTGCGGTCCTGGTGGCTACCGCCTTGCTGCCAGATGCCGGTCATGCTTTGCACTGGGTCGTTAGGTGTAGCATTGACCGTGACCCAGCTTTGACCGGTATTGTAAGTGGTCGCGATGAACGCATACCACTTGCCCCCGAAGCCTGTTGCCTGATAATCACCGCCAATGTCCGTGCCCGGGAAACCGACCGCGGCTCGACCGGAGCTGCCGCCTACTGCCTCGATTTCAGCAGCGTTCTTGATACCATGCGAAGCCCCGATATCGAAGTCGCTAGTCCATGTAATGGTGTTATCAGCGTTGCCATGACCCACCGCGACTCGCGCATGTCCTTCCGGCAGGCTACCAGCAGGCACCGGTTGGTTGTTAACGTAGGCGTAGTAGATGGTGCTATTGCTATCGATCGCAATCGAAGGATCAGCGCCTTCGGCCTGCGAGATGCTATTCGGGACGATAAACTCATGCCAGGTGACCCCGCCATCGGTGCTGAAAGCACCGCCCTGCTGGCCACCGCATTGGTTGACTGGGAGCCACACCGTACCATCCGGCGCCACGTGGACATGCCCATGCAGCCCGTGACACTGCGTGATTCCGTTGCCTTCATAAGCAAGAACGCCGGGGCCATAGCTGGCGCCAAGGGTATCGCTCCTCTGACACGTCGCTGGGCCTAGCGGAAAGCTTTGAGAACAATAGTATACCGCCTCGCCCTGGTTCACTGAGTTTGACAGCGCGTTCAGTGATGGCGGATAAGGCCCCGAGCCGATGGTTTCATGGTCGGTACCACCACTAACCGGGGAAGCAGCAAGCGGCACCCACAGGTCGCCGTCGTTGTCGCTGTATCCGTAAACGGCATTCGCGCCGACCGTCGAATTGGAGGCAAAAGTGCGACCGGTCTTCTGGTCGGTAAACAAAATTGGGTCGAGACCTGTGATCGTGGTCAGATTGGTTTTGTCTTCCCAGAGCGCTTCACAACACTCTGGATTAGCCGGACTCAGGCGCTCCGGCGGAGTCAGCCGCCAAATCGGTCCGATATTCATTGTCATGATTCGGCCGCTGCGCGGATTAAACCCTATGTTGAACTCGCCGGCACTTGTTTCGGCAGAGCTACCCGCAGGCGCGTAAAAATTTTGATACCGCGGAATGCCGGGCGTTGTCGGATCAGGCCCACCGAAGCCAGTGCTGCCGCCACTGCCCGAGCCCGGTAGCAATTCGATTGTCACATGAACGCTTTCGCCAGTCGGCGTGTACGGCACGACCTTCACAGTGTACTGGCTCGTGCCATCGGATAATGGGCTGATGCTTGCAATCTCCGGGTTGGCGCTACTAGCCGATTGATAATCGGCCGCCTGGCTACCATCGGTGTTGTGGACAGTGCCTTTATAAATATAAAGGTCGTAATCCGACGCGCGGCTGCCGGCGTCCGTCCAAGACAAGGTGACCTTAACTGCGGCGTTCGGATGACCTGCGGCGTAACCGGCAGGTAACGTCACTGTCAGCGCA
>Ga0209377_1001187_pt1 | contig 17605 bp, 15 predicted proteins | sample GraSoiAngelo_141_FD_185898 | JGI IMG/M metagenome (GOLD analysis project Ga0209377, IMG submission 185898) | Grasslands soil microbial communities from the Angelo Coastal Reserve, California, USA - 14_0929_12_40cm (SPAdes) (version 2) | ecosystem: Environmental > Terrestrial > Soil > Grasslands ...
GCCCGCCCGCTTGGAACGGACCTAAAGTCCGAGATACGCCCCCTCATCCGCCGGAGCGGACGCGGCGTGCTGCCCGCGCCTTAAGCGAGCTGATTTGAAAGGCGTGGCCGGCCTCGTGCTCGACGAGGTGAAAGACGACCCACTCCGGCGTCACCGAGTAGTCCTCCCCTTCCGGCGAGCGCAGCCGGCGCCACTCCTCGGCGGAGACCTCCTTGAACGTTTCCAGGAAGACCTTCCGGCTGCGGGCAAGGCGACCCAGGTGCGACTCCAGCGACTCGCCGAGCACCGGAGTGAGACGCTTGTCCGGACCGCGCGAGGGAAAGAGAAAGTCCGCCTTCACGTGCTCTGGTAAATCAGGCTGAAGCAGAAGGTCACCGAAGAGCCAGCCCATTTCCACGTGCGCGATATGGTAGAGCAGCGTGCCGGTGGCGTTCTCCCGCTCGTCCGGGCCTTCCCAGTCAAGGGTGCGTTGACCCAGCCCCTCGATCAGCCGCAGCGTCCGCCGCCGCACCTGCTGCAGCGCCCAGAGCCAGATACCGATCTCGGGGGCGTATCCGGGGAGCGGCTGTCCGCGAAGTTCTTCCCTTTGTGTAGTGGCCATGATAGAGCCGAAATTCCCGTGTGCGAGGGCGAACTCCTGGCGCCCGGTATCAGTCGACGAGTCCGGCCGACTGTTCCACGGTCATGTCGATGTGAGAGGAGTCGAAGGTTGAGGAAGTGCAGCAGGTCGAAGATCTTACTCGAAGGTATCGCGAGGATCAGAGGAGATCGTCATGCGCACGCGACTCTGCGAACTGCTGGCGATTGACTATCCCATCATCCAGGCCGGGATGGGAATTGTGCACCCCGCCCACGCACTGGTGGCGGCCGTCTCGAATGCAGGCGCCCTCGGCAGCCTCGGCGCCGCCCTGCGATCGCCATCCGAACTGCGTGAGCAAATCGCCCTGATCCGCGAACGCACAACTCGTCCCTTCGCGGTCAACTTTGTCGTCTCCGACTTCAAGGAAGAAACCTTCGCGGCGGCACTGGACGCTCGTCCCGCTGTGATTTCCCTGGCACTCGGCGATCCTGGCGATCTGGTCCGGCGGGCTCATGCCGCCGGCGCGCTCGTGGTCCATCAAATCCACACCGTCGCACAGGCGGTTCAGGCCGCCGGACGGGGCGTGGATGCCGTGATTGCCCAGGGAGGCGAGGCAGGAGGCTTTGGGCAGTTTGTCAGCACGCTGCCGCTCATCCCGCAGGTAGTCGACGCCGTCCGGCCGCTGCCGGTCGTGGCCGCGGGAGGGATTGGTGACGGCCGCGGCATCGCGGCGGCCCTGCTGCTCGGCGCAGCGGGCGTGAACATGGGCACGCGCTTTCTTGCATCGGTCGAAGCTCCCATCGCAGAGGGATGGAAGAAGCTGATCATCGCCGCCCAATCTGAGGATGCGATCAAGGTCGAACTCTGGAACGATATCTCGAGGTCGCCGATGGGACGGGCGGGGTATGGCACCGTGCCGCGAGCCCTGCGCACCCCCTTCCACGATCAGTGGGCACAGCGACGGGCAGAAGCAGTTCAGAAAGTCGAAGAGTTGCGCGGGGAGATCCAGGCAGCCGTCGCGGAAGGTCGATTCCACGAGTACATGCCCTTTGCGGGACAGAGCGCCGGTCTCATCCACGAGGTATTGCCGGTGCGCGAGATCATCCGGCGGCTGATGTCCCAGGCTGAGGAGACACTTCGACAGGCGCCAACGCTCGTTGCAAGGATGGGCGTGGGGAAAGATTCGCCCTAAGACATGACGCGCAATCTGTCCAGCAGATCTCGTCTCCGCCCGCGCTGCGTGGCCCGGCCTAGCGCGATCAGGTACGCATGCGCCCGCAGCAGGACGGCGGGGTCCGACCCCAGCGTCCTCTCCACGAGATGGCGCACCTCCTCCGGATCTGCGTGGCCCCGCACCCAGCCCAGCTCCCGTGCCACCCGCAAGATGTTCGTATCCACGGGAAATGTCGGGCGATTGAACCGGAACAACAACACGACCGCCGCGGTCTTGGGTCCCACCCCCGGCAGCTCCAGGAGGGCCCGCCGGGCGTCTTCCAGCGGCGCGGACCGTAAGTAACGCGCGAGCCGCCGCTCGCTTCCCCACCGATCCCAAATATCGATCGCAATCGAGACCAGGCGCCTGGCTTTGATCTGCCCCAACCCGACATTGTCGATGAGACGTTTGATCTCGGCCGGACGAGCCTCTGCTAGGCGCCGCAGTGTGTGGTAGCGAGTCCACAACCGATCAATGGCCCGGCGAGTCTGCCGGCTCGTGGTCTGGTGAGACAGGACGGTCTGCATGACTACCTTCAAGACTGGAGCGCGCTGCTGGCGGCGAAGTCGCGCCAGAAGGTGTACCGATTCATCTGGCAGCTCTGCGCGGATCCTGTTAAGCAGGCGCATGAACTGTTGTGGTGTCCATCCCGGGGGCAGGAACATCGACAGAAACCCTTAGCGCTATAATAAGGGTGAATTGACGCGAAGATCGGCTCGCTGGCTAGTTTCCAGGGAGGTGCAGTCAATGAAGCAAATGATCATGGCCCTGGCGCTTGTCTTTCTGGTGCTGGGGACTGCCGGAGGAACCTCCGGCGCCGCTCCCGCCTCGGGGGAGCCAATTCGCATCGGTGCCATCTCCTCGCTCACCGGGTCGTTCGCCACGTTTGGATCCATGGAGCGGGCCGGCTACGCGCTGGCTGTCGACGACATCAACACTGCCGGCGGCCTCAACGGCCGGCCTTTGGTCATCGACCTTCAGGACGACACGTCCAGCGCGAACACCGCGCTGACAGTGGCGGAACAATTCATCAACTCAGGCGTGCCTCTCATCCTGGGAGCGTACTCCAGTTCTGTCACAAAACCGCTTGCCGTGTACATGGCAAGGCAGCGTGTCCCGCTGCTCAACTCGAACTCGGCAGACGACTCCATCACCAAACCCGGCAGCGACTACGTCTTTCGCGTCGGGCAGAACACCGACGCGTACGTGAAACCCTTTTTTGCCTTGTTTAAACAGCTGGGGACCATTAAGACTATCGCCATCTTAGTCTCGAACAACGCCCTGGGGCACTCTGTGGAGAACTCACTCCTCACCCAGGCGAAAGACGGCGGGTACCCGGTGGTGTTCGATCAAGCGTACGACGAGGGACTGACGGATTTTCGGCCGGTGCTCAATCGCATCAAGGATACCGGTGCTGACGTTCTGGCCATGTCGAGTTACGAAGCCGACGCCGTGGCCCTCATGCGCCAGATCAAAGAAGTGAACCTCAACGCCAAGATCTTCGCCGGCGCGGGTGCCACGGGATTCGCCATCCCCTCCTTTCTGAAGGGCGGCGGCGATACGGTGGAGTACGTGATCACGTCCGCGGCATGGAGCCCCGATGTCCACTATCCGAAAGCGCACGAGTTGTTCGCCCGGCTCAAGGCGTTCATGGGCGGGGCCGAACCCAGCTACCATGCCATCCGCGCGTACGCCGGCGCGACGGTGGCAGCGGATGCTCTGCGGCGGGCCGCCACGTTGAGCCCGGAGGGGATACGCGCGGCATTGCAAACCACGTCGCTGACCACACCGTTTGGGACTGTGGAGTTCAAGGACTTCAGCGGGTTCCACAATCAGAATCCACTCCCGTCCATTCTCATGCAGGTGCAACACCGCGCATACGTCACCGTCTGGCCGCTCGATGTGGCCGTGGGAAAGGTCATCTATCCGACGCCGGTATGGACTGCGCGGAAGTAGCCGCGGTCCGCTAGGCGCGGGCCGTGGTCGAATTCATCCAGATCGTCGTTAACGGGATTTTTACGGGCGGGGTCTATGCCATTATCGGCATCGGCCTGAGCCTGATTTTTGGGGTGATGCGCATCGTGAACTTTGCCCACGGCGTGTTCCTGGTCGTGGGCATGTTTACGACGCTGTTTTTCTTTGAACGCCTGCACGTCGATCCGTTCCTCGTGATCCCCCTCGTCGTACTCGTGGGTGGGCTGCTGGGGGTCATCGTGGAACGGTCCCTCCTGGAACCCATCGCCCGAGCGCCGGAGCACGCTTCTATCCTCATGACCGTAGGCATTGGGCTGGTTCTGAGCAACGTGCTCCTCTTCACTTTTGGCGATGCTCCACAGATCATCAATACCCGGTATTCCACCAGCACGTGGCACCTCGGTCCGATCACGTTCAGCACAGCGTTGACCATTTCGTTTTTCCTGACGGTTGTGGTCATCAGCGGTCTGGCCCTCCTGCTGGGGCGAACCGACCTCGGCCGCGCCATCCGCGCGGCTGCGCAGAACGCCGACGCCGCAGAGCTCCAGGGGATCAACACGCGCCGGGTGCGGAGCCTGGTCTTTGGCATGGGCTTTGCGCTCGCGGCGCTGGCCGGAGCCCTGCTGCTGCCGCAGTTGTTCGCCCACCCATCGATCGGCCCGACCTATACGCTGAAGGCCTTTATCGTCACGGTGTTGGGCGGCATGGGGAATGTCGCGGGCGCCATCGGCGGCGGCTTGCTGCTGGGGATCACGGAATCATTAGGCGCGGCCTACGTCAGCAGCAGCTACCGCGATGTCTTTGGGCTCGCCGCGTTTCTGCTGGTACTCCTCCTGCGTCCGGCGGGACTATTCGGACGAAGCCGCACGTAGCCGCCTGATGCCCCAGACGCCGCTGTCAGTCTCTCACCCGGCCGTGCGGCGGGGAGTCAATGCCGGGCCCTGGAGCCTGGGGTGGGTACTCGTCGTCCTTGCCGTCCTGGCTTTCTACCCGGTGGTGTTCAGGAACTTTCTCACGCTGGGTGTGACCATCGTACTCTTCGCCGGCATGGCTACGGCGTGGGACGTGCTGGGAGGATGGACGGGACAGCTGTCGCTGGGCCATGCGGTGTTCGTTGGAATTGGCGCGTATACGATGGCCCTACTGGTTCTGCGGGCCGGCGTCGCCCCTTGGTGGGGCGCGATGGCCGGCGTGGGGGCGAGCGTCGTAGTCGCGGCAATGTGGGGTGCCGTGACCTTCCGGCTGCGCGGCCCATACTTTGCCCTGGCGTCCATCGCGGTCGCAGAGATGACCCGCATCGTGGCCAACAACTGGGCCAGTCTTACGGGAGGCGCGGAAGGCGTATCGTTGCCGTCCTTGCCTCGGTTCCTGGAGCTGGACCTGTTCAACCGGCGGGTCGAGTTCTACATCGCCCTGGTTCTCCTCGGTCTCGCAGTTGTCGCGGCCTCGTGGCTGCAGAGGAGCCGTTTTGGCTACCACCTCCAGGCCATCCGGGAAGACGAGGATGCGGCCATGGCGGTGGGAATCAATCCCACCCGCGACAAGGTGCTGGCCTTCCTGGCGAGCGCCGCGTTGACCTCGCTGGGGGGATCGTTGTACGGAATCTTTCTCGGGTTCTTTGAACCTCGCGGGATGTTCAGCCTCGACCTCTCGGTCCAGCTCGCTCTGATGGCCTACATTGGGGGCGTGGGCACGCTCTTCGGCCCCCTGGTGGGGGCGGGGCTTCTGGTCGGAGGGTCAGAAGTTCTGCGCATCTACTTCCCCGGGAAGAGCCTCTTTGTCTACGGCCTGCTCATCATCCTCGTTGTGCTGTTCGCACCAGACGGCCTGGGGACAGTGGTGCGGAGGGTACGCCGTGTCTGAGGTCTTGCGCACGGAACAGCTCCGTAAACTGTTTGGCGGCCTCGTGGCGGTCAACGACGTGGAGTTTGCCGTTGAGGAAGGGGAGATCGTGGGCCTCATCGGCCCGAACGGCGCGGGCAAGACCACCTTCTTCAACCTGGTGAGTGGCGCGATGCGGGTTTCCAGTGGACGCATCTTCTTCCAAGGTCGCGAGATCACGCACGCACCCGCGTACCAACGTGCCGAGCTCGGCATCGGGCGCACATTCCAGATCATGAAACCATTCCCGCGCCTCACCGTCATGGAGAACCTCCTGGTGGGTGCGTACTTGCGGCACCCCAACCGCCATGCGGCTGTGCGGTGGGCTGCTGAGGTCATCGAGATGATGGGCCTCGCCGAGTTTGCATCCGCTTCCGCTCGATCGCTGACGACTGCCGGCAGGAAACGCCTCGAAGTCGCCCGAGCCCTCACGCTCAGCCCGACCTTGCTTCTCCTCGATGAGGTGGTAGCCGGCCTCAATCCGGTAGAGGCGGAGGGAACTGTCGAACTCATCCGGCGGATCCGCGACCGCGGCGCCACGATCATCATGGTGGAGCACGTCATGCGGGTGATCATGGGCCTCTCGGACCGGATCGTAGTGCTCGCCAACGGGAGCAATATCGCCGAGGGAACCCCTCAACAGGTCGCTACCAATCCGGACGTCATCACAGCGTATCTAGGAACACACGAGGGGCGAGATGCTCGCCCCCAAGCAACCTGGAGCCCAGGAACACCTGCAGGCGAGAATCATTCTGCGCGTGAGGACACCGGTCCCACCCTCGCCCTACGGCGCGTGCAGGCCGCCTACGGTGACGTGCAGGTACTGTGGGACGTCTCGTTGGAGGTCCGGCCGGGAGAACTGGTCGCCCTGATCGGTGCCAACGGGGCCGGCAAGACCACCACGTTGCGGACGGTCGCACGCCTTCTTCGGGTCCGCGATGGCGAAGTGCAGTTCGGGACGAACCGGCTCGATCAGATGTCGTCGCACGACGTCGTCAACCTCGGGGTGGCGATGGTGCCGGAGGGACGTCAACTGTTCAACCAGATGACCGTCGAGGAGAATCTGCTCACCGGCTCATCCCTCGCCCGCACCAGGACGCTGCGGCGGACGAACCTCGATCGAGTCTACACCCTGTTCCCGCTCCTCCGCGAACGGCGGCGGCAGGAGGCGAGCACGCTTAGCGGGGGAGAGCAGCAAATGCTGGCCATTGGCAGGGGATTGATGAGCGCGCCGCGGCTCTTGATGTTGGACGAACCCTCCCTGGGACTGGCTCCCACAATCGTGGAGGAAGTATTTCGGGTCGTACAGGACATTCGGCGGGAGGGCATCACTGTGCTCTTGGTGGAGCAGAATGTTCAACAGGCCTTGCGCATTGCGGACCGCGCTTACGTCATTGAGAGCGGCCGGATCGTCCTCGAGGGTCCGGGACCAGAGCTTCTGCAGAGCGCCGAGGTTAGACGCGCCTATCTGGGGATTTAGCGGATCACCTTACGAGAGTCACATCGTTCTTGTAATTCTTTTGGATCACCCATTTGTTTGGATCCACCTCGACCAACCTGACCGCCTTCGGCGTGGTCGCCGTCACCGTGACACTTCCCCCGCTAGGCATGTCCACTTTCTGCACCTGCGTGTCGCCTTCCATCACGAACGCCAGCTCAACAGGCATCCGCCCCGTGCCGAGGTTGCGCACGGTAGCAGTCGTCCGGAACGTGCCTTCCGCGGTAGGGATGGACTTGACCTGCGTGACGGTGTAGTCGGGGAGAGCCTTCCCTTGAATCCACTCCGAGAAAAACCAGTCCAGCGACTGGCCGGCAGCCTGCTCCATACTCTCCTGAAAGTCCTGGACCCGGGCCGCCCGCCCCCGAAAGGTTGTGAAGTACGCAGCCAGCCCCTTCCGAAACGCCTCGTCGCCCAGCACGCTGCGCAGCATGTGCAAGACCAGGGACCCCTTGGCATAGATCACATCCGCAGCCGCCTGCCCGTGATAGTTGGCAAAGGTGATCGCGGCGATGGAGGGTTCTGCGGAGGTCCCAGCCACGGCCGCGTAATCGTCGCGTTCCTCCTGGAGTTCCTGCTGGAATGCCCCTGGCCCGAGCAACGCTTCGACGGCCATCAGCGACAGATACTCGGCAAACCCTTCGGAGAGCCAGACAAACCCCACCCCTTTGGGAACGGTCTGGCTGGGCACGTAGCTGTGCGCGGCCTCATGGGCCATGAGATGGAGGAGGGACGAGTCCCGGTTGAGCTGGCCCGGCAAGTTGTTGCGAAAGGCACGATCGTCGATCAGGAGAAATGCCGGGTACCCGATGCCGATGGAATTCCCCAAGTCGGACACTGAGACAACGCGGAGCTCGGAGTAAGGAAACGGGTAGAGGAGTGTGCTGTAGAATCCCACCGCTCTGCCGGTGAAGTCCGCAAGTTTGTCCAGGTTCCGGTCGTCACCGGGAGGGACATAGAACTGCATCCTCAAACCACCGATGACCCTGTCGCGGACGGTGTGCCTGCGCCCCCCAGCCACCGCCACCCAGGGCACGGGCACCTCGGTATCCCAGGTGCGCACGCCACCCTCATTGCCAAGCTGCCTGCCGGTTCCCGCGATCTGATATCCATCCGGGATGCGCAACTTGAGCTTCACCCGCGCCAAATTTGCTGAAAAATCCCCGAACGGGCTCGTCAGCACGGGATAGAGCGATCCCTCTGACACCAGGACAAACTCATCGAAGATGTAGAGAGGCCGCCCCTCATAGGCAAAGGTGACGGCGACTCTGGCCCCCGCCGGGAGCGCGGGCGTGAAGGTCAGGGTGAGTGCATCGCGCCGGCGTGCCGAGGCGATCCGATACCTGGTCGCCGTCACCGAGGTCAGCTTCACATCGCTATCGAAAAAGAACCGGGCGGTGGACACGGGGCTCGGAGCCGTCACCTCGAGCATTGCCGTCGTGGTGCCGCGCAGGGTCCCGCGCGCAGCGTAGCGGCGTTGACCACCCACAGTATCGTACTTCAGAGGGACGGGAGACATCGACACATCGATGTCAAACGCACGGATGACCAGATCGTCCAGCGTGGTCTGCGACGATCCTGGGACGGGACACAGCACCAGGCCGGCAACGAGCACCGCCACTCCCACAACGCGAATCATGACCACTCTGTGCGGGTTGCGCAGGCTCGCCGCTCGCAGTTCATCGTTGGAGAACATTTCACGCACCGGAGCAGTGGTCCTCTGCCGGCCCCGTGTGCGTCATCCGATTTGCCGGCGCCCCACCCTCAACCGGGGGAAAAAATTCAGGCGTGAGGAGTTTGTGTTTACGGAACTTCACTAATTCCATTTCACAATCAATCCGTACGTGCTTGACGCCCGGCGCTGCCAGCAGGGGTCGGCGTCCGCGCGCGCGAATCGTCGTGAAATATGCCTGAGCAGCGGACCGCGAAGTCCCCTGTGTGGTTGAAGCGCCTCGGTGGCAGGATCCGTCAGGCCCGCCGCATCCGCGGCTTCACCCAAACTGATATCGCCCGTCCCAACCTGACCAAGAGCTTCATCAGCCTGCTGGAATCCGGCCGCACCTATCCGTCCGTCAGCACGCTGGTGACGCTGGCTAGCCGCCTGCAGAGCTCACTGGCGCTGCTGCTGCTGGAAACGCCTCAACTCCCGCGGGAGACCGCCCTCAATCTGCTCGAACTGGCGCGCGCCTCCGCTCCGGCCAACGCGGCCAAGACCGACCGGCTGCTCGCAACGGTGGAAGCGCTGTCAGAAGACGCCAATGACCTGCGCGCGGAGCTGCTCCTCACCCGCGGAGACATCGCGGTCGTGCAAGGCCGCCCCCGGGACGCCGAACGCGCATTCTCTGACGCGCTGGCCTGGAGCCGCAAGAACGAGCTGCGCCCGTTTGAGCCACGCGCGCTGTCGCGAATGGCGCATCTGGCATTCGCCCGCCACGAGGAGGACGCCGGGCGTGAGCGGTTGGAAAACGCGCTAGCACAATTCCGCTCCACGCGCACGCTTCGCTCCGCGGAAGGATGCAAAGCCCTCCTCACGTACGGCGAGCTCATGAGCCGCCAAAGCCGCACGGCCCGCGCCCAGCGCATCCTGCTCGAAGTGGCCCAGGCGGCTCAGCGGCAGGACCTCACCCTGATCCTGGGCCGCGCGCAGCTGGGACTCGCTCGGATTCACCTGGCGGCGGGGCGAGGCCCGGCTGCGGTCACGGCGCTGCGCACAGCAAAAGATGCATTCGCGGAGACGGACGATTCGCTGGACCTGGCCACCGGACTGCGCACATTGGGCCGGCTACTGCACGAGGCGGGCGAGCTCGCTGATGCGCACGAAGTGCTGCAGCGCGCGCTCCAGGTCCAGGATCGCGTCGGGGATATCCGCAGCAAAGCCGCGACGTTGGACGAACTCGCCCGGGTGCTGGTCCGCATGGGGAAACTCGCGGAGGCGCAGCGCGAGGCCAAGACAGCTCTGGCGCTGGCCGAAGAGCACCGCGACTTGGTCCAGAAGGCGCGGTGCCTGGTGACGCTGGCGGACGTGGCGAAGGCGCAGCGCCGCTGGAAGCAGGCCGTGGATCAGCTCGAGGAAGCCGTGGAACTGTTCAAGCGAACCCGGCAGACTGCCGAAGTCGGCGCGGCCGCAAGGGAACTGGGCATGCTGCTCAAAGAGCGCGGGGACCACGCCGCGGCCGCCGATTACCTGGCCATGGCGATTGCCACGGAACCCGAAACCCACAAGGCCACGGGGTAGAACTGCCCTTCGACTCGCTGCGCTCGCTGCCCCCGACTGCCTGGGGAACTAGCACTGCCCCCTCACCCTGCGCCCTCTCCCCAAGGGAGAGGGGAAAACGGATTAGGCCCCTCGCGGGGCCTCCCACCATATTTGGCGGAGGGGGTGGGACTCGAACCCCCAAGGTCGGTCGCTCCGCTCCCTCCTCCGGGGGACTAATCCCCCGGATCGCTCGCGCGTAGGATTGCTCGCGAACCGATATTTTACCTCAACGCTCGCTGCCCCCTTTACCACCTGGGGAGTACCTCCCCCGCTCCCCCCTCCCCTTGTGGGTTCGTTCACCCTATGCCATGATGCCGCGACAGCCCAACAAGGGCCGTCACGGCATCATGGCGGAGGGGGTGGGACTCGAACCCACAAGGGGCTTGCGCCCCGCCGGTTTTCGAGACCGGTCCCTTAGCCAGTTCGGGGCACCCCTCCACCTGCCCAAGTATAAACGAATGTGCAGCATGAGAGGGTCTCAGACGGTTATGCGCTGGCCCCGCGTCGGAACCGTCACCTTGATCCCCCGCCGGCTGAGATACCGGGCCAGCGCCGTGCATTGCTGTTCCTCGCCGTGCACCAGACAAATCTGACCCACGCGTGGCATTCTGCCCACCCAGGCAACCAGTTCGTCCCGATCCGCGTGTGCGCTGTACGATTCAATCCGGTGCACCTGTAACCGCACCTCGTAGGACTCATCGAAGATACGAACCGGCGTCACACCATCCACCAGCCGCCGGCCCAACGTATCGGCGGCCTGGAACGAGACGAAGACGAGCGAGGACTGCGGATCGCCGACATGGTGGCGCAGATGATGCAAGATGCGACCGGACTCGCACATCCCTGACGTCGCGACCACAATGAACGGATCATGCCGGGCGTTGAGTTCCTTGGACTCCTCCACTGAACGCACGTAGCGAATGTCGCGGCCGCCAAAGGGATCGCCGGAGCGGAGGCGTGCAAGCGTTTCGGTGTCGAACACCTCCGGGTGCTGCCGGAAGATGGCCGTGGCGTCCGTCGCCATGGGGCTATCGACAAACGTCGGGACCGGTGGAATCTTCCCCCCGTCCTGGAGACGGTGCAACGTGTAGGTAATATCCTGCGTGCGACCGACGGCAAACGCCGGAATAAGAATGGTGCCGCCGCGCCGCACGGTGCCGCGTACGACGTCGGCCAGTTTCCGGCCGCCGCGTTCAAATGGCTCGTGCCGGCGATCACCATAGGTTGCTTCCATGATGAGCAGGTCGGCGGCGGCGGGAGGGGATTCGGGGTCCCGGATGATCGGCGCAGCAGTCCGCCCAAGATCTCCTGAGAACACGATCGTCCGGCCTTCGACCGCGAGCACGGTAACCGCGCTGCCGAGGATGTGCCCGGCGTCGTAAAAAACACCCGTCGCCGGGCCAACCTGAAACGTTTGATGATACGGGACTGGACTCAGTCGACGGATCGCCTGCTCCGCGTCGTCGATGGTGTAGAGAGGCTGGAGTGGCGGCTGTCCCTGCCGGGCCCGAGCCTTGTTGGCGAAATTTACGTCCTGGTGCTGAATCTCGGCACTGTCGCGGAGGATGAGCGCAGCCAGGTCGCGCGTGGCCGGGGTGCATAAAATCTTGCCGCGGAATCCCTGTTGGACGAGCGTGGGCAGGTTGCCGCAGTGATCGAGATGTGCGTGGGAAAGCACCACGGTGTCGATGCTGGACGGGGAAAACGGAAACTCGCTGTTGACGCGGCGGGCGTCGGCGCGCCGGCCCTGGAAGAGGCCGCAGTCCAGCAGGAGGCGCGTGTCCCCGGTCTCGACCAGATGCATCGAGCCGGTGACCGTCCGGACCGCACCGAAAAATGTCACGGTAATCATGGGCCAAGGTTAGTGCATTCGTGGCGGCAAGCGAGAGGCCTCTCGCGGAGGTGATTCGATGAAAGTGGTGCAGACACAACGTGCGCGGGGCTTCTTCACCATCGTCGGCGGAACACAGCGCTCCTAGGCCGCGACGATGATTCTGCGACCCGGACAGTCAACGGGAGGCGACCCTCACTTGGGCAGCACGTTCATTGCGCCGACCTGGCCGCGCGACCCGTGATCGAAGACACCGCAGACAAACGGAAACGACCCTGGCTCTGACGCCACAAATTCGACTTCCACCTGCGTGCCGGGAGCCACGGCGAAGAACCGCCGCTCGTCGTCGATCCCCTCTCTGGCCACAGTCCCCCGTACAGTAACCTGCTTCCCCACCAGCCAGCGGGCGGCGAAGCTGTGGTTCCGCTTGTCAGGGTCCTCGTTGGAAAGCTGCAGCACCACGGTATCTCCCTGAGTGACGGTAAAGAGGTCTGGAGTAAACTTCCAGGAGACCATCGTGATCTTGATGACCTTGCGGTTGCCTTGAGCCCGCACCGGAAGCCCGGCCGGACCTACCAGGATCAGCAGCAATACCACAGCAATCAGGATCCACCGTGCGCGCATTGAACGCCTCCCCAAGTCGAGTGCCTTCCGCAACCTCGAGAACGTGATAGCAACACCTCTAGCCAGTCCGTGTAACGGGAACATCACGGGAGGCGCACTGGAGAACGGCCGACGCTGCGCTGTGGATTCCGCGTGCGGGTGGATTTGAACTCACCCCTCACCCTGCGCCCTCTCCCCAAGGGAGAGGGAAAAGAGGATTAGGCCCTTACGGGCCTCCCACCATACCTGGCGGTGGGGGTGGGATTTGAACCCACGAGGCGGTTGCCCGCCTACGCGCTTTCCAGGCGCGCCGGATCGGCCGCTCCCGCACCCCACCGGCCTGCTCACCCATCATAGGCGAGCCCCGAAAGAAGTGTCAATTTTGCGAGAAAGGAGCGCTTACGCGCAGTCCCGAAACCGTACGCGTCCATGGCGGATCTACAGCCGATGCTCAGGAACGTCTCGCTGTTTGCTCAACTCGGCGACGAGACCCTCGCCGGCGTTTCGGCGCAGTTGCACCGGAAAACGTTCCGCAAAGGCACCATCATCTTCCACAAAGACCAGGCCGGCGACGCGCTGTACATCGTGGAGTCAGGCCGGGTCCGCATCTTCCTACCGACCCAGGGAGGCGAGGAACTTACCGTGGACGTCGCGGGCCCCGGTGACGTATTTGGGGAACTGGCCCTGCTCGACGGCCGCCCGCGCTCGGCGAGCGCGGGCACGCTGGAGGACACGGTTACCTTCACGATCAGCAGGGACGAGTTTCAGAAGTACCTGGAGCGGGCTCCCCAGCTGGCGGCGGCCCTGGTGGAATTGCTCAGTAACCGCCTGCGCCACGTCACCGAATATGCGGAGAGTCTCGCATTTCTCGATGTGCACGCACGGCTGGCAAGAACGTTGCTAGAAATGTCAGCGCGCTACGGCGTCCATAAGGACGGCATCGAGATCGATTTCGACCTGACCCAGGCCGAACTGGCCACGATGGTCGGAGCCACGCGCGAGCGGGTCAACCGCGCGCTGGCCGCGTTCCGCGCTCAGGGCTTGATCGAATTGCGGGGCAGGAAGATTGCGCTGCTGGACACCGACCGCCTCCGCCAGCGCGTTTACTAACAGCAGGAACCAAGGGACCACGGGACCAGGGGACCAGTAAATGATGCCCAGACGTTTGCCTGGTTCCCTGGTTCCTTGGTCCCTTGGTCGAAGAGAGAGGCGTCGGTAGGAGTGTGACCTCCACCACAGACCTTAACGCAGTGGTTCCGGGAGTGAATTGACTGACACCCGCAAGGCCACTATCATAGGCAATCGTGGAGACTTCTTTGAAACTGAACTGGCGCAAAATCGGCCGCAGCGCCTGGGAGTTCTTCAAAACCCTGATTATTGCGTTCATCCTGGCGCAATTGATCATGGTCTCCGTGGCCCAGGCGTTCCAGGTGGAGCAATACTCGATGGAACCGACCCTGCTCCCGCGGGACCGGGTGTTGGTCGATAAGTTCTTCTACCGGCTGCGGCAACCGCGGCATGGGGACGTTATCGTCCTCCGCTATCCGCTCAACACCCAGCGGAACTACATCAAACGCATTGTCGGGCTGCCGGGAGATGTCCTACTGATCAAGGATGGGAAGCTGAACGTCAACGGGCAGCAAACGAACGAACCCTACATCAATGGTACACCACAAGGCAATTATGGGCCGTTCATGGTCCCGGATGATTCAGTGTTCGTGATGGGGGACAACCGCAACAACAGCGAGGACAGCCGCGCCTTTGGAGCGCTCAAGAAAGAGTTCATTGTGGGGCAGGCGTTGCTGATCTATTGGCCGTTAACTCGCGTCCGAGTGCTAGCTTCCCGCTTCGCTGATAACCGTCAATAAGTACTCTGCCCCCCGATAGACCGTTACCCTCTCCACGAAGCCTTGCGAACATTCAGGTGTTCCCCCTTCCTTAACTGCGTCATTTTCTCGATTGTTTCCTTGAGGGCAGACGCATACGCTTTGTGACAAAAGTTTTGTTCTCCTAGACTGGTGGATCGTCCCGGGGGGATGTTAAACGTGCGTATTGGCCATCTCGTGTTGCGATTCCTCGGGTTGGTGCTCCTTGCCCCTGTCATGCTCACGCTAGCACCGACCACGTACGCGTACCATCAAGCGACGAATGTCACTTGGCCCAACGGTTCTTTTCTGTGGTTATCCAACCGAAGGTATCACAACAGTCAGTCATTAGATCGACCTGTATCCGTGGTATCCGGCAAATGCGACGTCTTCGGACTCTGGGAACAAGGCGCGATTGCTAACGCGAGGGCTGAGACCGCCAGCACACTCGAGGTTGGCGACATGACGCCTGGCTACACACTCGTTAAGGGTAATTGCAGTGGAGTACCGACTGATGCGGATGACATCCTGCTCAACTACATGGACCCGGCCAGCTGGAATAGGGCGTATCCCTGTGATCCCAATGATCCCACCAAGACCTGCTTGTGTGATCCAGCCCTTCCATCTCCTGGCAACTGTGGGCAACCTAATGGAGGCATTACCCTTCATAGCCCCGACCCCGTAATGCTCAGTGGTTGGTGTGGACGGATGGGTACCTACAGCCCATGCGGCGACCACGTTGTCCAGATCGACTTAAACATGTACAAGATTTGCGGGCAGACGGACCCCTGTGATCTGACGAAGATCTGCGGAGGTCCAAATCCCGCTTGCGTCGTTCCAAGCGATGGCAGGTACGATCTCGTCAGATTGCTTATGCACGAAATGGGCCATGCGACCGGACTTGCTGAGCACTGCACGGACGCTTTCGGCAGTCCAGATGATTCAATAATGAATAACGGCGCTTCTATCCCCAACAGCAATCCCCCTCAGGACTGCAATGGGAAAAAGTGGACCGAAACTGGACAGTGGTATTCGACTGACAGAGTCGGTCTATTCAATGCCTACCATCCTGCTTATGGGGAATCGACCGAGAGTTGGAACGCTGCGCGGGTCATCAGTGACGGCACCGACTTGGGGATTTACAATCTGACAGATCCTGCGATCGATGTCAGTTTCGCCGGACGCATGTTTATCGGGTTCCGGAACGACAAAGTATACAATGAGCAGTGGGAGATGGCTTGGTCGGACGACGGCGTTACGTGGCATCGCGAAACACACGGTGGGTTTGTCCAAACAGTGAATCCTGTGGCTGGGATGCTCGCCCACTTGGGCGGGCTGAGCATTTACGCAGTCTTTTGTTGCAATGGTTATCCCGGTTACCCGAGCAACACATACCAGATTTATCGGCAGACGTGGAATGGAGTCTGGCAGGCGCCGGTGTTGGAGTATAGTGCCGGGACGTCGATCGTCCGTTGTTGCGAAGGCGATTACCCGCGTGTCGCGCACAGCCGAGGCAACTCGCAATACGCTATCGCGTGGACCCGCACGGTTTCTGGCGCCCCCCTGGCTGAATTTTCGTTTATCGATGAGGCGACCGGTTCGTTTACGGGCGGGGTGGAGGCGATAGACGCGTTCGTCGTTAAAGCGCTCGTCTTTGACGACACCGGCAATCCCAAAGTGATCTACCGCGTCTCCGGCACGGGTACGTCAGGAATTGGCGGACGACGTACGCGCGCGAATGGCGTCTGGCAGCCAGAAGAACAGTTTGTCATCGATGGGATGACCGACCCAGATGCTGTCTTTCTGGTTGATGGGGAAGGCGGGTACCACTGGAGCGCTTCGAATTCTACTCACGGGGACTATCACGCACTCCAGGGAGGGAATCTTACATTCAATTACATAAAGCGCTTGAATGGCGCATACTTCCAGTCTGCTGTAGACTTCGGGGCTCTACAGAACCCTATTACGGGGAATTACACTCTCCACGGATTGGCGCAGCGAGTTTTCGCAAAGCAGGCGTATTCCGTCGGGGTCGTCTGGACCACAACGGGCACGGCTAGCGATCTCTGGTTCATCAAGAGAAGAGTAGAGGGCTATTAGACCAAAACGGATCAGGGAGTGGGAACGATGCGCGGACGAAAATTGGACGTCCTAAAAGTGGTCGCAGTAATCACGGTCGCCGCTGGCGTTATGCTTAGTACTCTGGGCTCGGCAACTGCTCTCCAAGGGACCGTTTGTGGGGATTACAGTCTGCCTAAAGGGGCGCAAGTCCATCAGCTTGGGACCGCTCTTGATGCTAACGGGAGCAAGATCATATGGATAGAATACCAGGCCCCTGGTGCGGGCGGGAAACTTACGATTCCGTTCGACACGATAGCCGTCACCTGTGCGGATCCTCTAATCCGCGGTATCGTTGCACATGTCCAAGAATCCTCCCGTGAAATGATTCAAGCATCGTGCAAGTTCGTGGGAGACCTGCTGGCGGGAAGGGTGGAGTTACCTCCAGGCAAAGCCGCTGATTATGACCGTAAGTATGCTGAGGAATGGTATCGTACGACGTGCCTTGGTACCAAGTAGGGCAGATTGCAGCGAGCCGAGAGAGGCGGCGGAGATTTCCCATCGCCTCTCTCGCTTCTGAATTCTTACACTTGTACCGCCGCTCGGGCCGCTCGGATAGTTGGTCCACGGAGCTGTTCCGGAGAGTGTGCTACGGGATTCCCACTTTCGTCTCCAGCGTGCTCCTCGACGCGCTGGCGCGGCTCCGCCGCCACCCTGTAAGGCCGTGCACCCCTCGTCGTCACCCTTCGCCCAGGCGAATCCGATGCCGCCGGCTCCGGCCAGGTGTCCCTGCGGCACACGAGACGGCTGACGTACCGTTGCTTCCTTCCGGATCTGGCGGGGTTG
>Ga0209377_1001193_pt1 | contig 17591 bp, 19 predicted proteins | sample GraSoiAngelo_141_FD_185898 | JGI IMG/M metagenome (GOLD analysis project Ga0209377, IMG submission 185898) | Grasslands soil microbial communities from the Angelo Coastal Reserve, California, USA - 14_0929_12_40cm (SPAdes) (version 2) | ecosystem: Environmental > Terrestrial > Soil > Grasslands ...
CCGCATGGGCACGGAGCCGCACCTGCCGGCGTGGCCGAGCCTCGTGGACCGCTTTGCGATCGAGCTGGGAAAGATGATGACGGGCCAACAGGGTATTCGAGCGACGCTCGACACCATGGCGAAGCACGCCGATGCGGCTGTCCGGCGAGACGCTCGTCGATCGAAATAGGTGACGGAGCCCCCATTGACGGTTCGCCTGCGGACCAAAGTGCTGCTCGCGTTCCTGGCGGTCTCGCTCTGCCCGTTGTCGCTCATTGCCTATCGCCACTCCGAAGTCACGCGCAGCGCCCTGACACGCGCTGCCCATCAATCGCTCTTTGCGGCGGCCTCGCAGACCGCGCTTCGTCTGGACACCTTCATGGCTGCCACGGCGAACGTCGTCGGCACCGAGGCGAAAATGCCGGCCCTCGCCGAATACCTCAGTCGTCCCGCGGGCGTACGGGCACAGGCGAAGGCAGACGAAGTCGTCGACATGCTTCAGGCATTCGCGGAGAAGAACTCGGTGTTCACTTCGTCGGTCGCGGTGCTCGATGTCCATGGTCGAATCGTCCTCGACACCCAGCCCTCGAACATCGGTCTCGACGAGTCCGCCACACGGCATTTCCGGGGCGCGCTGGAGACGGGGCTTCCGCACGCGTCGGGGCTCGAGTTCTCTGCGAGCGACGGCAAGCCATATCTGAGCTTCAGCAGCCCGGTGAAGGCGCCCGATGGGAAGCCCGTTGGAGTGCTGCGCGAGCGGTACAGCGCCGCGCTCTTGCAGTACATGATCGTCGAGAACAATCGGCTGGTCGGCCCCGAATCGTTCGCGATCGTCCTGGGCGACGACGGGTTGGTGCTGGCCGATGGCCATCAGTCGCCCTGGCGGCCGGGCGAGGGCATGTTCGAATCGACACGACCTCCCGGGCTGGCCGAGGCTCTGGCGAGTGCGGGCCGCCCGGTGCCGTATTTCACCGCGCGGCTTTCGAAGGACGGAAACCCTTGGCAAGCAGCGGTCAGCCGCACGACGACGCAGCCATGGACTGTGGTCTTTCTCCTGCCGCAGGACGTGTTCCTCGCGCCGATCCGCGCGCAGATGCGAGACACGGTTTTGCTGGCAGTGCTGATCGCCGGCGCCGTCGCGGTGGCGGCGATCGGTGGCGCTCAACTCTTGACCGGCCCGATCGTCCGGCTGATGGCCGCGGCACGGCGAGTGGCCGAGGGACACTTCGAAGGAAAGGTCACCGTTCGATCGCGTGACGAGATCGGGGCGCTGGCAAACGCCTTCAACGTCATGACGGACCGACTCAAGGCGAATGTCGATGGGCTCCGGCGAAGCGAGGAGAATTACCGAGGAATCTACGAGAACGCCCTGGAAGGGATGTGGCGAGTCTCGCCCGACGGGCGAGTCCTCGGCGCGAATCCGGCCGTGGCCCGCATCCTGGGCTACGCGTCGCCGGACGAGCTGATGGCGAGCGTGACCGATATCGGACGGCAACTCTATGTTCGCCCCCAGGAGAGAGACGCGCTGCTCCTGGCCTATGGTCGAGGAACCGCCATCGAAGGGCGCGAGTGCGAGTTCTATCGCAAGGACGGCCAACGCATCTGGGTGTTGACCAGTGGGCGGCCCGTCCACGACGACAGCGGCCAGTTCCTCTTCATCGAGGCCTTTGTCACCGACATCACCCGGCGCAAGCGCGCGGAAGAGGAGCTACGGCGCAGCGCGGCCTATGTGACGGCCGCTCAGCCCTTGAGTCGGACGGGCAGTTTTGGCTGGCATGTTTCGAGCGGAACGATCTACTGGTCGGACGAAACGTTCCGCATCTTCCAATACGACCGGGCCAGTGTCCCGACAGTGGAATTCATCCTCGAGCGGACTCATCCGCAAGACCGCGCCTTCGTCCAGCGCGTGATCGATCAGGCTCGGCAGGAGAGAACGGACTTCGACTGTGAGCATCGATTGTTGTTGCCCGATGGCTCGGTCCGATATCTCCACATCGTGGCCCATGCTCTGGAGAAGACCGAATCGGGCGACCTGGAATTCGTCGGGGCGGTGATGGACGTGACCGAACGCAAGCGGGCGGAGGAGGCGCTGCACCAGACGCAGGCGGAGCTCGCGCACGTGAGTCGCGTGACGACCCTGGGCGAGCTCGTCGCGTCGATCGCTCACGAAACCAACCAGCCGCTGGCCGCAATCGTCGCGAACGCCAGCGCATCCCTCAACCGGCTGACGGCAGCGACTCCCGACCTGGAAGAGGTCCGTGACGCGCTGGGCGCGATCGTGGCCGATGCCCATCGGGCGGGAGACGTCATCCATCGCATTCGCCAGCTCGCGATGAAAAGCGATCCGTGCCAGGTACCGCTGGACCTCAACGACGTCATCCGGGGCGTGGTTCCGCTGATCGTCGCCGAGGTGCGCCACCATCAGGTGTCGTTGCGCGTGGAGCTGGCGGCCGCCTTGGAGAACGTCCTCGGCGATCGCGTCCAGCTCCAGCAGGTCATCATCAACCTCGTGATCAACGGCGTCGAGGCGCTGGCGCCCGTCACGGACCGGCCACGCGAGCTGGTGATCCGATCGCGCGCTCACACGGATGACGAGGTGCTGGTGGCCGTGGAGGACGCTGGTGTCGGGATCGACGTGACCAAGGCCGATCGGCTCTTCGACGCCTTCTTCACCACGAAGCCGGGCGGTATGGGCATGGGGTTGTCGATCAGCCGCTCGATCATCGAAGGGCATGGGGGGCGATTGTGGGCAACCCCGAACCCGACGCACGGCACCACGTTTTACCTCACCCTCCCGGCGATGACCACGACGTCGCCACCGCTATAGTAGCTGCCGCCGAAACCATCTCGGCCGTCGTCGCGTTCTTGGCCGCGAGGATCGCCGCTCCCCCGTTGTGGCCCTCGACATATCCGAGCTTGCCTAGAGATCCGCTTCCCAGAAGCGCAGCCTTCCTGCCATTCAGCCGGGCCAGAGGCAACGGACCGAGACGGCAGTTTAGCGGACCAGCCCCAAGGAATTACACTAGCAGTCGATACTGACCGGACGTCGGTATCGAGGCGTGTATGAGCAGCTGCTGGCGGATCCTCCTGGGGCTTTCCGCGGTCCTGGCGACTGCCTGCTCGAGCCTCGTCGCTCCGTACCGACAATACGAGATCCGGTTCGATGCTCCGGCGAGGCCGCCGCTTGGCGGGAGCCCGAGCGACAGCGAGCCCATCGACTCGATCGCCTGGCTGATGCATCACCGGCTCGATCTACCGTTCCCACCGGACATCAAGGTCTACGTCTTCGTCAACGAGGCCGCATTCGTGGACGGACTTAACAAGATCGCGGGCGAGAAGTCCGAAGAGGCGCGGGAACGGCGCTTCGCGTTCGGTGTCGCCACACGCGGCGCCCTTTTTTTGCGTGGCGACTATCTGGCTCGGATGAACCTGGCGGGGCGGGCGTCGCTGATCGCCCACGAGCTAACGCATATCAGCCAGGATAGGCTCCGCCAAGGCGGACGGGCCCGACCCGCGCAGTGGGTCCTGGAGGGCCATGCCGAATGGGTCAAGTTCAAGGTAGTCGACCTGCTCGGATATCGAGCCTACGCCGAGTCACGCGACATAATGGTGCGCGCCGCCCTCGGGTCGACGATCCAATCCTTCCCCGACCTTCCGGCGCTCACCGACAATGCGGCCTGGATCGAAGCGACACGCCGGATCGGCGCGATGGCCACCTACGGTCAGGCGTTCCTGGCAGTAGACTGGCTCGTGGAACAGTACGGCAATGCGAAGCTGCTCGAATTTCTCGGGCGCTTTGCGCTCGACGCCGATCCGCGAGAACACTGGCGGACAGTCTTTCCGCTTTCGTACCGCGAGTTCGCCGACAAATTCCGCACCAGGCTGGAAGGTCTGGGCCGACCTCGGCCGCCAGCACCTCGGGGATCCTGAGGGAACATTTCCGGTCGCGTTCCGCCGGGACGGGGTGGCTGGCGACGAGACCGCAACAGGAGCGTCCATGTTTGCCACGAAGATGAGGACTGTGCTGGCCGCGAGCTTCGCGGCACGGGCAACCGGCGTGCCCGTTACGACGTCGAACCACCCGAGCTCACGAACCACGACCTCGACGACTTCTCAGCCGTATACAAGCACTGAGCTCGGTCGCGGGCTCGATCGAAGTTGCGCTTGAGGGATCGTGTCTTCGATGCACGCTCACCGTGCCGCCCGCCCGCGGGTCGTCGACCGAGAACGGTAACGACCCGACCAAAGTAGGGTGTATCGCCACCCGACCAACGTCCGGTAGAAACATCCCGCCTCGCCCAGTTACCTTCACGACAGATGAATACGACATTTCCACCGACGACGCGAGGCAGGGAGATGAATGTTGAGGCGGTGCTCGGCGACGGGCAGGACGCGGAGAAAGTCGTGCAGGACGCGTTGTGGACCGCGGTCCGGAAGATCGATACCTTCCGCGGCGAGTCGGCGTTCGGGTCGTGGTTTCATGGAGAAAGAGCGACGAGCACATCTCGATCGTGGCTCGCCCTGGCGCTGGCGCCGCTAGCTGTAACCCGTTGACGACTGCTGACCTCGAAAGAGGTGAGCAGGACACAACGGAACGCAGGAGGAAGACGATGAGGATGTTCAAGAAGATCACGTTCGTGCTCGCGGCGGTCGCCCCGCTTGCTATGAGCACGTGCACCGTCAGCACGTCTGGCGCGGTCGGCACGGGCGAGTCGTCCGGCTACAGTACCTCGGTGCCCGCCGCCACCGACGCGCAGCAGTCCGGCTCGTCGGTGGCCCCCGGTCACTACGGTGACACGTTTGTTGGCAGCCCGGAGCCGGGCTTCGACCCCGACAAGATCATCGAGGCCCCCTGATCGTGCGGTTCGGCGCTCGTCGAGGCTTTTAGTCAGTCATCCGAGCGGCCCGTACGGGCGTCTTTGCTCTTGAGAAAGCGATCCTCGAATCGCATTGAGCACCAGCGACGTCAAGAATAGTGTCAAATCTGGTCATGAGAAGTTCTCTGGTGAATGGGCTGGAGTGGATCGTTCTTGCGGCGGCGGTTCTCGGGGTCTTTGTCGTGGGGGATCTCGTCCTTTGTGGCGGCCACGCCTACTGCAGGCAATTCATGGGCCGGCAATAGCAGCGACGGCCTTCCTCAGCAACTCGACCGCGCTGAGGATTGTGGCGATCACCATGACCACCGCGCCGGCCACGCCGACCGCCAGAACGTCATTTAGCATCACGTTCCCGAGCCTTCTCAGCGGCGAGGGATCGCCGCGCCATGGGCGGATCTGAGAAGGCGGTCGGACGAAGACCTACATCGTCCTCAGGACGCGCGCGGCAAAGCTCACGAGCGCGTACCAATCTCATTTCTTGAAAAGAAGTTCAAGCCCATCGGCGCATGCTCGGGCCACCGCATAGCCAGCCTTTGCTTGCCCCGGCATCTTATCCCAGCCACCCTTTTCAATGACTTCAGCTCTCTGCCAGCTACTTACTGCCTCGAGTTCTTTGAGTTTCGCTTCAGGGTTCGGTTGCTTCATAAATTGCGCGACGCAGATCGCCGCCTGACTCGCCAAGACCGCCTCCTTGGTCATCGTTTGCGTCGTGCCGGAGGTTGTCCAGCCACCCCACGCAAAGCCGATGATCATTGCGATGACTGCCCCACAAATCAGGCCCCACACTCCATACTTAATCTTCGCTGCCGTCTCTGGCTTCATTGACAAGACCTCCTAAACCGGGATCCCCGATATGGAGTCATTCCGCCTCTTATGGCAGCGTCCACCGAGCGACTGTCCCCTCAGTCAACTTGTTCACGCTTCCCGCCACGTTGCCGGCGGTGCTTCTGGCAAACGCTGGGGCTTGCCCATTTCCTCCGATTCCTGCACGGTCCTCCGTATCACGCTGGTGCTGGAGCCCCGCTTCGCGCTTACGCGCGGTCTTCTCAGAATCCATTCCGTCGCATGCACGTGCGATATGTCGCCTGATACGCGGCGTCCGTGATCCCATCTGTCGCCAGCCCCATCAGCTGGGGATCCGAGGACTCCATGCGGATCGGCCCGACCCACGTGGTCCACGTCGCCGCGCTGTCCGTCCGGGCTGACTCCACGCGCACATAGTCCATTGTCGTCGGACTGGCGGTGCCCGCCTTCACGGCGACTTGCGCGTCCGCATTGCAGGCAGCAAAATCCGCCGCCGTCGGCGGCAGGGCATACACGCTCGCCGCCGCCGCGACGAGGCTCGCCACGAGGGCGCCAACAAAAGCACGCGTCACGTTCCGCATGGAGCACCTCCTGAGCGCAGTCACCGCCCGACACCCACCGACTTCACGAACAGCGCGGCCGCCCGAACGCCCGGTCTGTGGCAGCGATGAAATCATATTTGATATATAATTTATATAATGTTATAGTGATCGAGTCAAGCGGAATCGCGAAGGGGAGGCGGCGGCCAACGCTCCTCGCCCCCGAAGAAGGAGAACGGATCATGGAGTTCGGAATGGGTGGTCGTGGGGTTGCTGGCTGGCGGGCTGGCCGAGATCGTGATGAAGTATGGAGGGTACGGGCTGATCGGGGATCTGGTGCTCGGCCTGGTCGGGAGCGTCGTGGGGGGCGGGATCTTCTGGGCCCTGGGCGTCTCTGCGGGCGGGGGGCTCTTCCCGACGGTGTACGTCGCCTTCGCCGGGGCGGTCATCGCGATCGTCGCCCAGCGAAAGGTCTGGACGCACGCCTAGGAATGTGAACCTCGCATCGCGGGTGACCAGGTCGAGGCTCGACCTGGTCACGGTCACGCTGTACGGCCCAGGTGAAGTCCACCGCAGGAGGAGGAGCGTATGAAGATTCGTCCGTTGCACGATCGGCTTCTGGTGGAGCGGCTCGAGGAGAAAGAGGTCAAGAAGGGCGGGATCATCATCCCGGACACGGCCAAGGAGAAGCCCCAAGAAGGTAAGGTGATCGCCGTCGGCAACGGCAAGGTCACCGACGAGGGCAAGAAGATCCCGCTGGATGTGAAGGCCGGGGACAAGATCCTGTTCGGCAAGTACTCCGGCTCCGAGGTGAAGATCGACGACAAGGAGTATCTGATCATGCGCGAGGACGACGTCCTCGCCATTCTCGAGTAAGCAGGAGGAACGCGACCCATGCCAAAGCAGCTCAAATTTGACGAGGACGCCCGGGCGGCGCTGCTCAGGGGCGTCAACATCATGGCGGCGGCCGTGAAGGCCACGCTGGGGCCGAAGGGCCGCAACGTCGTCATCGACAAGAAGTTCGGCAGCCCCACGATCACCAAGGACGGCGTCGCCGTCGCCAAGGAGATCGAACTGAAGGACCCCTACGAGAACATGGGCGCCCAGATGCTGAAGGAAGTGGCGTCCAAGACCTCCGACATCGCCGGTGACGGCACGACCACCGCCACCGTGCTGGCGCAGGCCATCTTCCGAGAGGGCCTCCGCAACGTCACCGCCGGCGCCAACCCGATGGGGCTCAAGCGGGGCATCGAGGCGGCCGTGGAAGCGGTGACCGACGAGCTGAAGAAGCTCTCCAAGTCCACCAAGGACAAGAAGGAGATCGCCCAGGTCGCGACGATCGCCTCGAACAACGACAAGACGATCGGTAACCTGATCGCCGAGGCGATGGAGAAGGTGGGCAAAGACGGCGTCATCACGGTCGAGGAGTCGAAGTCGGCCGACACGGTTCTGGATTTGGTCGAGGGCATGCAGTTCGACCGCGGCTACCTCTCGCCGTACTTCGTGACGGACGCCGAGCGCATGGAGGTCGTGTTCGAGGATGCGTTCGTTCTCATCTACGAGAAGAAGGTCAGCGTGATGAAGGACATGCTCCCGCTGCTGGAGCAGGTCGCCCGAGCCGGCAAGCCGTTCCTCATCATCGCCGAGGACATCGAGGGCGAGGCGCTGGCGACCCTGGTCGTGAACAAGCTCCGCGGCACGCTGCACTGCGCCGCCGTCAAGGCGCCGGGCTTCGGCGACCGTCGCAAGGCCATGCTCGAGGACATCGCCACTCTGACCGGCGGCAAGGCGATCACGGAGGACCTCGGGATCAAGCTCGAGAACATCAAGCTCGAGGACCTCGGAAAGGCCAAGAAGCTGGTCCTCGACAAGGACAACACCACGATCGTCGAGGGCGCCGGCAAGACGAAGGAGATCGAGGGCCGCATCAAGCAGATCCGCGCCCAGATCGAGGAGACCACGTCGGACTACGACCGCGAGAAACTGCAGGAGCGGTTGGCGAAGCTGGCCGGCGGCGTGGCGGTGATCAAGGTCGGGGCGGCCACCGAGACGGCGATGAAGGAGAAGAAGGCGCGCGTCGAGGACGCGCTGAATGCGACTCGCGCGGCCGTCGAGGAGGGCATCGTGCCGGGCGGCGGCGTGGCGCTGCTGCGCGCGTCCAAGGCCATCGACCGGGTGAAGGCCGAGGGCGACGAGAAGGTGGGCGCCATGATCGTCAAGCGGGCGCTCGAGGAGCCCATCCGCCAGATCGTCGAGAACGCGGGCCTCGAAGGCAGCGTGATTGTCGAGAAGGTGAAGAGCGAGACGGCGCCGAACCGCGGCTACGATGCGGAGAGCATGGAGTACGTCGACATGATGCAGGCCGGCATCATCGACCCGGCGAAGGTCGAGCGCGTGGCGCTGCAGAACGCGGCGTCGATCGCGTCGCTGCTGCTCACGACCGAGGCGCTCATCACGGATATCCCGGAGGAGAAGTCGGCGGCCGCGCCGGCAATGCCGCACGGCGACATGTATTAGCAAGGAGGGAGATCCCCCTCAGACTCCCCCGTAACCCCTCCGGTGGGGGTCTTCCCTGCGGCCCGGGTCGAGTCGTGACCCGGGCCACTTCACCGTCGGGCGCTCACTCGGCGCTTGGGATGCGGAGTCACGACGAGGCCATCCTGGCCGTTGTGGCTTGAGCGAGTCCCACGGGTGCTGACGATAGACAAGGGAGGGCTGAAGGCGGTGCGAACCTGGAGACCCCTGACACTGGCTGCAGTACTAACTGCTGAGGAGGCGGGCGAGCCCGATCGTCTCCCCGTTACCTCCTCGGGGCACCGCAGCGCACTCTAGCGCAGCATCGCCCGTATCCGCTCGATCGCGGACTCCGGGGCCCTGACTCGGTAGTGCACGCCGTCCTCTTCGTAGGACTCCGAGATCACGTGGACCTTGTGGACCTCGCCGATCGCGCTGCCCGCGTCGTAGGGGACGACGAGGTCGACCTCGGTCATGTTCGCCTCGAAGGCACCGATGATCGCGTCCCGTACGTGCCGGACGTCCGCCGGGTCCTTGGCCGAGACGAGCAGCGCGGCCGGGAACTCCTTCAACAGCTCCTCCCGCTCGGTCTGGGCGACCTTGTCGATCTTATTGAGGACGAGGATCCACGGCACGTCGCCGGCGCCGATCTCTTCGAGCACCTCGCGTGTGACCTGCATCTGGGCGTGGAAGACAGGGTCGGCCGCATCGACGATCTGCAGCAGCAGTGACGCTTCGAGCGCCTCGTCGAGCGTGGAGCGGAAGCTAGCGACGAGGTCGTGCGGGAGCTTCTTGATGAAACCAACCGTGTCCGAAACCAAGATGCGCGGCCGGCTCTCGGGCCACAGCGCACGGACGGTGGTGTCGAGGGTCGCGAACAGCTTGTCGGCGACGAACACGTGCGAGCCGGTGAGCGCGCGCATCAGCGACGACTTGCCCGCGTTGGTGTACCCGACCAGCGCGACGCGCACCGCCTCCTGACGCCTCGCCCGTCGCGTTTTCGACTCGTCTTCGATGGCGGCCAGCTCCGCCTTGAGCTCGGAGATGCGGTCGCGGATCTTGCGGCGATCGAGCTCCACGGAGGATTCCCCCGCGCCCCTCAGCCCGATGCCGCCGCGCCGGCGCTCGCCGCCGCCGGTCGCGCGCAACCGAGGGGCTACATAGGTGAGCCGCGCGATCTCGACCTGCAGCCGCGCCGGTCGGCTCGACGCGTGCCGATGGAAGATCTCGATGATCACACCCGTGCGATCCAGGACCTGCGCGGCCGAGGTCGCGCCCTCGATGTTGCGGAGCTGGCGAGGCGACAGCTCGTGGTCGATGACGACGACGGTGGCACGCGGCTCCCCGGTCGGCGCCGGCGGCGCCGCGACGTCCAGTGGTTCGGTCTCGTCCTCCTCTTCCTCTTCGTCTTCTTCGGTCGCTTTCTTCTTGCCAGGAGGACCCTTGGGCACGACGCCCGCGCCGCCGGTCCAGGCGGCCAGCTCCACCAGCTTGCCCGCGCCGAGCAGCGTGGCGGCGCCGAGGCCCTTGCGCTTCTGCGTCACCTCGCCGACGACCTCGAAGCTGAGCGTCTCGCACAGACGCTTGAGCTCCTTCAGCGAGGACCGCTGTACCGCGTCGGTAACGCCTGAAAGTTGCACGCCGACGAGGACCGCCTTGGGGCGCGGGGCTTCGGTGGGGGCTGACATGATGGTACTCCGGGGTTTCCAGGTCGATCCCTTGGATCCCCAACTTGGATCGGGATAACGTGCGCCGCCCCCCGAAGGAGACTCCATGCTGGTCGCGCTCGCCTTGTACACTTCGACCGCTCACGCCGGCATCCGCGCCGGATTCGGCGAAACGCCAAACGTCAGTCCGAATGCAGACCAGTCTAACTGAAGATCAGGGGCGCTTCCTCCTCAGGCCCTCTTGTACTGCTCCCCGAGGACGCGCTTGAGCGTCTTACCCTCGACGATGCGCGGGAAGTCGTCCATGATCATGACGCCGGTCACACCTTGGAACTTGTGGCGACGGCGCCACCAAGAAGCTCGGCATGAGCCGTCGAAGGCTCCTGGCGAGCACGGGAGGCTCTGACAGAGCAACGGCGAGGACCGATTGCACATGGCTTGATCGCGCCAGTTTTCAATGACGGAGCAAAGGAGAATCCCCCGAGAGTAATCCTGCGTCGCAATAGCAACAGGGGGGCTCGCGTCCGATCAGGAGGAGGAATGAGCCCAGCGGACAGCTTGCAGTTTCTCGACCGTTACGGCGTCGTGATCCTGCCGGCCCTGGCTGTCGCCGAACAGATCGGGATTCCACTCCCCGCCGTGCCGGCTCTCCTCGCGGTCGGGGCCCTGGCCGCGCACGGCCGCATCAGTATCCCGCTCGTGCTCGGGGCGATCTCCGTCGCGGCCCTGGCCATCGACTTCGTCTGGTATGAGCTCGGCCGCCGTCGCGGAGCGAGGGTGCTGGTGAGACTCTGCCAACTCTGCCAACTATCCCTCGAGGCCGACTCGTGCTTGCGCCGGGCCGAAAGTACCTTCGCCCGCTACGGCGCTCGGAGTATGCTCGCCGCAAAGTTCATCCCGGCCTGACGACGGTCATGCCGCCCCTCGCCGGCGTTTTCGCGGTCACGCGAGGGCGTTTTGCTCTCTACGACCTCGCCGGCGTGCTGCTCTGGGCGAGCACGTGGTTGGCGCTGGGATACTTCTTCAGCGACGCCATCGTCCTGATCACCGCCAAAGCTTCCGCGCTTGGACGCATGTTGGGTCTCGTCATCGTGACCGCGCTCGCCGGGTACATCCTGGTCAAGTACGGGCGCCGTCGCCTGTTCCTACGGAAGCTCCGGACAGCCCCTGTCTCGCCCGAGGCGCTGAAGCGGCGGCTCGACGCCGGAGACGACGTCACGATCATCGATCTCCGGACAGCGCTCGACGTCGAGGCCACACCTTATGCCATCCCGGGGGGCCGCTGGCTGGCCGCCGACGCCATCGACGAGTATGAGATCGAGCTCCTCCGCTCTCGGGACGTTGTGCTCTACTGCGCCTCACCCAACGACACGGCGAGTGCCCGGGTGGCGCTTCAGCTGAAACACACGGGAATCAGTCGGGTCCGTCCGCTCGAGGGCGGACTTGCGGCGTGGATGGCCCTGAATCTTCCCGTTCGAGCGGTTCAGCTCCCGGTTGCGGTTGCCGACGGAAACTCGCGTGGCGCACAGCCGACTGCCGCCTAAAAATCAGGAGTCGGAGCAGCCAAGCCACCGCCACGCCGCCATCGCCCCACGGTACTTGTTCGTTGCGGTGAGCTCGACCGTGAGATCGCTGAGAGCGCGAGCCTGACACGAGAGGAACGAGCCGTTCTCCCTCTCCTCCTCCAGGAGAACGGCCGCCGAGCAACGGCCATGCTCCACCCTGCCCGAGACCAAACGCATCTTGCAGGTGCCACAACCGCCTCCTCGGCACCCGAAGACAACCTTCGCCCCTGACCGCAAAATTGCGCTCAACACAGTCTCTTCGCGACGACACACGACCGTATCCCCGATCGGGCTCAAAGTGATCGTGTACGATCCGACGTCGCGCGCGCAGCCGCCTCTACTCCTGTGGTCCGCGGTCACGACCTATGTATAAACGCTCAAGAACGTCTCGTTCAGTTCCTGTGAATAGTAGAAGACGGCGGGCCCAATTTGATCCGTAGTCCACTTGATCGCTCGACAGTCCGGATCCATCTGATAGGCCGTATAACCGCCGAAGGCTTCGAGCCGGTTGCCCGACGGATCGAAGAAGTAGATAGTGGTGCCTCGCGTGATCCCATGTCGGCCTGGCCCATAGTCGATCCGGGCCTTGTGCATCGTTAGGATATCTGCCGCGCGAAATAGCGCCTCGGCGGAATCCACGACGAACGCAGCATGATGGAACCCTCCCGCTCGGCCCGGCACGATGGCGATGTCATGCGGCGATGGCCGTTGCCAGAGCCATGCGGCCACCGGCACACCCTCGGGGTTGACGAGCATCTCGCTCACGCGGAACTCCAGGACCTCTTGAAAGAACTGGATGGCCTTGGCGGGATCGGGCGCAGTCACAAGCGTGTGATCCAGGCGCGGGGGCGCGATTCCCTTGAGGCCCTCCGGCCACGGCGCCGGGTTGACGGTGGGCAGAAGATTGCCCGTGTAGTCCATATCGTTGTAGAGCTCGACGAGGTGGCCTGACGGCACGGTAAAGCGAAGCGCGCGGCCTCGACGGTAATCCTCGGGAATCACGTCGTACTTCACACTGAATTGCCGTAGGCGGTTTTCATAGTAGTCGAGGTCCTCGGGATCGACCGTCCGAAACGCGAGTCGAACCATTCCCGCCCGGTCGGCCTCGGTCAGCACGACCGAATACGCGTGGCGTTCGTCCCAGCCCTTGAGGTAGGCGGTTCTCCCCTCGCGCGCCGTCAACTGCAACCCCAAGACGTTCAGGTAGTAGTCGAGGTCGCGATCGAGGTCGAGGCTGCGAATCTCCACGGTGCCCAGCCGAGAAATTCTGTACGGCATCTTTCCCCTCCTGAGGACACGCGCCAGCCGGCGCGAGTCAAGCCGCCACGTCGGTGTGATTGAGGACTGCCGCGATTGTCCGTCAGCCGTCGATCCTACGCAACGCCGCTCGAGCCATTGCTCGTGTGCACTTGAATGGCGGCGATATCTGCGCAATCCTCGGGCCGCGAAGAACGACGCCCACGACGCATTACTCGAGCAGTGAAGGATGGCGTCTCCATCGCTCTTGTGCGCCACCCGCGATGGTCTGAACACACTCAAGCTGCGGGAGCCGGCGTCCGGGCCCGCGGCATCCAGCGTGAGCCGGACGCCGCGGGCGATTCGCGTCACATGCCGACGGTTCTCCGGATGCTCCCTATGTGCTCGTCGATGTGGCCGAGCAGGCCGAGCATGATGAGCTGCTCGGCCGTCATTGGTGGCGCGTCGGTGAACACCGTTCCGCTCTTCGCCAGCTGATCGTCGCTCAGTCCCCGGACCACGGCGAACGCCGTCGCCGCTCCCTTCTGAAAGAGCGCGAGCGTCTCCGCCCGCGTGCAGTCGGCGTGCTCCTTCGCATGCTGGGCGTTCATCTCGTCCAGCATGCCACGGGTAAAGTTGCCGTGTGACGGCCCCCCGGACACGATGCCGGTCACGATGCCGGCAACCGCCTCCAGCCCCCCGGCCAGATGGTGCGCGGTCACGCCCACCGTCCACTTCTCCGCCGCGTTTACCTTCTTCCAGTCTGCGTCGCCAAGCTTCTCCAGCGTCGCCACGGCGTCCCGTGCCTTCCCGTCGAACTGCCCCGCCAGTGCCTCCGTCCTCGCTCCCATAGACGTCCTCCCTTTCTCATCCGGCATGCAACCGGCCCCGCCGGACTCTGCCTCCATTAATACGTCGAACGAGGCCGGCCGAAATCGACATAGGCGGGCTCACGGGCAACCATGTCGGGGAGATCGCTGCCGCCACGATCCTCGCCCGTGGCAGAGACGGGTATGCCGCCCAGAAGTCTGGGGCCGCGTGATGGGTGAGATGGGCGTGATCTTGCCGACCCGGGGCCGCCGCTCGTCATCGGTTGACTCTGAAAGGCCTACGTGCGGCCCCCGGTCAGGTGCAGCGCCTGGTTGGCAGCTGCTGAACGCCGCTGCCGTCGGCGCTTTCGCAACGAATCAATCGACAGAGCACCCGCGCCGCCAAGAATCAGCGCCACCAAGCCAGCGATGTATAGCAGGTTGATTTCGTAACCGGGCGGGCCAAATTGGGGACCCTCTGGTGTTAGGCCGATCGTGTTGACAGCACTGAAGCCGTACTTGATGCTGACGGTAAACATCGCACTCAGCATCGAGAGGAGCAGTGGAATGCTTACGATGGCGACAAATGCCCCGATCAAGACAGCCAAGCCGCCAAAAATCTCCAGCAACGTCACAACCCAGGCGTTAGCCACAGGCAATGGCACGCCCAGGTATTTTAGAAGCTCGGCGAACGCCGCCGGTCCGCGACTCCACTTGGCCCATCCATGAACCATGAACCCCACACCGATGATCATCCGAATCGGTATGGGAACCCATCGCCGCCATCGTTCGCCGTTCAACCCTTCGTCATGTGATTCCGTGCGAAAGAGGGTAGTACGGATGCCGTCGCGAGCGCGTGCGAGCCATCGATCCGGTCGAACGTGTTGTTGGGTTTTCATCTTCTTAGTTGTCAGTGGACGGGAGATCGTGGACGACCACCATCTTCCCGCCGGCCTCATTCGCCTCCATGACGCGATGCGCTTCGCGGATCTCCTCGAAGCCAAACACGCGGGCCGGCTTGGCCTCGAGCCTGCCCGCCGCCACTTGTTGCGCAATTTCCTGCAGCGGCACGTCGGACAGCGGGAAGCCCGGCGCGCCGAACACAAAACTACCGAAGAACGTGAGGTAGACACCACTCGACATTTGCAGCAGCGGGTTGAAGTCCTTGATCGGCGCGAGCCCCCCCAGCCAACCTGCGAGGCACGCACGGCCGCCTCGGCGCAGCATGGCAAGGGAATCGAGGATGGTGCTGTTGCCGACAAGATCGAGCACCGCGTCGAGTTGTTTGGCCTCGGCGATGCGCTGGGAGAGATCCGGGCCCTCCAACTCGACGCGCGAGGCGCCCAGCTTCTGCACCATAGCGAATCGTTGCTGGCTGCGCGTGGTGGCAATGATTCGCGCGCCGGCATTGACGGCCATCTTGAGTGCAGCCTGGCCGAACGACGAGGTCGCACCGCGGATCACCAGCGTCTGGTCCTTGGTGATCTCGAGATTGCGGAAGAGGCAGGTCCATGCGGTCGCGTAGGTTTCCGGGATCGCGGCCAGCTCTGCCCAGGGCAATTCAGACTCGATGAGCGCGACATTCGAGACTGGCACGCGGGTGTATTCGGCATAGCTACCATTGATGGTGCGTCCGAGGCCGCCCATCAGCGCCGCCACCTTGGCCCCGACCGGAAACTCGCCGCCGGGACAGGACTTCACCAGCCCGACGCACTCGATGCCGATCACCTTCGCGGCTTCAGCCCATTCGCCCCGGCGCATGTGCATTTCGGCATGGTTGAGGCCGAACGCCTTGATCTCGATGACGACATGACCGGCCTTGGGCTCCGGGTCTGGAATCTCCTTGTACACGAGGCCGTCGAGCCCTCCGAACTTCTCCAAGACGATTGCGCGCATCACAGTCCTCCAGTTGATCGGTACGGATTCAGGGTGCGAGGAAGCCGCGGATCGCCGCCGCGATCTCCGCGGCATGCGTTTCCAGCGCGAAGTGACCCGTGTCGAAGAAGCGGACGACGGCACCGGGAATATCCCGCTTGAACGCCTCGGCGCCGGACGGCAGGAAGAACGGGTCGTTCTTGCCCCACACCGCCAGCAGCGGCGGCCGGTGCGTGCGGAAGTATTCCTGGAACGTCGGGTACAGCGCGACATTGCTGGCATAATCGAGGCACAGGTCGAGCTGGATCTCGTCGTTGCCGGGCCGAGCGAGCAGCGCCGAGTCCAGCGTGTAGCTCTCGGGCGCGACCAGCGACTCGTCTGGCACGCCATGCACGTACTGCCACTTGGTCGCCTCGGGCGTGAGGAAGTTGCGGAGCGCCGCACGGTTCGCGGCTGTGGGCTCCTTCCAGTAGCGCTGAATCGAGTTCCAGCCCTCGCTCAACCCCTCTTCATAGGCGTTGCCGTTCTGCGAGATGATCGCCGTGGTCCGCTCCGGGTGGCGCGTCGCCAGACGGAAGCCAACCGGCGCGCCGTAGTCGAAGACGTACACGGCATGACGGGTAAGCCCCGCGACCTTCGTGAACCGGTCGATGACGTCGGCGAGGTGATCGAAGGTGTACCTGAACCGCGCCCGGTCCGGCGCCTCGGAGAAACCGAAGCCCGGCAGGTCGGGGGCGACGACATGATAGTCATCCGCCAAGGCCGGGATCAGGTCGCGGAACATGTGGGAGGACGTCGGAAATCCGTGAAGCAGGAGCAGCGCCGGCGACGTGTCGGCCCCCGCTTCTCGGTAGAAGATCTTAAGGCCATCCACCCCCACGAAGCGGTGCCTCGTCCTGCGCAGCTTGTCCGGCAAGGGAAATTCCACGGCTCCCCCTCCTGCGCGTTCTAGACGCGCTCTGCCCACCTCCGGCTCCCGACGCTCGAGTCCAGCTCGCCACCCGGGCCCTCACCGTGCAGCGCCCTCGCCTCAGCAGGTCATTCAGTTAGTTTGACGCGACCGATCGAAGATCGGTTACGAGAGTTAAATCATTCGTGCCTCGGGCGGTGGGGCGGTGGTTCCCCAATCAGCGGTGCGTCGGCTTCGTCAATACGGAGGTTATCCAGAGGGGGCAGAGCCTCGATCTCCTCACCGAGCAGATTGTCCGATCCGTCTACGAAATCCTCCGGGTTGGCGGCATGTCAAGCCTCGTGAGCGCAAGTACAAACATCACACTTGCCATCACCACGGGCTTTGTCGGCCACTATGGCGTCTCAGCGCTTGCCGGCTACGGGGCTGGGGCTCGCCTCGAATTCTTGCTGGTGTCGCTGTCGTACGCGATCGGTGGACCGGCCGGGATCCTGATCGGTACCAGTGTCGGGGCGCACCACAACACGCGAGCCCTACGGGTCGCGTGGATTGGAACGTTGGTCGCCGGTCTCACGGCCGAGACAATCGGTCTGGCGGCTGCGTGCTGGCCGGGCGTGTGGCTGAGCACGTTCACCCGCGATCCGGTCGCACTCGCCACCGGATCAACCAACCTCCGGACGGTCGGCCCCATCTTCGGCTTCTTTGGTGTGGGGTATGCCCTGTACTGCGCCGGTCAAGGCACAAGCCGAATGCAGTGGCCGGTCACGGGGGCGCTTGTCCGCGCCGCGATAGCCATCGCGGGTGGCTTCCTGGTCA
>Ga0209377_1001204_pt1 | contig 17508 bp, 17 predicted proteins | sample GraSoiAngelo_141_FD_185898 | JGI IMG/M metagenome (GOLD analysis project Ga0209377, IMG submission 185898) | Grasslands soil microbial communities from the Angelo Coastal Reserve, California, USA - 14_0929_12_40cm (SPAdes) (version 2) | ecosystem: Environmental > Terrestrial > Soil > Grasslands ...
CTCCTTCTTCATGGTGGTCGCGATCGGCGCCGCCTATGTCGCTTACGGCGGGCTGGCTTGGATGCAGGCGGTGTTTTACGGAGTCGGTGCAGCGGTGATCGGGATCATCGCGATCAGCGCGTACAAGCTCACGACGAAGACGGTCGGCAAGGACAAATTGCTGTGGGCATTCTATCTAATCGCCGCGGCGGTCACCGTCGTGACGGAATCCGAAATTGTGTGGCTTTTCCTGATCGCGGGCGTCGTGGCGTGGCTCGTGAAGGCGCCGCCGAAGCGCGGACTCCACACGGGGACCATGATGGCTGTAGCGGCCGAGCTTCCGACCGCCGCAAGCGTCGCCTCGGTCATCGACTGGCCGCTCCTTGCGCAGATCGCGCTCTTCTTCGGCGAAGCGGGAGCTTTCGTGTTCGGCAGCGGCCTCGCGATCGTGCCCTTCCTGTATGGAAGCGTGGTGAACGAGCACCACTGGCTCAACGAGCGGCAGTTCATCGACGCGGTCGCGGTCGCGATGATCACGCCGGGGCCCGTGGTGATCACGGTGGGCTTCATCGGCTATCTCGTCGCCGGCTTTCCGGGCGCGACCGTGGCCGCGCTCGCCACCTTTCTGCCTTGCTACCTGTTCACCATCATTCCGGCGCCGTACTTCCACAAGTACGGGAAAAGGCCGGGCATCGTCGCCTTCGTCGATGGCGTCACTGCTGCCGCTGTGGGCACCATCACGGGCGCGGTCGTCGTGCTCGGCAAACGCTCCATCACCGACATCCCGACGCTCGCCATGCTGCTGATCACGATCCTCCTGCTCTGGAAGGTGAAGAAGCTGCCCGAGCCCGTGATCATCGCAGCAGCAGCCGCGGCGGGCTTGATCGCCTTTCCGTTGCTGAAGTCGTAGAGGCGAGCACGTGATGCGCGCGATTTCTCCGCTTAGGCACTTCTGCGTGCCCCTCTGCGCGCTTGGCTTGCTTCTTTTCGTATCCGGGCCCGCGCTTGCCCTTCGCCCGTACGACTCGACGGACGCCGACGTCGCCAAGCAGGGCGAATTCGAGCTGGAGCTCGGACCCCTCGGCGGGCGGCGCGAAGGCTCAAAGAGGATCGAAGTCGCCCCGGCCGTGATCGGCAACTTCGGCCTGGCGGGCGAACGCGAGCTGGTGATCCAGGGGCAGCGCGAGGTGGCGCTCGACCGCGAGCCGGGCGAGCCGCGCAGCGCGATCGTCGACAACGGCGTCTTCATCAAGCAGGTGCTGCGACAGGGCGCGCTGCAGGACGCGTCCGGTCCGAGCATTGCAACGGAATACGGCCTGCTGCTTCCGTCGTTGCACGGGGAGAAGGGCACCGGAGCTTCTGTCGCCGGCATCGTATCCCAGCGCACCGAGGCGGTGTCGGTGCATTTCAATGCGGTACTCGAGTGGACGCGGGAACACGAACCCGGCCTGTTTCTCGGCGCCATCCTCGAAGGTTCGTATGCGTGGACCGTGCGCCCGGTCGCCGAGGTATTCTGCGAGCAGGCGTCCGGCAGCCCGCGGACGACGTCGCAGCTCGTCGGTGCGATCTGGCGCGCCCGCGATGGTCTTTCGTTCGACGTCGGCCTACGCAAAGCGCACGATGGGAACGAGACCGTTCGCGAGCTGCGCGTGGGATTGACTTGGACATTCGGCTGACGACGGAGCCCCGATATGAAAGCGAGACGGAGGTTGATTGTGTTCTCATTCCTGGCGTTTGTTTTGCCCTCCGGGCCGCAGGCGGCAGATGTGCTCGAGCCGGCTGCGACCATAGAGCTGCCCTCCGTGAAGGGGCGCATCGACCATTTCGGGGTCGACTTGAAGCGTCAGCGGCTCTTCGTCGCCGCACTGGGCAACGACACACTGGAAGTCGTCGACCTGAAGCCCGGCCGGCGGGAACGCAGCCTCGGCGGATTCGGCGAACCGCAGGGAGTTCTTTACCTGCCCGAGTTCAACCGCATCTTTGTCGCAAACGGCAGCGCCAACCGCGTCGATATCCTGGACGGGACTTCGCTCACGCGCATCAAAGCCGTCGAGGGCCTCAATGACGCCGACAACGTGCGCTACGACGCCGGTGAGCGCACGGTGTACGTCGGATACGGAAATGGCGCGCTGCGCGCGCTCGATCCCGCGACCGGCGACTCTTCGGGCGATATTCGACTTGCCGGACATCCGGAGTCGTTCCAGCTGGAGGCGCGCGGGACGCGGATTTTCGTCAACGTGCCTCCGGCCCCGCACATCGCGGTGGTGGATCGCACGAAGCGCGCGGTCGTCGCGACCTGGGACGTTCCCGGTGCGGAATCCAATTACCCGATGGCGCTCGATGAGTCGGGCAGGAGGCTGTTCGTCGGAGCACGCAAGCCTGCCGTGCTGCTCGTGTACGACATCGATTCGGGAAAGGTCGTGGCGAAGCAGGCGATCGGGGGAGACACGGACGACATCTTCTTCGACCCGAAGCGCAAGCGCCTCTACGTGATTTGTGGAGCAGGGCGGATCGACATCGTGCGGCAGGACGATCCGGATCACTACTCGATGGAGAGCACGGTCCGCACGGCTCCGCGCGCGCGCACCGGGCTCTTTGTTCCCGAAGAAGGACAGCTCTATGTGGCCGCGCCCGCAATCGGGACATCGCCCGCCAGGCTGCTCACGTATCGGCTTCGTTGAAATGAAATAAAGGACGCTTAGGATCGCAACACGTCACGGGGCCGTTTTGCCCCGCACTTCGAGAAGGAGTAGATCATGAAATGTAAGGAACCTCGGTACTTTCACGTCTTTCCACTGGTCGCCGCATTCGTCACAGCGGGATGGCTCGGCTGGCAACCTGCGCACGCCGCAGGGGAATCCAAAGAGCTGCAGGAAGTCGCGCAGGCGTTGAGCAAGAGCAAAATCAGCTTGCTTGCGGGCATCCGGCAGGCAAGTCAAGGAAGCGCAAAAGCTATTTCGGCGAAGTTCGAGCTGGAAGACGGGAAGTTGTCGCTTTCCGTGTACACGGCAGAAAAGGGGCTCGCAGTCCCTGCCGAAAAGAATGTGCTTCAGGAGCTGAGCGGCAGCCCCGAACAGGACAAGTGGACACCGCAAGTGGAAGTCTTCAAGGACGTACCCCATGTTGCGAGATCCGCGGAACAGCTCACACTGATGTCGCTCGGCCGGAAGAGCCTTGCAGCAATAATCGCCGAGGTTCGCAAAACGCATCCCGGCACTGTTTTCTCGATTACACCGTCGATCAAGAACCACAAGCCCGTCGCGGTGGTACTCGTCGCCCAAAAAGGCAAAGTCACGACGGTAACCCAGCCTCTATGAGTTGCCGTATAGTCTGCACAGCGGCGGCATCGGTTCCAAAACCACTCTCCAGGAGGTCATGCCATGAAGCGCTTTAATCCATTTCTCGCGAGCCTTGGACTCGCGATCGGACTGTCCACCGCCGCATTGGCGGCCGACGACGACTGGGCTCCCGTTGCTCAGGCGCTCGGGCGGTCCGGGGCGCAGTTGCCCGGCGGAATCTACCGCGTCGGTCTCGGGCGAAGCGACCTGAAGGTCACCCTCGACGGGGTCGCGATCAGACCCACTCTTGCCCTGGGTTCCTATCTTGCATTCCAGAAAATGGGAAGCGAGGCGATGGTGATGGGCGACCTCGTGCTCCTGCACGAAGAGGTCAACCCGGTGATGAAGAAACTCGTCGAGGGCGGCATCGGGATCACGGCGCTGCACAACCATTTGCTGCGCTCTTCGCCTGCAACCATGTACATGCATTTCTACGGCCGCGGCGACCCCGCCAAGCTCGCCGCCGCGCTGCGCGCCGGCCTTGCCGAAAGCAAGACCCCGTTGGCGGCGCCGGCGCCTGCCGGCTCTCCGCCGCCGCCGCTCGACCTTGACACCGCCGCGATCGACCAGACGCTAGGCGCCAAGGGCAACGTCAACAGCGGCGTCTATGCGTTCAACATTCCCCGGGCCGAAACCATAATGGAAGATGGAATGCCGGTTCCCATCGGCATGGGTTCGGGCATCGTCATCAACTTCCAGCCGACAGGCGGCGGCAAGGCAGCGATCACCGGTGACTTCGTGCTCATTGCACAAGAGGTCAACCCCGTGCTCAAGACCTTGCGCGAGGGCGGGATCGAGGTGACCGCGCTGCATAGCCATATGCTCACCGAGCAACCGCGGCTGTTCTTCATGCATTTCTGGGCAAACGACGATGCCGGGAAGCTGGCCACAAGCCTGAAGGCGGCTCTGAGCAAGGTCAAGCTGGCGAAAAACTGAGAAAGGCGGGCCCCGGTCGTCGAGCCCTCATCTGAAGATCGACACAGGAAAGACCAGAAAGATTCCGGAGAGCAGCAATAGAACAAGGACGACCCTGCGAAAGCCTGCCTCGTCGAGCCGTCCGTACAGTCTCATTCCGACCCAAGTGCCGGCCAGCAACATCGGAAGGCCGAGCAGAAACAGCTTCACCGTATCGGCGGTGACCGCGCCGCTCGCACCGAGCCAAGCCGCGGTCATGGCACTCGTCGTGATGATGACCGGCTGGAAGACCGTGCGCTGCACGTCTTTCGGCCAGCCGCGCAATTGGCTCCATATGACCACGACGATGCCGACGAGGCCGGTCAGTCCGCCGAGCAGCCCGTTGAGAAATCCGATGACCAGGTCGGCGGGAACTCCGCCCCGCACCGGCTCGAGCGACGGTCGCGCCAGGTAGTAGATGCTGTAGAGCAGCAGCAGCAGGCCCACCCCGGCGCGCAGGTGGGCCGGGTTGATGTGCGCCAGCAGCATGGCGCCGATCGGCACGCCGATCACGCCGCCGGCGATGAACGGCGCGACTCTGCGCCAGTCGAGCGCGTGGCGCAGCTTCCAGACGCCGTAACCCTGCAGCAAAACGCTGTAGCTCACCATCAGGGTTACAGTCTGGACCGGCGTGAGGATGTGCAGCCAAATGCCGGACACCACGAGGCCCATGGCGAAACCGGCGACACCGGTCGTCACCGCGCCGAGAAACGCCGCCAGCAGAAAAAATCCGAGAACTATCCCATCCATAGGTCGCTCCCAAAATGAAGTGACCAGCGCTTGGATGGATGGCTGCCATCTGAAGGGGAGGCTGCTGTGTCCCCGCGATCCGGGTCGGTTTTAGCGCGCGGGTGCGGCGCCGTAGCTGAAATCGTCGAAGAGCGTCACGCTGTCCGCCTTGGTCCAGACGCCCACGGCGCCGCTGCCCGCGATGTGATCGTCCTCCATCTCGATGTATTGCTTGCTGTCCAAACTCACGCGCACTTTTTTCCCGGAGAATTCCACCCGCAGCGTGTGCCAGGTGTTGCCGGGAACAGGTGCATCCACGTACTTGATCGTATTGCGCCTTCCGTTCGTCGTGTAGTAAAGAGACACGTTGTTCTCGAGCGCGTTGGCGCGCGCCACGTAGTAGTTGTCGCCGTCCTTCCAGCGCCATACGACCCCGCCTGCCCGGTCTTCGCGGCCGGTGAGCGGCTTGAACTTCACTTCCACGTAGCCGTTCTCGAGCGACACCTCGGGCCTCACGCACCAGGGAAAGAATCCGCTGCCCGACTGCTTGAGGACGTTGGGCCGGCTCGGCGCGGAAGCGTCGGCCTCGACCGACCATTTGGGCGAGCCGCGGCCGGTGACGCCGGCGCGCCAGCCGGCGGGCAGCGCGCCCGGCGCATCCCGGTCGAACGAGAAGGTTTCAGCGTGTGTGGTTGTCATAGTGATCACCGATGCGAGGGTTGGAATAATTAATGCGAGAGCTTTTCTCACGATGCGCCTCCTTGTTCCGCGGGCAGACGCCTCGCGGCGTTCGCCCAATCGATGTTCTGCATGACGGCGTCCACGTAGGCCGCCGCCCTGGCGCCGTAGTCCAGGTGATAGGAATGCTCGTACATATCGAGGGCGAGAATCGGCACGGCACCGGCGAGCGCGTGGGTGTGGTCGGCCGCCCATTGATTGACGAGCCCGCCGCTTCGCGCCGAATAGGCGAGCACCACCCAGCCCGAGCCGCCGCCGAGCGCTTTGCCCATCGCGGTGAATTGCGTCTGCCATGCCGCGATGCCGCCGAAATCGCGCTCGATCAGGCGCTTCAGTGCGCCCTCGGGCTCACCGCCGCGCCCGCCCAGGCTGTCGAAATACAGCTCGTGCAGGATCATCGAGTTGGTCGCGATCAATTCCTCGCGCTTCAGCCCGTTGATCACGAAAACGGGGGCTTTTTCGAAATCCAGCTCGGTGAGCCGCTCCGCGATTGCGTTGAGCCGCTTCACCGCACCGCCGTAGTTGTTCTCGTAGTGGCTGACGATGAGCTTTTCCGACAGGCCGCGCAGTTTCGCGGGGTCGCAGGAAAGGGGTTTCATTGCTTGGTTCATTCGTCCTCCGGAACGGTGCGCGCGCCGGCTACCGGTACGCAGCGGGTTTCCACGTGTGCACTTCGTCCTGCCCCGACTTGCACCAGGCATAGAGCGCGTCGTACATCACCATGCCTGCTTTCAGCATCTCGTGGTCGTCGGCGAAGTTGCGCGAGAGCCCGAGCGAGATCGCGGCGAGCCCGGCCGCCTGCGGCGCGAGATCGAGGCGCGCGGTGTCCGCGCCGCGGACGATGACCGCGAGCTGCGCGAGCGCCGGGTCGGTCAGGCGGTAGTGTTTCAGGAACGCGTCGAAACTGCAGCGCTCGCCTTCGTGCGAGAAGTGGACGTCGGGGATGTCGTAAGGCGTCGCGTCCCGTTCCTTTGCAGCGGCGAGGACATCCTTCGTCGCCACGTAGAGAAACTCCGCCCCGGGGTCGACGAAGCGCGCGATGAGCCAGGGGCAGGCGATGCGGTCGATTTTCGGCCGCTCACGCGTCACCCAGCGCGTGTTCGCGCCCGCAGGCTTCGCGTCGAGCGCGCCGCCCGCGGCCTTCCAACCCTCTTCGATGCCGCCTTGCAGGTACTGCGCGGAGAGGCCGCGCCCGGCGAGCGCTATTGCGACGCCTTGGCTGACCTCGTGCCCGCGCACGCAGTACGCGACGACGCGGCTTGCGCGCGGCAGCTCCCCCGCCCACTCGGTGACGCGCTCGGGGTCGCGCCACAGCGCACCTTCGATCATGTCGTTCGCCGCACGGAACGTCTGCTCCCGTCGCACGTCGATGATCAACGGGGGCTGGCCGCCGCGAATGGCGGACAGGGCTTCTCTTGTCGATATGAAACTTGCTGATGTGGCCGCGTCCATGGCTTCTCCTGACTCAAGTCAGTGAAGCAGAGCTTGGACGCTGGACGTCTTGGACCGGTTTGGGGCCGGGCGGGGAGTCTGCATTTCCCCGCGAGGGCGATAGTTTGAAACGGCGGCGCGGCGATGTCAAGCGCGACCGATCGAGCAGCCGGACGAACCGCTAAACAGCGATCGCGCCCCAGTTCTTCGCCATGTAGTCCGCGGTACGCAAGGTCAGCGCGTGCAGCGTGAAGGTCGGGTGCACGCCGGCGATCGTGGGAAAGAGGCCCCCTCCCGTGATGAAGAGGTTGCCGACGTCGTGGGTGCGGCCGTAGCCGTCGGCGACCGAGTCTTTCGCGCTTTTCCCCATGACCGTGCCGCCGAGGAAGTGCGCGAGGCCCGGGCTGGGGTTGGTCCAGGTTTCCTTCGCGCGCGTCGCCTTGACGATGCGGTCGCCCTCGGCGCGGATGTGGTTGAAGAGCTGCATCGAGTTCTCGTCGAGGCTGTGAATCACGCGCGCGAGCGGGAAGCCGTAGGCGTCCTTGCGGTCGGAGAGCACGACGCGGTTTTCGGCGCTCGGGAGCTCCTCCGCCTGCACTCCGATCCTCGCGAGCCCGCGCGAGGCGCGCTTCATGAAATCGTGGAGCGCGCTGCCGAAGAGCTGGGGCCGCGAATTGGCGAAGCCGAGCACGTCGTTCGGCTTCATCGCGACGCCTATCGTCCAGGTGTAGCTGCCGAATCCCGGGTGGCTGTCCTTGACGTAGCCGTCCTGCGACATGCCGAAGGCCCCGGAGGTGCCCATGTGGTTCTCGGTGTTCTCCTCGAACATCGCAAAGGCGGAAAAGGTGATGTGCGCCGCGACGTAGTGGCCCACCAGCCCGCTCGAGTTCGCGAGACCCTGCGGATGCTTGTCGTTCACGGAGTTGAGAAGGATGCGCGGGTTCGACGCCGAGAACGCCGACAGCACGACCACGTCGGCATGCTGCTCCCGGCGCTCTCTCGCCTTGTCGTAGTACTCGACGCCCGATGCGCGGTCGCCCTTCGCGTTTACGAGCACGCGCGTGACGTAGGCGTCGGTGCGGATCTCGACGCCGGCTTTCTTCGCGATGGGCAGATAAGTGACCTGGGGATTCACGAGCGCGCCGGTCGGGCATCCCGCCTCGCACCAGCCGTCGTAAATGCACGCGGGGCGGCCGTTGTAGGACACGCTGTTGATCGCCAGGGGCATGGGCGCGGTGCGCATGCCGACTTTCCTGAAGCCCTCGGCGAGCAGCTCGGCCTGCTTGAACCACCTGATCGGAGGCATCGGATAGGGATCGCCCGCGGGGCGCCAGACCTCGGCGACATGATCGCCCGAGAGCCCGACCTCTTTCTGGATGCGGTCGTAGTACGGCCGCAGGTCCGCATACGAGATCGGCCAGTCGAGCCCGCGCCCGTACTGGGTCCTGACGCGAAAATCCTCGGGGTGAAAGCGCGGCCAGTTGGCGAACTGGTGCATCGCCGCGCCGCCCAGGCCCCAGCCCGACTGGAAATTGTGGGCCACGGGGTTCTTGCCCTCCGAGACGACCGGCACGCCGCCCCATTTCAGGCGCCGCGACCAGATCTGCGAGCTCACCAGGTCGTCGAGACCGAGCGGCGGACCCATCTCGAGGATCACCACCTTCTTGCCCGCCTGGCCGAGCTTGGCGGCGAGGAGAATACCGGAGGCGCCGCCGCCGACGATCACGACATCGACTTTTGCGCTGGCCATGGCTACCACCTCTTGATCGGGATGATATGCGGCATGTACGGAATTCCAAGCCGCTCGAATCCTTCGACGGTCCCGAAGTAGACGTCGACCGCGTCGCCGCGCGACACGAAATAGAAGAAAGGCGACGGCGGCCCGCTCCAGCCCTCGGGAACCTTCTGGCGGATCTGCTCGACGAACTCGGCGCGCTTATCCGCCGCGAGCTCGGCGAATTTCACGCCGTGAGCCTTGCGGGAGGACTGGTCGAGCCCGGCGAGTCCCGCGCGATAGAAATCCGCGTAGGGCGGCATCACGCCGAGAGCGCGCGCAAGGAGCAGCGACTCGCTCGGATCCACGCTCAGCTGCTGGTCGACGTAATGCGCGAGTCCCGCGTCCTTCGCGCCGGGCAGGAGCGTCTCCCCGAGGGCTTCGAGCGCGGCGCGCTCATCGGCGGTCAGCACCTTGAGCGGAAGGCCCTGGGCGTGCGCCTCGCGCGGCGAGAGCAGCACTTCGGCCCCGCCGACGGTATACGCGAGCGCGCCCAGCGCTGCGCCCTTCAAGACCATTCTTCGACTGACAGAGCTCATGGTTTTCCCTTCCTCAATTCGCGAGCAGGTCCGGACCGATCTCGCCCACCGAGCGCACGCCCGAGAGCTGCATGGCGCGCACCAGCTCGTCGCCCAGGATCTGGAGCGCGCGCGCCGCGCCCGCCTCGCCCGCCGCGCAGGCGCCGTAGAGCGTCGCGCGGCCGAGCATTACGCCCTCGGCGCCGAGCGCGAGCGCCTTGACGATGTCCACGCCGCGCCGCACTCCTCCGTCCACGAGCACGCTCATTCTTCCCTTCACGGCGCGCACGATCGGCGGGAGTGCATCGAGCCCGGCGACCGCGCCGTCGAGCTGGCGGCCGCCGTGGTTGGACACCACCACCGCATCGACGCCGATCGAAACGAGCCGCGCCGCGTCGTCGGCGCGGAGGACGCCTTTCACCAGCATCTTGCCCGGCCAGCGTTCGCGCATCGCCTTCAGCCCGTCCCAGTCGAAATCGGCGTCCCAGAACTGCCCGACCGAGGAGGCGATCTCGGCGGTGCTATTCGCTTCCGGGGCGAGCCCGACGACGTTTTCCAGGACCGGTATGCCGTGGCGCAGTATCCCGAGCAGCCACAACGGCCGCGTGGCGAAATCGAAGACGTTTCGCGGAGTGAAGCGGAAACGGATTGCAAAATCGTTGCGGAAGTCGCGCTCGCGCTTGCCGCCCACCGGGACGTCCACGGTGACCATCAACGCCTCGTAGCCGAAAGCCTTCGCGCGCTCGACGAGGCCCAGGGTCATGTCGCGCTGGCGGAAGATGTAGGCTTGGAACCACAGCCGCCCGCCCGCCTCGCGGGCGATGCGCTCGATCGAAGCCGTCGCCATGGTCGAGAGCGTATACGGGATGCCGGCTGCGGCGGCCGCGCGCGCGACGCCCACGTCGGCGAAGGGCCAGCCGAAGCCGATGCCGCCGGTAGGGCCGATCGCGATCGGGAGCTCGGCGCGCGCGCCGAGAATGGTCGCGGCGGTGTCGATGCGCGCGACGCCAGCGAGCACTTTCGGCGCGAGGCGCACGCGCTCGAAGGCGGCGCGGTTTTCGCGCAGCGTGATCTCGTCCTCGGCCGCCCCGTCGAAGAAGTCGAATATCGCGCGCGGGAGGCGCCGCTTCGCCATTCCGCGCAAGTCTTCGATGTTCCAGGCGCGGAGCACGCGCTCCGCCGCGAGCCCCGAGGCGGGACACGAGGACCGCGAGACCGGAACGGCGCTCTCGGACCTGCCGATCTCGCCGGCCGCGCTCATTCGGCTTTCACTCCCGAGGTCTTGATGACGCGCGCCCAGCGCTCGTGGTCCTTCTTCAGGAACGCGGCGAACTCCGCCGGCGTATCCGCGACGGTGACGGCGCCGAGCGCCTTCATCCGCTCCTGCGTCTCGCGCCTGGCGAGGGACTTGCGCATGTCCTCGGCGAGGCGATCGACCGCCGCTGCGGGCGTCCCCGCCGGAGCGAGCATGCCGACCCAGGGCGCGGTCTCCTCGAATCCCGGGAGGCCCGATTGCTCGAGCGTGGGCACTGCGGGAAAATCCGCGTGCGGCCTGGGCGTGCCGACCGCCAGCACTTTCAGCTTCTTCGCCGAAACCTGGTCGGCGATGCCGACGATCGGATAGAACATGAATGTCACCCGCCCCGCCATCACCTCGGCGAGCGCCGGGCCGTTGCCCTTGAACGGAACGTTGATCATCTTCGTTCCGGTCGCGTTCTCGAGCATCGCCCCGGCGAGATGCGTCGAGCCGCCGTTCCCCGAGGTCGCGTAGCTGAGCTCCCCGGGCTTCGCTCGGGCGAGCATGATCAGGTCCTGCATCGAATTGACGCGGGTCTCCGGGCTCGTCACGACCACCATCGGCAGCACCGCCGCGTTGCTCACCGGCGCGAAGTCCTTGAACGGATCGTAATGGACCTTGCCCTCCATGAGGATCGCGTTTACCAGGAGCGAAAGCGAGGAGAAAAGCAGCGTATAGCCGTCCGGCGCGGACCGCGCCACCGCCTCGGTCGCGATGATGGCGTTGGCGCCGGGGCGGTTCTCGACGACGAAGGACTGGCCGAGCGAGCCGGTCATGTCCTGGGCGACGATGCGCGCGATCACATCGGTCGGCCCGCCCGCCGCGAAACCGACCAGGATCTTCACCGGCCTCGCGGGATAGCTCTGTGCGCTTGCAGCGCACGCGAGCGCACACGCCGCCGCCGCGGTGAGGGCCGCAAACGTTCTCTTCATCGCTCCTCCCGCGCTTCCGAATAGAACATCGTCGCCATTACCTGGCAGCGCTTGACCAGCCGATGCTCGTCGGAAGCGTAGTCGGCCACCGCGTTGTGGATGGTGCCGATGTCCTCCCACATGAGGACGTCGCCCTCCTGCCAGTGAAAGGCGTAGCGGTACTCGGGCTTCAACTGGTGCTCGAACAGGAACTCGAGCATCTCCTCGCTTTGCTTCTGCGGCAGCTCGTTGATCCGGACCGAATAGCCGGGATTGGCGTAGAGCACGCGGCGCCCGGTGATCGGGTGCGTGAGAAAAATCGGGTGCGACACCGGCGGCTTCGCCTTCCTCTGCGCCTCGGTGAGAGGCGGACGCGGACTGCCTCTGCTGCGCATCATTTCCCAGAACTTGTTGAAATCGTGCAGCACGGTCATGCCTTCGAGGTCGCGCTTCATCTCGGCCGGCAGGCCGTCGTACGCAGCGTGCATGTTCGCGAACTCGGTCGTCCCGAGCGCCTTGCCGCTGCGCCTGGGGATCTTGATGCCGTAGAGCACGTTCGCGAGAGCGATCGTGCGGCTGTAGGACATGTCGGTGTGCCAGTCCTGCCCCGCGTCCGCCAGGCCGATCGGCTTGCCGTTCTCGACGATGTTGGAGAGGATCATCACCTCCGGGATCCCCGGCTCCTGGAAGGCGTTGGCGATGTTGATCTCCAGCTTCCCGAAGCGCGCGCTGAAATCGGCGAGCTGCCGGCCGCTGAGCTCCTGGCGCGGAAAGCGCACCACGCCGAATCGCCCGAGAGCGCGCAGCACCTCGTCGAACTCGTCCGGCGAGAGCGGCTGCGCGAGATCGAGCCCTTCGATCGTCGCGCCGAGAGTTTCTCCGCTCTTTGTCACTTTCATCCGTGGCCCCTCAGCAGCGGTCGATTTTACGCCAACCCCGCCTCCGTCCGGCGCGCGGGACTAATTCACGTCGCCGTTGCGCCTGGATGCGCCTTCGAAAGAAGGCGACCTATAATGGCGTACCCGCGGAAAATCGCGGCATTGCATGACACCAACCACGGGGGAAAAACCATGGGTCTTCGGCTGAAGTTCAACCTGGCGCTGCTGTTCGTATTCGCACTGGGGTTCGCTGTCTCCGGTTATCTTTCCTACAATCTGCTGCACAAGAATGCGCGCGAGGAAGTCCTGCGCAACGCGGGCGTGATGATGGAGGCGGCCTTGTCGATGCGCCAGTACACGGTGAGCCAGGTGCGCGACAAGCTGGTGCAGGTTGAGGGCGAGTTCCTGCCCCAGACGGTGCCCGCGTTCGCCGCCACCGAGATGATGAACCAGCTGCGCAAGAAGTATCCCGATTACGCCTACAAGGAAGCGGCCCTCAATCCGACCAACCCGCGCGACCGCGCCGTGGGGTGGGAAGCGGACGTCGTCAACCAGTTCCGCAAGGAAACCCGCCCCGAGATCTCGGGAACCCGCGCCACGGAGTCGGGTCTTTCGCTGTACCTCGCCCGGCCGTTCCAGATCAAGGATGAAGCTTGCCTCTCCTGCCACACCACGCCCGAGATGGCGCCCGCGGCGATGGTCACGCGCTACGGTCGGGACAACGGCTTCGGCTGGCAGCTGAACGAAGTCATCGGCGCCCAGCTGGTCTCGGTTCCGATGTCCCTGCCGGTCCAGAACGCGAACCGCGCCTTCCTTACGTTCATGGCCTCGCTCGGCGGTGTTTTCGCCGCGCTGTTCGTCATCCTGAACCTGATGCTCTACGTGCTCATCGTGCGGCCGGTGAGGAGAGTCTCCGCCGCGGCCGACCGGCTGAGCATCGGCCGGACGAGCAGCGCCGAGAAAGCCATCCCTGAACTGCCCGAGTCGGGCAAGGACGAGTTGGGGGTGCTGGCGCGTTCCTTCAACCGCATGCGCCGCAACCTGGAAGATACGATCAAGGCGATGGACAAGAGATAGCTTCGCTCGCGACCGCCGGGAGCGCGGCTCCGAACGGAACTCGGAGCCGCGCCGCCGACGGCACGTCCGGCACGCGGGGCTAGAACTTGATCTGCAGGCCGACGAAACCGCCCTTGTCCACGTTCACCTTGTTGTTGTTGTCGAGCTCGGCCTGGACCTGGCGGTAGCCGATATACACGAAGCTGTTCCTGACCACCTCGACCTCCGCGCGCACGCCGATGTCGAAAAACCGTTCGCCGTCCAGCAGGGTCACGACGCGGGGTGCGTAGAAGGCATAAGCCCCGAGAGCAAACGACCCGTTGCCCGGGAACCAGCGCAACTGGCCGCCGAGCGCGAGCGCGATGACGTCCCCGTTGTCGGCCTTCACGGAGTAGACCTTGCCGCCCAGCCCGCCTTCGATGCGAGAATTCCCGAAAGCGGAATCGCCCGTCGCAAGCAGGCCCACGTTCAGGGCGCCGTTCTTGGTGTCGCGGTTGTACAAACCCCCGAAGGTCCAGTCCGCGGCGCCTGCGTTCGCGTAGAACTTGCCCTCGATCGTGCCGTTCGAAAGATTGACGTCCACGGAACCCGCCGCGGCCGATAAACTCGCCGCAGCGAGCAAGACAAACACAAAAAGACGCAAATGCATAAGGCTCCTTAGAGTGAAGTTCCAAGACGACAGCGGTCAGATTATCCCATCATTCGTTCCCGCACCACATACAGTGGAGCCGCGCTACGCCCCCGCTACCGTCGCTGCGTCGATGAACGCGAGGCATAGGCGGTTGAATTCGGCTGGTTCCTCCTGATTCACCGCGTGCCCGGTGCCTGGAAGGACGACGAGGCGCGCATCGGGCAGCACGCGCACGAGAAACTCGCTCGGCTTGCGGCAGCCCGCGTCCTCGTCTCCCACGACGACGAGCGTGCGCACCGAGAGCGACGCGAGCCGCTTCTCGTGCGCGTAGAGAGACGGCCGGCGTGCCTGCACTCCGCGCATCGTATTGGCGTGGCCGACCGGCGACATCCTTGAAAGCTCCTCGAGCGAGCGGCGGAACTCCGCGGGGTTTTTCTCCATCAAGCGGATGCGGTTGGGGTTGCGGCCCATCTGCTCGGCGAACACCCGCATCCCGCCGGATTCGATCTGCTTCGCGTTCGCCTCCGCCGCCTGGCGAAAAAGCGGCGGATCGTCCGAACCGCTGCCGATGCCCACGAGCGTCACCGAGAGCACGCGCTGCGGCTCCTTGAGCGCGAACTGCATGGCCGAGGCCGCGCCCATCGACACGCCGACGAGATGCGCGCGCTCGATGACGAGCCCGTCGAGGATCGCGCCGATGTCGGCTGTCGCGTGGTACTGCGAATAGGAGCCGACCGACGCCGGCACCTCCGAGGGCGGATAACCGCGCGCGTTGAAGACCACGCAACGATGCCGGGCGCGAAAGGCCTCGACCTGCATGTCGAAGCTGCGGCAGGAGCCCCCGTACTCGTGCACGAACAGGACCGCCGGACCCCCGCCGCGCTCCTCGCAGTGGAGCTTCACCCCGTCGACCGAGGCAAGAGAGCTCATTCCGCGCGGAACCCGGAAGCCTTCGCGATCCGTATCCATTTCGCAACTCTTGTGCCGATCAGCTCGGAGAATGGCTCCGCCTCACTTCCGGTCCTTGCCCTGCGACACGTCCATGATCAGGCGCGCGAGGAGGTAAAGGCGCGGCTCGATCGAGTCGACCGCGATGTACTCGGCGTCGTTCGAGTGCGCGCCGAAGCCCTGCAGCCCGAAGCGCTCGAGGACGGGCGCTTTCGTGTTCAGCGACGCAAACGCGGCGTCGGTGCCGCCGCCTTCGGCGAGCGCGTCGACCACCAGCGTTTTTCCGAGCTCGGCGTAAACGCGCCGGGCGTGATCGCCGAGCGTGCGCGAGGCAGGCGTCGCCTCGAGCGGCGGGCGGCGGCGCTCGAACGTCATGTCCACCTGGGTGTCGGGGATAAGCTTGTTCTTGATGCGCTCGCGCACCGCCCGCTCGATGCCGTCGTAGTCCGACACGCGCAGCACGCGCACGTCCGCGGTCGCGCTCGCCTCGGCCGGGATCGCGTTGCGGACGCTGCCGCCGCTCGCGAGGGTCCAGTTCATCTTGAGCCCGGTCGCCGGATTGGACAGGTCGCGCGTCTGGAGCATGTGGTGCGCGAGCTCGTAGAGCGCGTTGCGGCCCTGCTCGGGCGCCTGCCCCGCGTGCGAGGCGCGGCCCTTCACTTTGAGGATCACCGAGGCGATGCCCGCAGTCGCGAGCGCGAGCTTGTCGCTCTCGACGCGCGAGGCCTCGCAGGAGAACACCGCGTCGTGCTCGGCGCCGAGCTGCGTGATCAGCTTGCGCGAGCCGGGCGAGCTCATTTCCTCGTCGGCGTTTACGAGCACCGTGAGCAGGCCGTAGCCGCGGAAGTCCATCGCCTTCAGCATCGCGAGCACGTGCAGGATCAGCGCGACTCCGTTCTTGTCGTCGGCGATGCCCAGGCCGTAGGCGCGGTCGCCCTCGACGCGGAAAGGCTGCTTCGCGAGCATTCCGCGCAGGTACACGGTGTCCATGTGCGCGAGCAGCAGGATCTTCTTCGTTCCCCTGCCCTCGAAGCGCGCGTGCACGACCTTGCCGATCTTCGCCGGCGTGTCCTCCATGCGGTACGCCCCCTCGCTAGTATCCACGAGCTCGACCTTGCCGCCCAGCGCGGAGAGGCGCGCGGCGATCAGCTTGGCGGCGCGATCCAGGCCTTCGAGGTCGCGGCTCCCGGTCTCGATCGAGACGAGCTCCTTGAGCGTATCGAGGAGCGGCTGGCGTTCCTTTTTTGCGAGCGCGAGCACCGGTTCCACCGGCTGCGCGCCGGCGAGACCCGGCAGGGCGGTCGCGAGGAAAGCGGCGGTGCAAAGACGTCGAACGAGCGGGCTCACGGTGCCTCCTTCAGGCGGCGGGAAAAACGGAATTCTATCCGGGGCGAGGCGGCGGCGTACGCGGGGTTCCGGATATCATGCGGAAGTGACTTCTCCGCACCCGCTCGGCCGAGGCCTGATGATCCTGCTCGCGGTGTCGGTGTTCGCAGGGGCGGGAACCATCCACTACCAGACGCCTATGCTCGGGGCGTTCGCAGTGGAGTTCAACGCCGACGCGGCGGCTGCAGGATGGGTAGCGACGCTCACCTTCGGCGGCTTTCTTGCCGGCACGTTCTTCCTGGTGCCGCTCGGCGACCGTTTCGACAAGCGGCGGCTGATCCTCGCGGAGCTCGCGGTGCTGATCGTCGCCCTGCTGGCGATGGCGGCCGCGCCTTCGCTCGCGACGCTCGCTCTAGCGAGCCTCGTGGTCGGCGTCACGGCCGGATTCGCCCAGCTGGTCATACCACTCACGGCGGAGCTCGCGCCGCCGGCGACGCGCGGGCGCGTGATGGGTGCCCTGCTCGCCTGCCTGTTCCTCGGCATCCTCTTCGGGCGCGTTGCGGGGGGCCTGACCGCAGAGTTCCTCGGTTGGCGCTGGACCTACGTCGCCGCCGCCGTCATGCTGCTCGTGCTCGCTCCCGCGCTCGTCCTGTGGCTTCCCTCGATGCCCGCGAAGACGCAGCTCGGCTACGGCAGCCTCATCCGTTCGCTCGGCGAATTCCTGCGCGACAACGCGACGCTGCGGCGCGCGTCCGCCATCCAGTTCCTGCTCGGCATTTCGTATGGCGGCTTCTGGGCCACGGTCGCGCCCATGATGCTCGCGCTCCACGGTTTCGGGCCCGCGCAGACCGGGCTGCTCGCGATCCCCGGCGCGGCGGGGATCCTGGTGTCACAGCCAGCGGGCCGCTGGTCCGACCGCCGCGGCGCCTTTCCCATCGTCACGGCCGGCGTGTGCCTGGTGCTCGCGGCCTACGTGGCGTTCGCGTTCGCCCCCTTGTGG
>Ga0209377_1001208_pt1 | contig 17500 bp, 15 predicted proteins | sample GraSoiAngelo_141_FD_185898 | JGI IMG/M metagenome (GOLD analysis project Ga0209377, IMG submission 185898) | Grasslands soil microbial communities from the Angelo Coastal Reserve, California, USA - 14_0929_12_40cm (SPAdes) (version 2) | ecosystem: Environmental > Terrestrial > Soil > Grasslands ...
CCCGCTGTACGAAGCGCTGGCCGTGGACGTCGTAGTGGATCAAGCGCGGCGTCTCACGTTTTCGAAGCTCGATTGCTCGGTGCTCGCCGTGCCGCACCAGGCGGTGGCGCAGGTCGAACGCCCGTCCATGCGGCCCCAGCGAGGCACGACCTTCAACGTCCTCGCCGTCCACGGTCACCTGCCCGGGATGGGAGAACGGCGGGGGACGATAGAGTACGGCGGCGCGCCGCTCGAGCTGCAGGAGCTCGCGCCGGCACAGTGGGACTACGTCGCCCTGGGCCACTACCATGTGGCGCACCAGGTAGAGGCCAACGCGTGGTATGCAGGCAGCCTCGAGTACGTCGCGCCCAATCCCTGGGGCCAGATGAGCGACGAAGAGGAGTACGGGCTCCGCGGAAAGGGGTACCTGCTCGTGCAATTGCCGGGCGCCAAGGTCGAGTTCCGCCGCGTTCCGCTCGTGCGCCGTCACGTCGAGCTGCCGACGATCGAGGGTAAGGGTCTGACGCCGACGGAGCTGGATGAGCGGATCGCCGCCGCCGTCGCCGACGCGAAGCCGGCGATCGACGATCAGATCGTGCGGCAGCTGGTGTTCGACGTGTCACGGGCCACTGCCCGCGATCTGGATCACGCGGCGATCCGCGCCTACAAAGCGCGCGCGCTCCACTTCCAGCTCGAGCTGCGCCGGCCCGAGGTCCACCGTGTGGCGGCGGCGGGGGCGCCCGGGCGTCGGCAGACGCTCCCCGAGACGGTCCAGGAGTTCCTCGAGCACCGGCCGCTCGACGCCGACTTGAACCGCGCGGAGTTTGTGCGGCTCGGCGTCGAGTACGTGGCGCATGTGGGCCAGGATGGCGAGGGGGAGGGAGAGGGGGAGGGGGGGGCCTGATGCAGCTGCTGCGACTCCGCCTCGTGAACTTCCGGCAGCACGCCGATACCGAGCTCGAGTTCGGTCCCGGGATCACGGGGATCATCGGGCCGAACGGCTCCGGCAAGACGACGATCCTCGAGGCGATCGCCTGGGCGCTGTACGGCGCGCAGGCGGTGCGCGGGGACAAGGACTCGATCCGCCGGCTGGGCGCGAAGGGCCGGGCGGGGGTCGAGGTGGACCTCGAGTTCCGGCTCGGCGCCCACGAGTACCGCGTGACGCGCGGGCTCTCCACCGCGGCGCTCCACCAGGACGGCCAGGTGATCGCGAATTCTCTCAAGGCGGTCACCGACAAGCTCGAGCGCACGCTGGGAATGACTCACGACGAGTTCTTCAACACCTACTTCACCGGCCAAAAGGAGCTGGCGGTGATGGCGGCGCTCGGGAAGACCGAGCGGGCGGCGTTCCTGTCGCGCGTGCTCGGCTACGAGCGCTTGCGCGAGGCGCAGGAGCGGGTGCGCGAAGTCCGCAACGCCGTGGCGGCGGAGGTGCGGGGTCTCGAGGCCGGCCTCCCGGACGGCGCGGCCCTCGCCGCGGCGCGCCAGGCCGCCGAACACCGGCTGGCGGAGGCCCGGACGGCGGCGAAGGGCGTGGACGCCGCGCGCCGCGCCGCGGAGGACGCGCTGGGCCGCGAGGAGCCGCGCTGGAACGACTGGGTGACCCGCCGCGAGCGCACGCTGTCGCTCGACGGCGAGCGGCGCATGGCGGAGCAGGCGGTGGTGTCGTCGCGCCAGGAATTCCAGCGGCTCGACAAGGAGCTCGCGGATGCGGTCGCCGCCCGGGAGCAACTGCGCCTGCTCGGCGCCGAGCTCGCGCCGGTGGCCCGGCTGAAGCAGGAGGTCGCGGCGCTCGAGGGGATGCAGCGTGAGACGGCGGCGCGGCGGGCGGAAGAGGCGCAGCTCGCCGAGCTGGCCCGTGCCGTACGAATGCTCGAGCGTCGCCTCGCGGAGCTCGGCGACGTGGCGGAGGCCCTCGCCCGGGCGGATGCGGCGGCGCGCGGACTGCACGAGCGCCTGGAGACGGTCGAGCGCGCTGCGGAGCAGGAGCGGACCGCGTGGGTGCGGGACCGGCAGTATGCCGAGACGAAGCGCACCGAGCTGCTCAAACTGTACGAAGAGGTGAAGGAGCAGCGCGACCAGATCGTGAAGCTCGGCCCGGAGGGTACGTGTCCCACCTGCAAGCGGCCCCTCGGGCCGGAATACGCGGGCGTTCTGGCGCTGCTCGATTCTCAGCTTGAGGTGATCACCGGGGACGGGAAGTACTTCCGGCAGCGGCTCGAGCAGCTCGCCCAGGCGCCCGCCAAGCTGCTGGATGCAGAGGCCGAGCGAGACCGCGTGCTCGAGGACAGCCGCAGCGCCAGTGCCCGGGCGGGGGAGTTGCGGGCGCAGGTCGAGGAGCGCGATCGCGCGAGCGCGGAGCTCGCGGGCGCGCGGCGGCGGGCGAGCGACCTCGAGCGCCAGCTCACCGCGCGGCCGGCGGGCTACGACGCCGCGCGATACGACACGGTGCGGGCCGAGCTCGCGAAGCTCGAGCCGGTGGCGCTCGAGGCCGCGGCGCTGGAGGAGCGCGCCCGGCGCGCGGAGCGCCTGGTGCAGGAAGCGGAGCAGGCCGAGCACCAGCTGTCGACCGGCGAGCGCCGGGTGCGGGAGCTCACCGAGGCCGTCCGTGCCGAGGGTTTCTCGGACGCCGAGCACCGGCAGGCGAAGGATCGCTACGATCGGGCGGTGGGTGCCCTGCGCGAAGCCGAGCTCTCGGTCGTGGAGGCCCGCGGCGAGCTGAACCGCGCGGACGACGATCTGGTGGAGGCGAAGCGGCGGGAAGCCGAGCGGGCGCAGCGCGAGCGCCAGATCGCCGTGCTCAAAGCGCGCCAGCGCCTCCACAACGAGCTGGACCGGGCGTTCTCGGACCTGCGGGGCGAGCTGAACGCGCGCATGCGCCCCGAGATCGCCGAGCTCGCCTCCGGCTTCCTCGCCGACCTGACCGACGGCCGTTACGATGAGCTCGAGCTGACGGAGGACTACACGCTCACGATCCTCGAGGGCGGCGTACCGAAGCCGGTCATCTCGGGCGGCGAGGAGGACATCGCGAGCCTCGTGCTGCGACTCGCGATCTCGCAGATGATCGCCGAGCGGGCGGGCCAGCCGCTGTCGTTGCTCGTGCTCGACGAGATCTTTGGCTCGCTCGACGAGGCCCGGCGCCTGCACGTCGTCGGGCTATTGCGCCGGCTGGCAGACCGCTTCCCCCAGGTCATCCTGATCACGCACATTGAGCAGGTGCGAGAGGGCCTCGATCGGGTGATCCGCGTGGACTTCGACCCGGCGCGCGGCGCCAGCGTCGTCCGGGACGACACCGCCACCCTAGGAGCCGCCGATGCGGGCGTGGCTGCCTGAGCGTCAAGTCTACGGGCCCGAGCCCGCGGGCGCGCGCGACACCGAGGGGCTGAACCGCGTCTTCGCCGACGCGTTCACCGACCGGTACCGCCGCGACGGGCTCGTGGGAGTCCGCGTGCCGCACCTCAATCCCCAGGTGTGGCGCTACGCCCTGCTCGATGCCGGTCCGGGCGCGCTGCTGTGGCGCGACGAGGCCGGGCACGTGGTCGCCTTCAACATCGCCCACCGCTCGGGCGCCGAGGGGTGGATGGGACCCCTCGCCGTGCGGCCCGACCGCCAGGGCGCTGGCGTGGGGAAGACCATCGTTCGGACGGCGCTCGACTGGTTGCTCGAACAGGACGTGGCGACGCTGGGCCTCGAGACCATGCCCCGGACCGTGGAGAACATCGGGTTCTATGCGCGGCTCGGCTTCTTCCCCGGCCATCTCACGGTGACGCTGACCAACGACATCGTCACGCGCGGGCATCAGGCCCCGGCGCTGTTGTCGCAGCGCAAGAGCGCGGCGGGCGGCCAGGCGCTCGAGGCGGCGCGCGACCTCGTCGCGGCGCTCGGCCCGGGCTACGACTTCACTCGCGAGATCCTGCTCACCGCGGAGCTCGGCCTCGGCGACACGTCGCTCGTCGACGGCGACGACGGACTGGACGCGCTGGTGCTGTGGCACTCGGCGCCGCTCGCCGAGGGCCGGCCGAAGGACGAGGTGCGCGTGCTCAAGCTCGCCGCCCGCGACCCGCGCACCTTCGATGCCGCGATCGCGGCGACCGAGGCCGCCGCGGCCCGCGTGGGCATCCGGCGCGTCGCCGTGCGATGCCAGACCCGCTTCGACGACGCCTTCCGCCGGCTCGTGGCCCGCGGCTATCGCGTCCGCTGGACCGACCTCCGGATGACCTACGAGGGTTACCCGGAGCCCCATCCGGGGCGCGGTGTGCTGTTCTCGAATTGGGAGATATGAATAATGCGGAGTGCGGAATGGGGAATGCGGAATTGAAGGGGAGGGGTCGATCCCATATGCCAGCCGCCTGTCTCGACGGTCTCGCGATCAATTCCGCACTCCGCATTCCGCATCCCGCATTGGCGTGACCACCGGCCTCCTAATCTTCGCGGCGACGTACGTTCTCATCGCCGTTCAGCGGCTGCCGTTCCTGCGCCTCAATCGACCGGCGGCGAGCCTGCTCGGCGCGGTCGCGATGGTCGTGCTCGGTGTGCTCCCGCTGAGGGACGCCTACGCGGCGATCGACTTCGACGTGCTGGTGTTCCTGCTCGGTCTCATGCTCATCGTCGGCTATCTCGAGGTGGGGAAGTTCTTCGAGTGGGCGGCCGAGTGGATCCTGCAGCGTGCCCGGACGCCCGAGCGGTTGCTGCTGGGCGTCGTGGCGGGAGGTGGACTCCTCTCCGCGCTGTTCGTGAACGACACCATCTGCCTCGTCGTCACGCCGGTCGTGCTGGCCGCGCTCGGGCCGCTGCGCGTCAAGCCCAACCCTTACCTGATCGGCCTCGCCATGGGCGCCAACGTGGGCTCCGTGGTGTCGGTCACCGGTAATCCGCAGAACATGCTGGTGGGGATCTGGAGCGGCGCCTCGTTCGGCGGCTTCCTCGCCCACATGCTGCCGGTGGGCGGCGGCGGTCTCGCGATCACCTACGGGTACCTCCGGTGGGCGTATCGCGCCGAGCTGCGCGAGCCGTTCCGCGGGCGGCTCGAGACCGTACCCGTGGCACTGGACCGCCCGCTGGTCCTCAAAGCGCTGGTGCTGTTCGGCGTCGCCGTGCTTGCGTGGCTCGGGGGCGGATCACTGCCCCTCGTCGCGATCACCGCGGGTGCGGTGATGGTGGCGGTGGCCCAGCGGGACCCGGCCTACGCGATCGACCGCGTCGAATGGTCGCTGCTGCTCTTCTTCGCCTCGTTGTTTGTCGTCATGCGCGGCTTCGAACAGACGGGAGCGGTGGCCTGGATCGATGATCACGCGCTGCGCCTGGTGCAGGGGGGCTCTCCTTGGCGCGCGGCCGTGGCTGTGAGCGGCGTGATGACGACGCTGTCCAACCTCATCTCGAACGTCCCCGCCGTCATCTTGTGGCGCAACACCGTGCCGACCATCCCCAACCCGGATCTGATGTGGCGGGTGCTCGCCATGAGCTCCACCTTCGCGGGCAACCTGCTCCTCATCGGCTCGATGGCGAACCTCATCGTGGCCGAGCGCGCCCAAACCCGGGGCGTGCGCATCGGATTCCGGGAGTACGCGCGGATCGGCGTGCCGGTGACGCTCCTGACGCTCGCGTGGGGCATCGTTGTGCTGGTGCTGACCGGGTAATGGTGCGACTCGGGGGAGTGTAGGGGCGCAGCATGCTGCGCCCCTACCGATTCCCTCCGCGTGCCGGTCTAGCGGAGGCAGCCGATACGCTGCGTGGCCACGACCATGTCGTCAAACCAGACGCTGCCCGAGGCCGGGTCGGTGATGTAGTTCTGCGGCCAAAAGGCATTCAGCTTCAGGTCGGTGGTGGTCCGAAACTGGATGTCTGGCGGGCCTGATGCCGTAGGCGAGTAATTGCACTGCGAGCCGTCGGCGCCAGCCGGGCAGAAGTGGTCCTGCACCCAGTACCCGTTCCCCGCGGTATCGGGGAAGCGCTGGATGAGGGAGTCGTTCTTCCACACTTCGAGCACCGCGCCAGCATCTGATGCCATGTCAGTATTGAGTCTGGCGTGAACCTCGACGCAGGCCCACGTGTTGTCGGCGGCGGTGAAGGCGGTCCGGCTAATGAGCGCGTTCCCCCAGTAGGAGCCGCCGCACCCCGAACACGTATGCATCTTCATCCAGTAGTTGTAGAAATCGAAGACCGGATTGGGACCGCCGCTACCCCACACCGGCTCGATGCTAAAGGAGACCCGGTCGTTTCCGAGCGGTCTGATTCCCGCTTGGGGGTTCGGCCAGTCGCTGGGCGGGTTGTAGCCGCCGAACCACACACCGGTGTGGTGCCACGGCACGCCCGCCTGGTACTTGGCGTACCAGCGCACGTAGAGCTCGTCCTGACCGGTGTCGAGGCGCTTGTACAGGTCGGTGGCTTGTGTGGCTGCATTCCCGCCGTCGGCGGTGAACTTCATCGACGCCGCCCCGCAACTCGCTGACGGCTTGTCGGTGACCAGCGCCATGCCGCCTGCGTTCTTGTAGTCCTGATAGCGCGACGTCACCGCCGCCACCACGCCCTCCTCGAAGTTCTCGGTCCAGACCACGGCCGGATCGCTGGCGATCCCCTGATCGCAGGGGTAACGATCGGCAAGGCGTTGTCCTCCCGAAGGTGGCGACGGTGGGGTGTTCGCATCTTTGCACGCTGCCGCCAGGAGCAGAGCTCCCCACATGAGTCCGCGATGGACGGCCCTCCGGCAGCGTGAATGGAGGACGCGATTGCTCGTAGCACCTTGCACGGAGCACCTGCCTTTCGGACCCGTGGCGCTCCCGCAATCACTACGCGGTGTCCGTATCCGATGCCGGTGACGCCGCTCACGTCGGTCCGGGGCAGGTGTCTTCCCAACCGACCCGATCATCGCCAGCGTCCTGAGCGCCGTCGCCGCCGCGCCACACCGTTGCATGCCTGCACGCAGGCTCCACCGGCGCCACTGCCACGGTTTGCTGACCCCGATCCGCGCGGCGGAGGCGCGACGGATTCGGAACGAATTTTGCCCCCCCCGTCGACGTGGCTTTTCAACCGTCACGGAGAGGTGGCCATGCAATCAGCCGCGCGCATAGTCGCTCTCGCATTGCTGGCCGCACTGGCGGCGTGCGAGACCATGTCGAACCCGGCTCAGCAGACGCCGGATACGGCCAACGGCACGGCGGCCGTGGAGGCCGTGCCCGGGCAGTACATCGTTGTGTTGCAGGACAACGTCGCCGATCCGTCGACCGTCGCGAGGGATCTCGTCAACGCGGCGGGCTCTACGTCTACACCAGCGCGATCAAGGGTTTCGCGGCGCGCCTGTCCGCTCCCGCGGCGGCGGCGCTGGAGGGCAACCCGCTGGTCGCGCACGTCGAAGCCGATCAGGTGATGCGGGCCGACGTCACCCAAGCCATGGACGCCAACGGGGACCCCTGGGGACTCGACCGGATCGACCAGGGAGCACTGCCGCTCTCCAGGACGTACAGCTATACGGCGACGGGCGCCGGCGTCCACGCCTACATCATCGACACCGGCATCTGGACGTTGCACCCGGAGTTCGGCGGCCGGGCGAACAACAGCTTCGACGCCCTGCACCTGACCGGCGAGGACTGCAACGGCCACGGCACCCACGTGGCGGGAACCATCGGGGCCGCGACATACGGCGTCGCGAAAGCCGTCTCGCTGCACGGGGTCCGCGTGCTCAGTTGCGCCGGCCTCGGTCTCAACTCCGACGTGATCGCCGGCGTCGACTGGGTCAGGGCGAACCATCTCAGCCCCGCCGTGGCGAACATGTCGCTCGGCGGCGGCAAGTCAGCGGCACTCGACCAGGCGGTCACCAATCTCTGGAATTCCGGCGTGTTCGTCGCCGTGGCCGCGGGCAACGACAACGCCGACGCGTGTCAGGCATCGCCCGCCGGCGCGGCGGGCGCGTTCACCGTCGCAGCGTCGGAGAAGACCGACGCCAAGGCCTCGTACTCCAACTGGGGCACGTGCGTCGAGGCATACGCTCCGGGGTCGGCGATCAAGTCGACCTTTCTGGGCGGCACGACGATGAGTCTTAGTGGCACGTCCATGGCGAGTCCGCACGTGGCCGGCGTAGGTGTGCTGTACAAGGCGACCTTCGGCGACGCGGCGTCCGCCACGGTTTCGAACTGGATCATCACCAACTCGACACCAGGAGTGATCACAGGAAACGGGAACGGCACGCCGAATCGGCTCTTGTTCAAGGCGTCATTGTAGTTTCTCCATCCCCATGTCTCCCGTCGGCATCCGCGTCGACGGCCTCTACGGCCAAACCAGCCACAAGGCCCCATTCGACGGCGACGGCAACAGCAAGGGGATCGGCGGACTGGCGAGCCTGGTCTGGAACATCCTTGTGCCGGCTCCCATGGTGAAGCCGTACGTGCTGGCGGGCGGGGGCTTTTTCAAGCTGAAGACCACGATTCCGTCGCTGTCCGTGGATAGCTCGGAATCGAAGTTCGCGTACGGCGTGGGCGCCGGGGTCAAGATCGGCGTGGGTCCGGTAAACTTGTTCGCCGAGGGCCGGTACGTGAGCGTCCAGACCTCGAACGGATCCACCAAGTTCATTCCCCTCACGGTGGGTGTGCTGTTCGGGGGCGGGAAGAAGAAGTAAGGTCGTAGGAGTCGCGGACGGCGGCGTCGCCCGGAAGCGCGGGCGGCGCCGCTGTCACGACAGGAACTTCGGCGCGCCCGCGACCATGCGGCGGGCGAACAAGACCACGGCCAGGGCGTACAGCACCTGCACCGGCCCGCTGCCCACGTGCATCGCGAACACGAGGATGCCCCACAGCACGAGCAGTGCGATGGCGGCCACGAGCGTCAGATTCATGTCAATGCCCTCGATTCGGCGTGACGAATTCGCGTGACGTCTTCGCTTGACGTATTCGGTCCACGTAGTATTGTAGTCCAAGGAACGGGGAGAAGAATTATTGAGCCAACAGCTCGATCGTGGACCCAGATACTGTGACCGATGTCATGCCCCCGCGTGGGGAAGGCAGACGCCATGGTGAGGGACCAGTCATAACTTTCGGGCTTCAATAATCCTCTCCGTTCCGGTCGTACCGGTCGGCCGGGCCGCATTACAGCGGTTCCGGCCGACCGCGTTTCTGCCGGATGATCTCCCAGAAATACTTCGGTGCGAGCAGGCGCTTCCGTCCGACCGCGAACTCGATCCCGAGAATCACCATCCATACCCCGTACGCGATCGCCACGGCTTCGCGCAGGCTCGGCTGCAGGAACTGCGCCAGCCATAGCACGAACAGCACGGTCGCGTCGCGCCAGTCGAACTCCATGTTCGCGAGCACCATCATCGCGAGCCCGGATTGCAGGAGGGTGAGCAGGATTTCGAGCTGTTGGGGCCCGTCGAAATGGAAATCGACCCACACACCATGATGGCGGAGACTGGAGTAGCCGTACACGAGCGGGATCATGGCGGCGAGCACTGTCCACTGGTTGATGTTGCTCGACACCATGTTCATGAGCGCCATCGGGGCGCGGGTGACGCGCCGGGCCCAATAGAACGCCGAGACCTTCTCCGGGAACTCGGAAAGAAACGGCGCCACCCACTGCACCAGCACGAACTGGCTCACGCCGAGGAGCCCCGCCACCGCGAGCATCGATTCGAGGAACGGGTGCGCGGTGAGGTACAGCAGCGCGCCGCCGCCGCCGAACAGCGCGGCAATGGCGAGCGGTCGACGCCAGCCGGGCTGCCGGTACGCCCAGCGGGACACCGCCGGGGCGTCCGCCACGTGGTCCACGCCGTGCGGGGCGTTGCGGAACAGGACCGCGAGGTAGACGAGGTACAGCGTGAGGAGCACCACCGCGTCGACCCAGCTGAAGCTCCGCTTGAAGAGGATCACGCCGAAGTACAGGAGCGGCGGCACGAGCCCCACGATCTCGACCGCGTGCTCGCGCTCGAGCCGGATTGCGGGGAGTAGGGGCGCAGCATGCTGCGCCCCTCCGGCCGCCCGCTTGCGACCGGAGACGGCGAACACGAAGTAGATCATCGGCCATCCGAGCCCGAGCAGGAGTCGGATGGCGCCGGTGAGGTTTGCGATCGCCAGGTGCGCGCGCTCGGGCTCCCGCCCGGCGTCCCAGGCGATCACGGCCTCGACGGCGAACTCGGGAAGGGTCTGCAACCAGGCGAGGATCGCGAGGGCGAGGCCCTGGGAGATGAGGAATTGTGCGGCTTCCGCACCCCAGGCGACGAGGAAGGCCGACGTGAGAATGCTGGGAAACGTCCACAGCGCGGACAGCGCGGAGCCTCCCGCCGTGGACAGGAAAGCGAGTACCTTTAGTTTCACGTGCGCCGAAGATAGTCCTGGCCCGGAGGCTCAACAAGCATGGGACGCGACAAGATGAAGTCGGCCAGCCTGCACGGCTTCCACGACGAGCACACCGAGCCGCTACCGCCCGCGTCGGCGCCCGGCGCGCGCACGCCGTTCGAAAGTCTCGTGCGCGAGATGCTCGACCAGCTCGGCGAGGACCCGAGCCGCGAGGGCCTCCGTCAGACCCCGGCGCGCGTCGAAACGTCCCTCAAGTGGCTCACCCGCGGCTACCACATGTCGGTCGCGGATGTGATCGGCGACGCGCTGTACAGCGAGCGGCACGAGAACCTGGTGTGCGTGCGCGACATCGAGATTTACTCGTTGTGCGAGCACCACCTGCTGCCGTTCTTCGGCCGGGCGCATGTCGCCTACTTGCCGAACGGCCGCTTGGTCGGGCTCTCCAAGATCCCGCGCGTGATCGAGGTGTTTGCCCGCCGGCTCCAGGTGCAGGAGCGACTCACCGACCAGGTGGCGGACGCGCTCATGGACGTGCTCGATCCGCGCGGCGTGGGTGTGGTGATCGAGGCGTACCATCTCTGCATGATGATGCGCGGCGTCGAAAAGCAAAACTCCAAGACGGTCACAAGCGCCCTGCGGGGCGCCCTGCTCCAAGACGCAAAAACCCGGGACGAATTCCTGCGGCTGGTGCACGGCGGCCGGGGCCCGGGGTGAGCGACGCGTCCCCCGCCCCCCTCGCCGGGAAGCTCGCCCTCGTCACCGGCGCCTCGCGCGGCATCGGCCTCGCCGTCGCCGAGCTGCTGCTCGCCGCGGGGGCGCACGTCGTGCGGCTCGCCCGCAGCTTGGTCGACGGCACGGCCAACGGTCGGACGGACCTGCGCTGTGACGTGACCGACCCCGCGGCCGTGGAGCGGGCCGTCGGCCGCGTCCTCACCGACCTGGGGGTCCCGGACATCGTGGTGAACAACGCGGGCATCTTCTTCATCAAACCGGTCGCGGAGACGACCCCCGACGAGTTCGCCCGCACGATCGCCCTGAATCTCATGGCCCCCTTCCTCGTGACGCGCGCCCTGGTCCCACACCTCGTGCGGCGCGGCGCCGGCCACCTCGTCACCATCGGCTCCATCTCCGACCACGTGGCGTTCACGGGCTCGACCGCCTACGCCGCGAGCAAGTTCGGCCTGCGCGGGATGCACGAGGTGCTGCGGGCCGAGTTGGCGCGCACGGGCGTCCGGACCACGATCGTCTCCCCGGGACCGGTGGACACGCCCATCTGGGACCCGATCGACCCCGATGCGCGGCCGGGATTCACCAAGCGCAGCGCCATGCTACAGGCGGGCGACGTGGCAGAGGCCGTCCTGTTCGCGGTCACTCGAGCCCCGCGCGTCGATGTCACGGAAGTCCGCCTGCTGCCGACGGTCTATACGCTGAGAGGCTGACCAAATGCGGAATGCGGAATGTGGAGTGCGGAATGGCGATGCCCGGTTCGACGCCTGCGCTCCCAATCGACGCTCGCTTGACTATTCCGCGTTCCGCATTCCGCATTCCGCACCGTTCGTGGCACTGATGGTTCTTTGTGCACCGGCATCGACCGTCGCCCAATCGCTCCCCCCGCTCCCGGACACGACCGGCTTTGGTGTCCACGTGCTCGCGATCGCTCGCGCGCCCGACCAGTCGGTGTGGGTCGGCACCTACGGCCAGGGGATCTTCGTGCTCAGGCAGGGAGCCGGGAGCTGGGAGCAGCTGAAGCACTCGAGCGACACCACCGCCCGGTCGATTTCCTTCGACTTCGTACACGCCTTCGGGTTCGGCCCGGAGGGCGAGATCTGGTACGGCACCGTGGGGAACGGGTGGGGCCTGTCGACCGACGGCGGCAAGACCTGGACGAACTGGGAGCTCAAACAGCTCGGCCCCGCGTGGCAGTACGTCGCGCCCAACGGCATCGTCACGCGGGGCGACACCGTGTACGTGGGCACCGCCGACGGCATCAAGCTGTCGGGGGATCGCGGCGCGACCTGGGCGGAGATCACCGACTCAGGGGGGGGCGTCACGGCACCGCATCCGTGGGGTCGGCTGCGCAGCCGGTACGTGCTGGCGCTCACCCGCGGCTCCGACGGAAGCGTGTGGGCTGGCCACCTGCGGGGACTCGCCCGCTCGACCGACGGCGGGCGTACCTGGACGGAATACCCCACGCCGGCGCGGTGTCCCTCCCCGGGCGCCGAATGCGTCAACCGCGGGCGGGCGCTCGCTCCGGATACCGGGAGTCTGGTCTGGGTGGGGACGGAGCGAGGGTTGTACCGGCTCGATCCGACACGCGGCGCGTGGCTCGATAAACGGGGGAATCCGGCCTGCCCGGTCGGACCCGTGGCGAAAGGCTGCCGTGTGGAGCTACCGCCGGTGCAGGCACTGGTCCGCGCGGGGCCGGGGCAGGCGTTCGCGGCCACGCGCGACGGCGTGTACGCGGAGGACGGCGACGCGCTCAACGTCTGCGACATGACGCGGAGCGTCAGCGCGCTGTTGCTGCTCGCGCCGGGGGTCTACGCCGCCGGGAGACCCACCGGCCTGGGGACCTGCCGCATCGATCAGCGGTTGACGCTCGTGGGCGTCACCTACCAGGAGCGACCCGACACGGACTCACGCGGCACCCGACACACGTGGTTCGGACGGCCCATCGCGCTCACCGACCAGCCGTACATCGACCAGACGTACCGCTACGGCTCGACGATGGGCGGGAATTTCCAGGAGCATCAAGGCGTCGAGTTCAACAACCCCGACGGGACGCCGGTGCAGGCGATCGGCGACGGCGTGGTCGTGTTCGCGGGGCCCGCGGAGCGCGGGGCGAACACGATCGCCATCCGCCACGACCGAAAGCTCAAGGGGCTGTTCGTCTTTTCGACGTACTACCACAATGCGCGGCTCCTCGCGTCGGTGGGCCAGCGCGTCAAGGCCGGCGACGTGATCGCGCTGGTCGGCAACACGGGCCGCGCGACCAACGACCACCTGCATCTCGAGATCCACGTCGCGCCGGTCGACTCCGTCCCGTTGATCGTGGATCCGAACGAGCGGTACCCGAAGTACACGGTGAACCCGGAGCTGTGGATCCGTCCGTTGCCCGGGACGGGGATCGTGGCGGGGCGGGTGTGGGACGCGCAGGGCCGGCCGGCGCCGCAGGTGCGCGTGTACGGGTTGATCAAGGCAGAGCCGCAGGAGACGCCGTACTCGTACGCCGAAACGTACGGCGAGCACAATCACCCGGACCCGGACTACCGCGAGCACTTCGCCGTGTCGGATGTCGAGCCCGGCGAGTACACGCTCGCGGTGGTGGTGGACGGGCGGCGGATGACGCGCCGCGTGCGTGTCGAAGCGAACAGCGTCACATGGGTGGAGTTCGGCTCGGGTGCACATTGAGCTGACGGAGATGCTCCGCTGCCCGGAGCGGCACGAGGAGGGTTTCCTCGTGTTGTCCACGGGCGAGATGCTCGGGCGGATGGTCCGGTCGGGGGTGCTGGCCTGTCCGACATGCGGGCGGGAGTATCCCGTCGTGAGGGGGGTCGTGCAGTTCTCGGGAGGCGGGAGGCGGGAGGCGGGAGGCGTTCGCGCGGCGCCATCTCCCGCCTCCCGTCTCCCGCCTCCCGTGGACGCGCAGACCCTCCAGGCGCTGCTCGATCTGTCCGGGCCGGGAGGCTACGTCGTCCTGCTCGGCTCCGCCGCGCAGCATGCGGTGGGACTCGCGGGGCTCATGGGCGGCATCCACTTTGTGGGCGTGAACGCACCAGACGACGTGGAGGAGCTCCCGGTGCTGAGCTTGCTCGACTGCGAGGCGATGATTCCGCTGCGACAGACGGTGGCGCGGGCTGCCGTCGTTGGGCCCGACCGCCTGGGCGCCGAGTGGCTCGCCGAGGCGCGGCGGGTGCTACTCCCGGGGCGGCGGCTGGTGATCGAGAGCGAGCGCGTCGCCGCGCCGGTCGGGCTCACGCAGCTGGCGCTCGGGCACGGGCTGTTCGTCGGCGAGCGGCGCTGATTCAGCCTTCGACGGTGGCCGCGGTCGAACCGGCGTCCACGTACACCCGATCGATCAGGTCCTTGTAATTCTTTTCGACCTGGCGGCGCTTGACCTTGAGCGACGGTGTGAGCTCGCCGGACTCGATCGTGAAGTCCCGCTCGATCAGGATGACCTTCTTCGGCATCTCGAATTTGGCGAGGTCGCGCAGGCCGCCCATCACCTCGCGCTCCATCTTGGCCTGGACGTCGGCCAGCCGGATGAGCTCGGCCGGAGACGCGTAGGTCAGGTTCCGCTCCTTGGCCCACCGCTCGAGCTGGGTGAAATTGGGGACGACGAGGATGACGGGGAACTTGCGCTGGTCGCCGAGCACCACGGCGCTCGCCACGAACTTGTTCAACCGCACCGTGTTCTCGATCGGCTGCGGCGCGATGTACTTGCCGCCGGCCGTCTTCAGCAGATCCTTCTTCCGATCGGTGATCTTGAGGTAGCCATCGGCGTCGAGCTCACCGATGTCCCCCGTGTGGAACCAGCCCTCCGCGTCCATCACGTCGCGTGTCTCTGCCGGCTTGTTGTAGTAGCCCTGCATGATGTTCGCGCCCTTCGCGAGGATTTCGCCGTCGGCCGCGATCTTGACCTGGACTCCCGGGATCGGCTTGCCGACCGTGCCGAACTTCGGGCGCTGGAGCGGATTCAACGTCAGCACGGGTGACGTTTCCGTCAGCCCGTACCCCTCGATGACGGGAAGTCCGGCGCTGTAGAAGAACCGCCCGATCTCGGCCGAGAGCGGCGCGCCGCCTGATATGAACAGCTTGATCCGTCCGCCGGTGCGCGCCCGGAGCTTCGAGAACACCAGGCGGTCCGCGATCGCGTGCGTGAGCTTGAGCCCCAGCGGCACGGCGACCCCGGCCAGGCGGTGCGCGGCCCACCGCTCGCCGACGTGCTTCGCCCACTGGAAAATACGGCGCTTGGCCGCGCTCCCCGTCATCGCGTTCTCGAGTACACGCGCGTACACCTTTTCGTAGACGCGCGGCACCGCGGCGACGACCGTCGGCCGTATCTCCTGGAGGTTCTGCGCGAACGCGTCCACGGACTCGGCGTAGTTGATGGTCACGCCGACGTGGAAGAAGTAGTAGTCCACCATCCGCTCGAGGATGTGCGACAGCGGCAGGAGGGCGAGACAGCTGTCGTCTTCACTGACCCGGAGCGTCTCCACGGAGCCACGCACGTTGGAGCAGATGTTGTCGTGGGTCAGCATCACCCCTTTGGGCTGGCCCGTCGTCCCCGAGGTGTAGATCAGAGTCGCGAGGTCGTCCGGCCGGACGCCGAGCGCCTCCTCCTTGAAGCGGGGATACTTGGCGGCGGCCGCCCGGCCGCGCGCCTCCAGCTCGGCGAGGGTGACCACCCCGTCGCCCCCCCCGGTCGCATCGAACACGATCACGTGGCGGAGCGACGGCAACCCGCCGCGCACGGCGCGGATCTTCTCCACCTGGGCCGCCGTCGAACAGGCCACCGCCGCCGCGCCCGCGTCGCGCAGAATGTATTCCACCTGATTGGCGGGGAGCGTCGGGTAGATGGGCACGTCGGTGGCGCGGGCACACAGGCACGCGTAGTCGGTGAGGGCCCACTCGAGGCGCGTTTCCGCGAGGATCGCGACCTTCTCGCCCGCCACGATCCCGAGCTCACGCAGGCCGAGGGACAACGCCTGCGCCCGCGCCGCCGCTTCCCGATGCGTGACGTCGCGCCACCCACCGGCGGCCTTGTAGCGGAACGCGGCCGCATGGTCCGCGTAGCGCTCCACGGCGTCGAAAAACAGCTCGGTCAGGGTACGGGCGCTCATGGTCGGAACCTCACGACGAACGTAGCAGGCGAGCCCGGCACCGTGTCTCCCACGGCGCGCCGCGCGCTCGCCTGTACCACGACGCTGTCGGGAACGGGCGAACCCAGGAGCCGCACCTTGACGAAAGCGATTCCCGACACGCCTGTCGCCACCGTGTCGGTCGTGACGAGGTTGTGGGTCGAGTCATTCGTGACGAGCGTCACCGGCCCCGAGGACGCCGGATACGTGATCGAGTAGACGACCGGCCTGCCGGCGAGGACGACCGTCAGCGAGTCACCTCCGCTCGCCGACTTGATCGTATCCGCCACCTCGACCGTGAGCGAATCGGAGACCGAGTCGGCGGACAGCGCAACCGTATCCACCGTCGCGGCTACGGTCGCGAACAGCGTGTCCGCGGCCGCGAGCGTACGGATCGAGACCGGGTTGCTGATCAGGCCGTTCGACCGCGCCACCAGTCGCCCCGTCTGGCCGGTGCGGTTCACCACGGTCCGGCCGGTGAGGCTGTCGAGGACGGTGAGGATGGGGGCGGTATCCGCCGTGGCCCAGACGATGGTCGCCGCGACCGAGTCGCCGTGGCCGTCGAGCACCCGGGCGTGCGGGATGAGGGTGTCATACTCCTCGAGACTGTCGGGGGCCCTCACGTCGAGCGCGATGAAGCGGTTCAAGTCGCCGGGCCCGAATTTGTTGCAGCCCAGAACCGCCATGAGCACGAGCACGACGCCGGCGACCCGGGCCGCCCGGCCCGTCAGGGCGCCTCCGCCGCGGCGGCTTGGGTGGGTCCGGAGGCGCCGAGGTCGCGCAGCGCCTGCGTCGCGTGCTCGATCCATTTCTGCGCGTCGGGCCCTTTCGGCGGGTGCGCGAGGAACGCGCGAAGATGCTGGGCCGCGCCGTCCGGATCGCCGCGCTTGAGCAGCAGGAACGCGAGCCCGTAGTGCGCGCCCGCGAGCTCGCGGTCGAGCTCCAGCGCGCGGCGGTAGTGCCGGATCGCTTCGTCGATGCGCCGCGTCTTCGTGAACGCGATCGCCATGTTTTGGAGAATGCGCGCGTCGTTGGGATGGTCGCGCAGCGCCAGCCGATACGACGTGAGGGCCGCGTCGTAGTCGCCCTGGCGTTCGAGGGCGAGCGCCTCGTTCAGATAGTCGAGGCGCTGGGGGTTGATCTCGCCGGCGCCCGAGCCGCCGAACAGGCGGCGCCAGAAACCCATGGGCCGAAAATAGCTTGCGGCCTCGCGACTGTGCAATGTAGCTTCACACCCCATGCCCGCCCCGCCCCCCCCCCCCCCCCCCCCCCCCCCCCCCCCCCCCCCCCCCGCCCCCCCCCCCCCCCCCCCCCCCCCCCCCCCCCCCCCCCCCCCCCCCCCCCCCCCCCCCCCCCCCCCCCCCCCCCCCCCCCCCCCCCCCC
>Ga0209377_1001214_pt1 | contig 17483 bp, 18 predicted proteins | sample GraSoiAngelo_141_FD_185898 | JGI IMG/M metagenome (GOLD analysis project Ga0209377, IMG submission 185898) | Grasslands soil microbial communities from the Angelo Coastal Reserve, California, USA - 14_0929_12_40cm (SPAdes) (version 2) | ecosystem: Environmental > Terrestrial > Soil > Grasslands ...
AGCCGCGCCGGCGCGTCGGGCAGGGGGCCGGCCAGGCCGCGCGGCGCGAACGTCGATGATCCAATCACCGCAGGCCCGCTGACGGGCCGCCGCGCTTCGACGCGCGGCACACCGGGCTCAGGGAATCCGGTGAGATGGGGGAGCGCGAAGATTGCCGTCGCCTCCACGCCGACGAACGTCTCCCACCGCTCGCGCACGAGATGAGCGCCCGCGCGCAGTTCGGACAACGGCCGGATGCCGGCGAACGGCGCCCACGCCGGTCCGGGATCCGGATCGAGCAGATACAGGGAGTGAGTGCTCGGTGCCGGAGGGCTCACAGGCGTTGCACCAGCGCTTTGAGCTGCTCGGACTGACCCGTCGGCATCACCAGCGTACGGCCATTGGCGCGGACGACAACGGTATTCCTGATGCCGGCGACCGCGATATGATCGTCCTCGGCCCACACGACGGAATTGCGCACGTCCTCGCCCACCGTGACGTTGCCGACGATCACATTGCCATGCGCGTCGCGGTTGCGAATGCGGAGCAGGGCATCCCACGAGCCGATGTCGTCCCAGGGAAACGTGCCGCGCACGACGGCAAGCCGGGTCGTGCGCTCGAGCACTGCGACATCGACGGCGACGGGTTTGACGGCCGAGAAAAACCGCTCGGCATCACCGCTCGAGAGCGCGGGCCAGCCCGCGGCGAGCTCGGTTGCATAGGCGGCCGTCTCGCCGAGAAACCGCGCGACGCCCCAGGCAAAGAGCCCGCTGTTCCACAGCGCGCCGCGTTGGCGCAGCAACGCGGCCCGCGCGTGGCTCGGTTTTTCGACGAACCGCTTCACTTTGTAGGCTTCGCCGCTCGGTTTCCCCGGCACGATGTACCCGTAGCCGGTCTCGTTCCGCGTGGGCTTTACTCCCACGGTGACCAGGACATCCTGCTCGGCGGCGACCGCGAGCGCGCTGGACGCAGCGGCGCGGAAGGCCACGTCGTCTCCGACCGCCCAGTCCGCATGGAGTGAGAGCATCTGGCCCCCGGGATCCTGCTTCGATACCCAATTCGCGGCCCACGCGAGGGCGGGGGCGGTGGAGGCTGCCCGCGGCTCGGCGAAGATGTTTCGCTTCGGCACCGCCGCCACTGTGGCCGCGACGGCATCGACCAGCGCCGGACCCGTGAGCACCAGGATGCGCTCGGGCGGCACCAGCCCGCGCAGCCGCCCGACGGCCTGGGCGAGGAGCGGGCGATCGCCGGTCAGTGCCAGCAGCTGCTTGGGCCGCTCCGGCGTCGACAACGGCCAGAACCGCGTGCCCGAGCCGCCGGCAAGAATCGCCGCCCACGTGCTCACTGCGGCTCGCCTCGTTGCTCTTCGGCATCGCCGAACATCACGGCGATGCGGTGGGTGAGCTTGGTGGGGCTGAACGGCTTGGTGACCAGGGCGGCGCCGAGGCGCCGCGCTTCGCGCAGGATCCTTTCCTCTCCTTCTGCGGTGATGACGAGCACCGGGAGCTGTGCCGTGCCGCCCTGCTGGCGGAGGTCGCGGAGCAGATCGAGCCCCGAGCCGTCGGGAAGATGGAGATCGAGCAGCAATCCGTCGGTCGACGGCCTGGCGCGCAACGCGCTGCGTGCTTCGTCGAGTGTTCGCGCGAAGCTGACGCTATAGCCGAGCTGCTCGAGCAAGGGACGCAGTACCAGCCCGATGTGCGGCTCGTCATCCACAACGAGGAGATGTCGCGCCGACGTGGCCAACGGCTGTCCGCCTAGAGCAGGCCGGCGATGGCCGTGCGGTGGCGGCGGAGATCGAACAGTAGGGCGCCAACGTTCGTCGCGGGCTGCACCAGCACGACCAACAGGGCGTCGGCGTGGAGGACGGCGACGACCGCGAGGCCGCGGCTGAACTCGAGCACGGCCGTGGTAAAGTCGCCCCGCCCTCCCGCATCGCCGAACTGCGCCATGTGTTTGAGGGCTGTGGGGAGCATGGCCGCCACGCTTTCTGCGTCAACGCCGTTTGCAACGCGCGAATCGATGGGCAGTCCATCGCGGCCCACCACCACGACGGCGTCCACGCCACTCGAGCGGCTCAGCGCTTCGACCACATCGCGGATGGTCGCCATAAGGGCGCCAACGTAGGTTTTGGGATAATCGAAGTCAAGCAGCCACTATGGGTTGACCCACTCGAACGCGGCCCTGTAACTTGTCCAGCACTTCCATGCGATCTCTGCTCATTCTCCGGGCCGCTGTGGCAGCCGCGCTCGTCGTCGTTGCGTGCGGGCCCGATGTCACCGGCCTGCTGCCGGCGATCTATCCCAATCGGACGGATACCGTTTCGGTCTACGCGTTGACGGGGACACCGGTCTCGACTCCCTCTGCGTACTTGATCGTCGGTCGCCAGGTCGTGCGGACCGATCAGAACTCGTCGTTCGATGTCGCGTTCGACATCGACTCGAGTGGTCACGCCGTGATCATGCCCACGGGGGCGATGAAACTGGGGCGGCAGTCGGGCGTGCAGGTGACCACCACCCTCTTCGACTCTGTGAAAACGGCGCCCTCGAGTGGCTATCAGATCGACAGCGCCGTGGTGCTGAGCGTGAATTCGGTCGCGATTCTGCACTCCCGTGCAGTGCAGTGCTCGTCCGACCTGTCGCCGGTTCACAACTACTTCGCGAAGCTGCACGTGCTGGATATCGACACGACATCCGGTCCTAACGGGCGCCGGATCCAGTTGGAAGTCCTCACCGACATCAACTGCGGGTATCGCGGGCTCGAACCAGGCCTGCCGAAGCACTAATACGTGATCGACCTGAAGTTGTTGCGCGCCTCGCCCGGTCAGGTGCGAGCGGCGCTCGCCCGTCGCGGGGATGCGTCGCTCGTGCGCCTGCTCGACGAGATCGAGGCCCTCGACATGAAGCGGCGCACGCTGACGGCGCAGCTCGACACCCTGAAGGCGGAGCGCAACGACGCGGCGAAAGCCGATGCGCTCGTTGCGAAGTCGCAGGGCGGGCTGCCGGAAGCGACCACTGTCCAGCGCCGGAAGTTGGGTGAGCGGATCGCCGCGCTGGAATCGGAGCTGAAGCAGATCGAGGCCACGCTCGAAGCGAAAGCGTTGTTCGTCCCGAACCTGCCGCTGCCGGACGTGCCCGATGAGCAAACGACGCTGCGGAGCTGGGGCACGCCCGCGCCGAAGGGCGGCCAACCGCACTGGGAGATCGCGGAAAAACTCGGCATCCTCGACCTGCCTGCGGGCGCCAAGCTCGCGGGTTCGGGATTCACGGTCCTGCGGGGCATGGGAGCTCGGCTGGCGCGCGCCTTGATCAACTTCATGATCGATTTGCACACGAAAGAGCACGGGTACATCGAGGTCGCACCGCCGCTGCTGGTGCGGCGCGAGGTGATGACCGGAACCGGCCAGCTGCCCAAGTTCGAAGACGACGTCTACCGCACCACCGACGATCTCTTTTTGATCCCGACGGCGGAAGTGCCGGTCACGAATCTGCACCGCGATGAGATCATCGATCGCCCGTTGCCGCTCGGATACGTGGCCTACACGCCGTGCTTCCGGCGCGAGGCCGGCGCCGCGGGGAAGGACACGCGCGGATTGCTGCGCGTCCATCAGTTCGACAAAGTCGAGCTGGTACGGTTTTGCCGCGCACCCGATTCGCCGGCTGAGCACGAGAAGCTCACGGGCCACGCCGAAGAGGTGCTGCGGCGCCTGGAGCTGCCGTACCGCGTGGCGGTGCTGCCCGCCAACGATTTCGGGTTCGCCGCCGGCAAGACCTATGATCTCGAGGCCTGGGCCCCCGGCGTGGGCCAGTGGCTCGAAGTCTCGAGCTCCAGCACATTCACCGATTTTCAGGCGCGCCGCGCGAACATTCGCTGCCGGCCGCGGCCGGGAGAAAAGCCGGAGTTCGTGCACACGCTCAACGCGTCCGGCGTGGCGCTGCCTCGCACCATCGCGGCCTTGCTCGAGACGCATCAGCAACCCGACGGCTCGGTGATTCTGCCGCCGGCGTTGGTGCCGTATGCCGGCACTGACCGGCTTGCCTAGAGGAGCGTTGCGCCGCGCGGGCCCGCCCGCGCTCATCGCGACCGCGCTGCTGTTCGGGGTGCTCTCCGTCGGCTACGCGTGGATCGTCGCCCGCCACCTCCGCAGTGACGCGCGCGACACGAGCCGCATGCTCGGCCATGTCTTCGCGGGACTGAATGATCCGCGCGAGGGCGCGGCGGCCGACGCTCTCCTCGCGCTCGCCGATCAAGTGCGGCACCTCGGCATCCCGATCGCCGTGACGGACGCCAGTGGCCGGATCACCGCCCTCGACAATGCGCCCTTCGGTCCTGACGCGAGCGAAGCGCAGCAGCGGGAGTGGATCGCCGAGCTCGACCGGATCAACGAGCCGCTGATCCAGCCCGGCGTGGGAACGATCCACTACGGCGCGCTGCCGGCGGCGCGCGCGTTCACCGGGCTCGCCATCCTCCAGGGCATGATGTTCCTGTGTCTCATCCTCCTGGCGGTGTGGGCGATGCGCGAGCGCGTGAGCGCGGCGCGCGACCGGTTGTGGGTGGCCATGGCGCGTGAGTCGGCGCACCAGCTCGGCACGCCGCTCATGAGTCTCACGGGGTGGATTGATTACCTGCGGGAGAATCCCGGTACGCCCGGCAGCGAGCTCGTCCCCCATCTTGAAGCGGACGCGGAACGACTCGAGCGTGTCGCCAAACGGTTCGAGCGCATCGGCAGGCCGGCACGACGCGAGTCGGTCGGCCTGGGCACCATCGCCGAGCGGGTCGTGGCGTATTTCCGGCCACGCCTTCCGACCCTGGCCCACTCGGTCACCATGACGCTCACGTCACCGGGGACGGGACCGACCGCGACGGGAGATCCCGTGCTCATCGAATGGGCGCTCGAGGTCGTCGTGAAGAATGCGGTGGACGCCTTGAGCGGGCGCGGCGGACGGATCGACGTCGAGGTCGAAGCCACTGGCTCGGTGGGGCGGGTGAGCGTGCGCGACGACGGTCCCGGTGTCGCAGCCCACCTGCAAACACAGCTGTTCGAGCCGGGTGTCTCCAGCAAGACGGGCGGCTGGGGCATCGGGCTGGCGCTGGCACGCCGCATCGTGGAACAGCAACACGGGGGCCGCGTGTCCTATCACCCGGGAGAGCAAGGTCGAGGGTCGGTGTTTGTGCTGGAATTGCCGCTCGCGTCATGACGCTGCCGTTAAATCCCGCGCAACGCGAGGCCGTCGAGTATCCGGAGGGACCGCTCCTCGTGCTCGCCGGGGCGGGGTCGGGCAAGACCCGAGTCCTGACGGCGCGGATCGCCCACCTCATCACGCAGCACAGCGTCCCGGCGCAGCGCATCTTCGCGGTCACCTTCACGAACAAGGCTGCCGGCGAGATGCGCACGCGCGTCGCCCAGCTCCTGGGGAGCGATCCGCGCGGCCTGTGGATCGGCACGTTCCATTCGTTGTCCGCCCGGCTGCTGCGCCGCGAGGCACCGCTGCTAGGCTTCGGGCCCAACTTCACGATCTACGACGCTGACGACTCCGAGGCGCTCGTCAAACGCCTGCTCGAGGCGAAGCAGCTGTCGCCCAAGGCCTATCCGCCCCGCTCGGTGCACTCGGTCATCTCGGGCGCCAAGAATCGCATGGTCCTGCCTGAGGAGTTGGGGGCCCAGGCCGACACGCCGCTCGTGAGAGTCGCGGCGGACATCTACGCGTCGCTCGTCCCGGCCTTGAAGCAGGCCAATGCGATGGACTTCGATGATCTGCTGGTGCACCCCCTTACGCTGTTCCGCGAGCATCCCGAGCGCCTGGCGTACTGGCAGGATCGATTTCAGCACGTGCTGGTCGACGAATTCCAGGACACGAATGCGGCCCAGTACCTCCTGGTGAAGCAGCTCGCCCAGCGGCACCGCAATCTCTGTGTGGTGGGCGACGACGATCAGGCGATCTATGGTTGGCGGGGTGCCGACGTGCGGCACATGCTGACGTTTCAAAGCGATTTTCCGGGCACCAAGCTCGTGCGGCTGGAGCAGAACTACCGTTCGACGCAGGTCATCCTGGACGCGGCGAACGGCATCATCGCGGAGAATAAGACCCGCCTTGGCAAGACGCTCTTCACTGAAAAGAAAGGGGGCGCCCCCGTCGTCCTGCTCTCAGCCGCCGATGAGCGTGACGAGGCTGAATGGCTGGCGAACGAGTACGCTCGCCGCGTCGCCGAGGGGGACGTGGCCTACGACGAAATGGCCATCCTCTACCGGACCAACGCCCAGTCGCGCCCGCTGGAAGAAGCGTTGCGCTTCCGTGGCATCCCCTACCGGCTGATCGGGGCCATCAGCTTCTACGAGCGCCGGGAAGTGAAGGATCTGCTGGCATACCTGCGGCTGGTGGCGAATCCGGCCGATGACGAGGCCTTTCTCCGCGTCGTGAATACACCGCGCCGAGGTATCGGTGACGCGTCGCTGGCCGTCCTGGGGCGGGCGGCGACGATATGGCAGAAGCCCCTGCTCGAAACGGCGCGCGCCGCCGATCGGGTGAGTGACCTCCGGCCGAACGTGCGCCAGGCGCTCATCGGCGTGGCCGAGCTGCTCGGCCGGCTGCGGGAGGCAGTGGGGCAGGCGGATCCCGCCACTGCGCTGGAGACTGTGCTCGCGACTACCGGCTACGAGCAGCATCTCGCCGAAGAGGGCGCCGAGGGGCTGGAGCGCATCGAGAACGTGCGGGAGCTGGTGGCGGGAGCCGCTGCGTGGGCGGAGGTCCAGGATCCCGAGTCGATGGAGACGCTGATCGGCAGCCCGGTCGAGCGCTATCTCACCCAGGCGGCGCTGATCACGCCGGCGGACGAAGATCGCGACGTACCGGGCGTCACGCTGACCACGACGCACATGGCGAAGGGACTCGAGTGGCCCACCGTCACGCTCGCCGGGTTGGAGGACGGGTTGTTCCCGCTCGCGCGCGCGGCGGAGAATCCGGGTGGTGTCGAAGAGGAGCGACGACTCTGTTACGTGGGTCTCACGCGCGCGCGAGAAAAGTTGTATCTCTCATGGGCGCGCACGCGTTATCGCAACGGCCGGCTGGAGCTCGCCCAGCCCTCGCGCTTCCTCGACGCGCTGCCACCGCAGGTGGTCGAGGAACGGAGTACGACGCCGTCGTGGCAACCCGCGATGCGGGCTCCACAGCCGCCGCGGCTGCGCGGCGCGTCGGCGCGACGATTGCCGGCGGACCTCGGATTTCCCGAAGACGTCTCGCAGGACGCGCCGCGCTACGTGAAAGGCGAACGGGTGCGCCACCGCAAGTTCGGCGGGGGCATCGTGCGCGCCGTGTCAGGTGAAGGACGCGACCTGCGCGTCAGTGTGGACTTCGACGATCCGGATATCGGCACCAAGCAGCTGCTTGTGGCGTACGCCGGCCTCGAGCGTGATTGGGAAGGAGACAGTGCATGAGTGTGACGCGGGACGAAGTGCTCCGTATCGCGCGGCTCGCGGAGCTGGAAGTGGATGAGGAGACGTTGCCGGAATTATCGGAGCAGATGTCGCGTATTCTCGATTACGTCGCGCAGCTCAGCGCGGTGCCCGCTAACGGGACGGTCAAGATATTCGTCCCCGGTCCGGACGCGATTCGCTTCCGCACGGATGAAGTGAGTCCGTGGCCGCTGGCGTTCGGCCCCGCGGAATTCGCGCCCGCGTTCAAAGAAGGGTTCTTCGTCGTCCCACGGCTGGATCAATTCGAGTGAGCGACGCCAAAGCGATCGCGGACCGCCTGACGAAGGTCAGGCGCCTCAACGCGCTGCTCACTCCTTCCAAAGATCTTCGCAAGTCGCTCACCGCGCAGGCCGCCGCGGCCCGCCCAACCGGCGTCTTGTACGGCATGCCGGTCGCCGTGAAGGACAACATCTGCACGCTGGAATTCACGACCAGCTGCGGCTCCCGCATTCTCGAAGGCTATCGCTCGCCGTACGAAGCGACCGCCGTCGCGAAGCTCAAAGCCGCGGGCGCATTGATCGCGGGGAAGACGAACTGCGACGAGTTCGCCATGGGCTCGTCCACGGAGCATTCGGCCTACGGGCGCGTGATCCATCCGCTCGACAAGGCGCGCGTGCCCGGTGGATCGTCCGGCGGCTCGGCGGCGCTCGTCGGCTCCGGCGCGATTCCCGCGGCGCTCGGCTCCGAAACAGGCGGGTCGGTGCGGCAGCCGGCGTCGTTCTGTGGCGTCGTCGGCATCAAGCCCACCTATGGCCGCGTGTCCCGCTACGGTCTGGTGGCGTTCGGATCGTCGCTCGATCAAATCGGCGTATTCGGGCGCAGCGTGCACGACGCCGCGCGCGTCCTGTCGGTCATCAGCGGTCGCGATCCGCGTGACTCGACGTGTGAAGATCGCGATCCACTGCGGTTGCCCACCGTGCCGGAATCGCTCCAGGGCTTCGTCATCGGGCTGCCGCGTGAATACTTCCCGCCCGAGCTCGACCCAGGCGTGCGGCGCGCCTGCGAGCGCGCCGTCCGATTCCTGAAAGAGCAGGGCGCGGCGATCCGTGAGGTCTCGCTGCCGCATACGGCCTATGCCGTGCCGACCTACTATGTCCTCGCTCCTGCCGAGGCGTCGTCGAACCTGGCGCGCTACGACGGCGTCCGGTACGGCCCGCGGTTCAACGGCGCGGCGGATTTGCGCTCGTTGTACCGCTCGACCCGCGGTCAGGGATTCGGGCCGGAAGTGCGGCGTCGCATTCTGGTCGGGACGTACGTGTTGTCGGCCGGGTATTATGACGCGTACTATCGCCGGGCGCAGCAGATGCGCGCGCTGATTGCTCAGGATTTCCGCAACGTGTTCGACCGCGGCGTGGATCTCCTCTTCACTCCGACGACGCCCACGCCGGCGTTCAAAGCGGGCGAGAAGCTCGGCGACCCCATTGCGATGTATTTGTCGGACATCTTCACGGTGACGGCCAATCTCGCGGGACTGCCGGCGATGACGCTTCCCATTGGCCGGGTCAAAGGGCTGCCGATCGGTGGGCAGCTGATTGGCCAGGCGTTTCTCGAAGACGAAATGATCGAGGCGGCGTACGCGCTGGAGCGCGTGGTGCCCGCGACGGACGAGGCGTAATGGCGTCCGGTTGGGAAACGGTGATCGGTCTCGAGACGCACGTACAGCTCCGCACGAAGTCGAAAATGTTCTGCGGCTGCTCGACAGCGTTCGGCGCTCCGCCCAACACGCAGGTGTGCCCGGTGTGTCTCGGATTGCCCGGTGCGTTGCCGGTGCCCAATGGCGAAGCCATCCGGCTGGCCGTGCGCGCCGCGCTGGCGCTCGGGTGCACGGTGCACCCCAAGAGCGTGCTCGCGCGCAAGAACTACTTCTATCCCGATCTGCCGAAGGGCTATCAGATATCGCAGCACGACCAGCCGCTCGCGACCAGCGGCACCCTTTCCTTTATCTCTCCCGAGCGCGGGGGAGTGAGCGCTGGCATCATCCGGCTGCATGTCGAGGAAGACGCCGGCAAATCGATTCACGACCGCTTCCCCAAGGCGACGGCGGTCGATCTCAATCGCTCGGGTGTGCCGCTGATCGAGATCGTGAGCGCCCCCGATCTCCGCTCACCCGCGGAGGCCAGGGCGTATCTGCTGACCCTGAAGCAGCAGCTCGAGTACCTCGGGATTTCCGACTGCGACATGGAGAAGGGCAGTTTGCGGGTGGATGCGAACGTCTCGGTGCGGCGCGCCGGTGCGACAGAGCTGAACACGCGCACCGAGGTCAAAAACATCAATTCGTTTGCGTTCGTCGAAAAGGCGTTGACCGTCGAGCGGGATCGCCAGATCGCGGTCGTCGAGTCGGGCGGGGCGGTGATGCAGCAGACGATGCTCTACGACTCCAAGGAGAACGCCGTTCGGCCGCAGCGGACGAAAGAGGAAAGCCACGACTATCGGTATTTCCCGGAGCCCGACCTGCCCCCGCTCGTCCTCACGCCCGAGTTTGTCGCCGAGCAGCAGAGCGACTTGCCGGAGCTCCCCTCGGCCAAACGCGACCGGTTCGCGGCGCAGTACGCCCTGAGTCGCGAGCATGCCGCGGTACTGACGGCGAGTCGCGCGGTGGCCGAATACTACGAAAGCGTCGTGCATGCCGGCGCGGAGGCGCAGGCTGCGGCGAACTGGGTGATGACGGAGGCGCTCGCCGACGCCGGGGATCACCAGGAACAGCTGCGCGTGCCGCCGGCGGCGCTGGCGCAAATCGTCGCGCTCGTGAAAGGCGGCACGCTGAGCCATCAAGCCGCCAAGCGGGTGTTCGCTGAAGTCGCGGCGAAGGGCGGCGATCCCCGCACGGTGGCTGAAGCACTGGGCCTGGTACAGGTCGCCGACACCAATGTGCTGGCGGGGTGGGTCAGCGACGTGCTCGGCGCGCACGCGACCGAAGTCGCGCGCTACAGGAGCGGCGAAACGAAGCTGATGGGGTTTCTGCTGGGCCAGGTGATGCGGGCGTCGAGAGGGAAGGCCGATCCCAAACTCGCCCAGCGGGTGCTCGAAGAGAAGCTGGCGTCGGCCCCTTAGCCGTCGCGCCAGGGACGCTGCGCGCGCGACTGCGTCCAGTAGTCGAGCGACGGCGTCGGAAGTCCGAAGTGCTGTTGCGCGGTATCCTCCAGCCGCTCCGGCTCCTGCCGGCCACCCTCGCGCAATGCCTGCCGCCGCATCCGCTTCGCCAGGCCGAGCGCCTTCTCGCCCGCCGGGTCGAGCCGCCGGGCCGGGGCATCCGTAGCATCGGCGCCCAGCGTCTCCATGACGTACTCGAACGCCACCGCCATGTGGCGCTCGATATCGGAGTCGGCCAGGTCCCAGCGGCTCGTCCCCGCGATCACCTGAAACACCCACTGCCAGCTCTGACTCTCGGTGAGGTGGACCATCCCGCGGAACAGACGGCGGTTGGTGCGCACGCTGAACAATGTGGGTGAGAGAATGGCGTCGAGATGCTCGTCGCTGGCGGCGTGATCCTTCAAGATGACGTCGCGTGCCTCGCGCGCGTAGGCATCGCCGAGGTGCGTCTCGAAGCGGCTTTCCCAGTACGAGTGGCCGAGCGACACGGTGCTCGAGGTGAGCACGAGCTGCCGCGGCACGAAGAAGTTGTGCGCGATCGTGTCGGCGGCGAGATGCGACAGATACCCCAGCCCGAAGGCGCGCAGCGGATCACTCGGCGCGAGATCGAGGATCTCCTGCCCGACGTGCCAGGCATGGCAGTGCCGGCCCACCGGCGCGTACTTCTTCGCCATCGAGGTGTCGGCGGCGATGTTGCCGTACAGGAAATCGTAGGGGAAGGCGCGCAGCAGATCCGTAATCATGGTCGGCAGCTGGTGCAGGTTCGCGAGCACCGATTCGCCGAGAAAGATGTGCGTCCCCGGGGTCCACGCGTGCGCCACGCCGGGGAAGAGCACGAGCGCGAGCAGGGCGAGTCCCAACGCCACGCCTAGGGTCTTCACTGTCGCTTCTTGCGCTTCAATAGCTTGCGGCCGAAGCGCCACACCGACAGGCCACGCCGCACGTCGCGCATCGTGGCGGCCGCATCGATCGCCGTCTCTTCGAGCTCTTCCTGCATGACCTCAGCCAATGAGTCCAACGCGGTGAGACGCTCCTCTGCGGCATCAGCCGCGCGCACAATGCGCTGTCGGACATCCCGTGACGCCCCCACGAGGGCATCGGCTTCTGTCCTGATGGAGCTGATCAATTGACGCACATCGGCGATCGCCGGTCCCGCGGCCCCCTTCAGCGCTTTCAGGGCCCAGCGGACATCCAGTGCCGCGACGATGATCGCAGTCCCTCCTAGCAGGGCGGCGAGGGCGATGATCATCAGGCTGATCGCAGAGACGACGCCGACCCAGGCCGGGAGCATCAAGAAACCTCGGCTTGTCGCGCCGACACTGTCAACGGGGTCCGTGCGGCCACCGCTTCGGCCGCCATCACACTCACCAAGATGGTCACTAATACCGCCCACGGAGCGCCACGGACCAAATCGAAGCCGGCGGCCAACGCCACGGCGCTGGCGCCCTGTCGGACAGGCGACTGCGCGAATTCGCGAGGCGGCGCGAAGGGGAGTGAGCGCCACACCGGGTCGACCTGATCGAGACCGAATCGCACCGTCACCCACCGGACCACCACGCGGATCAACGCGAGCACCGGCGCCGCGACAAGGACCCAGGGGCTGAGCGGGCTGAGCAGGGCGCCGGTGACTACGAGGAAGACGGCGTAGAGCGCGTGCTCCCAGCGTGTCAGCAGCCCGACGACCGCGCGGCGCACCGCTGGGGGCGAGAGACTCATGAAGACCGCGGCCGCCAGCGCGCAGACGACAAATGGAGATAGTCGTGCCGCATAGCTGAAACCGGCTCCCGCCAGCACGACGGCGAAGGCCGCGACGGCCGCGTCTTCGGGATCACGCACCAGGATCCAGCGCGCCAGGCCGGCGAAGAGTCCGCCGAGGGCGGCGCCGCCCACGAGCGTGAAGATGAGGCTTCGGACCGCGACGTGAGGATGATATAGCGCGACCGCGACCACAACGGCGCCCGCACCAAATAGCGTATCGAGCAGTGCATTGCGCCGACCCAGCTTCGGTCCCTGTTGCGAGGCTGCCGTCGTCAGTGCTCCACCCAGCGCCAGGGCGACGGGGAACGACGGATGGCCCCACGATTCCGCCAGGGACGGCAGCGCTCGGGCCAGGATCACCGCCATCACCGTCGTCGTGAGCAGCACCGGCAATGCGAGCGTGGCACCGACGAGCCAGGTGCGCGGCGAGATCCGGCGCACCATCCGCCATTCGAGGCGGATCCCGAACAGCGCCCCAGCCCACCCGATTCCCAGCGCGACGAGCGGCTCGAGCATGTGGAGTCCGGCGACGTCGACCAGACCGAGTCCGGGCCCGATCAACAACCCGAGCAGCAGAAACAGCGCGCCGGTGGCGAGCAGATCATGAAGCAACGCTGGAAATCGCAGGTGTGGGCGCGACAGCCGCGTCACGCCGATGCCGGCCACAATGACGAGGGCCAGCGCGAGCAGAGGATGCACGAGGGCCAACGTTCGCGAACGCTTGACGCAGGCGCAAGCGCCCCGGTAGCTTGGGCGGACCTATGCCACCGTCGTTCCGTGTCACGGGGGGGCGCCCGCTGAGTGGTACGATCCGCCCCGCAGGCAACAAGAACGCGGCTCTTCCAATTCTCGCAGCAACGCTGCTCGCCGACGGTACCTGTCGCATCGACAATATTCCGCGCATCCGTGACGTCGAAACGCTGCTCGCGCTGCTGCAGCACGTGGGCGCGACCGTGCAGTGGTCGGGTGCGAATACCGTTGAAATCGACACGAGCCGTGCCGAGCCGCGGCCGCTCGATCCCGCGCTGTGCAAGGAGATCCGCGCCTCGATTCTGCTCGCGGGGCCGATGCTGGCGCGCTTCGGGCGCGTCACGTTGCCGCCTCCGGGTGGTGACGTCATCGGCCGGCGGCGCGTCGATACGCATTTTCTCGCGCTCGAGCGACTCGGCGCCGACATCACGGTGGGTGATGCCTACACGCTCGAAGGGAAGTTGAACGGCGCGGACATTTTCCTCGATGAGCCGAGCGTCACGGGGACTGAAAACGCGTTGATGGCGGCGGTGGGCGCGCACGGCACGACCGTCATCCGCAACGCGGCGTCCGAGCCGCACGTCCAGGATCTCGCCCGCTTTCTCGTCGCCCTGGGCGCGTCCATCGACGGCATCGGCACGAACACCTTCACGATCGATGGCGGGCGGCCGCTCAAGGGTGCACCGTACACCGTTGGTCCCGACCACATCGAAATCGGCTCGTTCATGGGACTCGCCGCGGTCACGGGCGGGGCGATCACGATCGATGGAGTTCGCGCGGACGACCTGCGCTCGACCCTGCTCGCCTTCGAGCGCCTGGGTGTGCGGCCGCGCATCGATGGCGCCAAGCTCATCGTCGATGCCGGCCAGGAGCGTCGCATCCGTCCCGATCTGGGCGGCCACGTGCCCAAGCTGGAAGACGGTCCCTGGCCCGCGTTCCCCGCCGATCTCATGTCCATCGCCATCGTGGTCGCGACGCAGTGCGAGGGATTGCTGCTGATCTTCGAGAAGCTGTTCGAGTCGCGGCTGTTTTTCGTGGACAAGCTGATCGGGATGGGCGCGCGCATCGTGTTGTGCGATCCGCACCGGGCCGTGATTGCCGGGCCATCAGCCTTGCGTGGCCAGGTGATGGAGAGTCCGGACATTCGTGCAGGGATGGCGATGGTGCTGGCGGCGCTCGCCGCGCAAGGCGACTCGGTGATCTACAATATCGGCCAGGTCGAGCGAGGCTACGAACGTATCGACGCACGGTTGCAAGCGCTGGGAGCGCAGCTTGAACGACGCGAGGGACGCTAGCGAGTGGGCGGAACGCTACGGCCTCGTTGCCGGCATCACGACGCGTCCCTCGAGTTTCGGACTCTGGAGTGACGAGCCGGTCGGGCAGGTGATGGAGCGCTGGCGGTCATTCCGTACCGCCTTCGCTCCGCGGTTCCCGACCGTGGTCCTCGGCCATCAAGTACACGGCACCGCGGTGCGGTGGCACGAGTCGCTGCCCGAGGGTTGGCTGGTCCTCGATGGCGTCGATGGCCATGCGACGTCGCAGCGCGGCGTCCTGCTCACGGTCACGGTCGCCGACTGCATCCCCGTCTACCTGGCCGTTCCACAGAAGGGTGTCATCGCGTTGCTCCACGCCGGATGGCGCGGGGCGGCCGGCGGCGTGCTCGCGCGCGGCGTGGACACCGTGGCGCAGCGTGGCGCTGCGAAGACGAGCGACATCGTAATGCATTGCGGGGTTGGCATTTGCGGTGAGTGTTATGAAGTCGGACCGGAGGTTGCCGTGCGCTTCGGATTGAGCGGGACCGTGCATCTGGATCTCCGGGCTGCGCTCACGCACCAGGCGCGCGAGCTCGGGATCCAGGAGGTCTCGAGTTCGCCCTTGTGTAGTGCTGAAGAACGAGACCGGTTCTTTTCCCACCGCGCATCAGGTGGAAAGGACGGCCGGATGGTCGCGTATTTGGGCCGGCCGCTAGGTTGACACTGCGGCGACCCCGGCTACATTCCCCTCGTGAAGCGGGCGAAGTTCGGCCCGCACTTTTTTTTCATGCTCACTGAGAGTCTCGTCGAGGCCTTTCGGACCCGGCTGGCGCAGCTGGGGTTCGACCTGGCCGACCTGCGCGTCGGCGGCACGCCGAATCGCCCGCTCGTCCAAGTCAGAATCGACTGCCCGCCACGGACCGTCACCGTCGAGGACTGTACTCGTGTCAGCCGGGCGCTGGAGCAGTGGCTGGACGCCGACGGTGGAGGACCACTCGGCAACCGCTACATCCTCGAGGTCTCGAGCCCGGGGATCGAGCGGCCGATCCGCTGGCCGCGGCACTGGTCGCAGTTCGTGGGTCGCGATGTGAATGTGAAACTGGCCGGACTCGGGCGGGTGCGCGCGCGCATCGTCGCGGTGCCCAACGAGGAGACAGTGGTGCTGCAGCCGCAGGGTGGCGTCGAGCGAGAATACCGGCTGACAGACGTTAAGGATGCCCGCCTGGCGGGCGATATCGGGGACAGGTAATGGCGAATACGACGGATGTCGTCGCGGCAATCCGAGAGCTGACTAATACCAAGCAATTGGAGCGCAGCGAGCTGATCGACCTGCTCAAGGACGGTCTCCACGCCGCGCTCGTGAAACGCTACGGTCCCAACGTGCGGGCGGAGATCGGCATCGACGAGATGAAAGGCTCGATCAGGATCGTCGTTCTCAAGACCGTCGTCGAGACCGTCGAGGACCCCGGGACGCAGATCTCGCTCGAAGAGGCGCGCTACGAGGATCCTGATTTCCAGCCGGGTGACGTGCTCGAAGAGGAAGTGCCATTCGAGCAGTTCGGCCGCACGGCAGTCCAGGCAGCGAAGCAACGTATCATCCAGCGCGTAAGGGAAGGCGAGCGCAGTCGCATCCGCGAGGAGTTCTCCGGCAAAGTCGGCGAGCTGCTGTCGGGTGAGGTGCAGCAGATCGAGCGCGGCAAGATCGTCGTGATGCTGAACAAGTTCCGCGAAGCCGAAGCGATCATTCCGTATCGCGACCAGAACCATCGCGAGCATTTCCATCAGGGCGACACGATCCGCGCGGTGCTCAAGCGCATCGAGGAGACGCCCAAAGGCCCGCGCCTGATTCTGTCGCGCGCCGACCCGCTGTTTGTGAAAGCGCTCTTCAAGCTCGAAGTCCCCGAAATCCAGCAGCAGATCGTCGACATCCGCGCCACCGCGCGCGAAGCGGGCAGCCGCACCAAGATTGCGGTCTGGTCGCGCGACGACTCGATCGACCCGGTCGGCGCGTGCGTGGGTCTCAAGGGCTCGCGCGTTCAGGCCGTGGTCAACGAGCTGAATGGGGAGCGCATCGACATCGTCCCGTGGTCCTCGGATCCGGAGCGATTCGCCAAGCTGTCGCTCGCGCCCGCGCGCGTCGCGCGCGTGTTCTCCGATCCGGAATCGAAAACCATTCAGGCGATCGTCGACGAGGATCAGCTGTCCCTCGCGATCGGGCGCAACGGGCAAAACGTGCGGCTGGCGTCGGAGCTGACCGGCTGGAAAGTCGACCTCTACTCGAGCCGCGAGTGGCTGGAGCGCGGCGGGGAAGGCCCGCTGTTCGCGCCGCTGCCGCCGGCCGATGAATCGGTCACGCACGTCGCGCTCTCCGAGATGAAGGGACTCTCGCCGGAGCTCGTCGCGGTGCTCGAGCAGGCAGGGAAGAAGACGCTGCAGGACATTCTCGATCTCGAGCGGGATGAAGTCGATCAGCTGCCCGGTATGACGCCCGATCTCGCCGACAAACTCATGGCCTTCCTCAATGAGATGACCGAAGAGGGCGGCGAAGAGGAAGGACCTGGCGCCGAGGCGCCGAAGGCTCCAGCCTCGACGTGAGCACGCGCCTTACACGGTTGCTCGGCCTGGGAGTGCGGGCGGGCAACGTGGTGATCGGAGTGGCAGGCGTTCGGGCGGGATTGCAGAGAAGCAAGGTTGTCTGTGTCGTGCTGGCACACGATGCCAGCCAGCGCACGATCGAGAAGGTGGGACGGCTCGCCGCCGCACGGAACATCCCCGTGTTGCGCGGGCCGACGGCGCTCGAGTTGGGAGACGGACTCGGCAAGCCGCCGGTGCAGGCGGTCGGAGTCACTGATCCCGCTCTCGCGCGCGGATTGATAGCTGATGGCGATAGCCGAAATAGCGAGGAGTAAGTGGCGACAACGCGGATTCATGATCTAGCGGCAGAATTCGGGATCTCCAGCGAGCAGCTGATGGGTATGCTCAAGGAGATGGACATCTTCGTGCGCAGTCATCTGACGCCCCTCAAGGACGAGCAGGTGTCATTGATGCGCGCGCGCTGGGAGCGCGACAAGCGCAAGCAGAAACAGCCGACCGCGCCGCCCAAGCGGCGCCGGGCCGCGAAGGCCGCCGAGCCGGCGCCCGAGCCGGTGACGGCGGGCGCGGGGGCGGGGGCAGGGGCGGGG
>Ga0209377_1001221_pt1 | contig 17425 bp, 17 predicted proteins | sample GraSoiAngelo_141_FD_185898 | JGI IMG/M metagenome (GOLD analysis project Ga0209377, IMG submission 185898) | Grasslands soil microbial communities from the Angelo Coastal Reserve, California, USA - 14_0929_12_40cm (SPAdes) (version 2) | ecosystem: Environmental > Terrestrial > Soil > Grasslands ...
CGTCGGACCAGAGCATGAGATATTTTCCATCCGAGAACGGGCAGAAACCTTGCGGGTCGAAGGCGACCTGCCTCAGGCCGAACTTCGCGAGCTCGAGGTCTTCGATGATCTGCGGGCGGAAGAGTCCGGATACGTAGGCGGCGGCGCTGACCTTGAATCCCGGCGCGATCTCGTCCGTGACGCACGCGCCGCCGATTCGATCCGACCGCTCGACGACGACGACGCGGAGCCCTGCCTTCGCGAGGTAGTTCGCGGCGACCAGGCCGTTGTGGCCGGCGCCGATGATGATGACGTCCGCCGAGGTCATCGCTCGCCCGGGATGGCCTCGACTCCTATTGCGGTTTCGTTCTGCAGGGGATGACACGACCGCGAATTGCCTTCGGCATGGTATGATGAGTCGTTGGTCGTGAGGGACAGCTCGGGACTCCGGCCAGCAAGGAAATTCAGCGACGCTTCAACGCCGGGTTCATGACCTCCTCGAGTCCGTATCCTAGCATGGCGAAGCCGAGCACCACTACCGTGATGAAGAGCCCGGGCGGGCCAAAGTACCACCAATGACCCTGGACCAGTGCGAGGTGGATGTACGATTCATTGACGAGAACTCCCCAGCTCCTGATCACGTCGGGTCCCGACGCGCCGAGGCCGAAGAAAGAGAGGAACGCCTCCGTGAAGACCGAGTTCGACACGGTCAGAACGGCCTCTGCCCAGACGAGGGGCATTACGTTCGGAATGATGTGCTTACGGACGATGAAACTCGGTCGGGCACCGATCGCGCGGGACCGTTCGATGAACTGACGTTCCTTGACGGTCAGAACTTGCGAGCGGATGACCCGCGCGGTGCTCGGCCAACTCACGATGGCAATTGCCAGGATGATCGTGGCGAGGCTGGGCGTAAGGATGATTACGAGTACCAGGACGAACGGGAGCCAAGGTATCACAAGGAAGAAATCGGTCATCCGTGCGAGGATCAGGTCTGTAATGCCGCCGTAGAAGCCGCCAACGACGCCCACTAAGGTCCCGAGGACCATCGCGACAATGGATGCGCTGAACCCGATGATCAGCGAGATTTGGCCGCCATAAACGAGTAGCGTCAGGATATCGAAGCCTTCCCAGTCGGTTCCGAGCCAATGAGCGCTTGACGGAGGCAAGTTGTCTGTCGTCCGCTGAAGCTGCGATGGATACGGCCCGACTAGGAGTGGAGCCCCGAATGACATGACCGTGAAGAGCGCAATGATGACGATGCCCGCGAAGGCAAGTCGGTTCTTGATCAAAACCGCAGTAAATTTGCGGAACCTTTCGATGTCGTGCGAGAGCCGCTCGCGGAGCAGGGGATATCGCTTTCCGACGATGGTGGTCTCCGCCACGTTCATGCCTCGCGAACCCGAGGGTCGAGGAACATGTACAAGACGTCTGCAACCGCATTGGCGACGACCACGCCAATGGTGGCGATCAGAAAAATCGCCGAGAGGAGGGGGAAGTCAAACGATGTCGTCGCTTCCCAAGTGAGCTGGCCGAGGCCTTGGATCGTGAAGACAATTTCGATGACGATCGCCCCGCTCACGACCCACCCAAAGTACAACGCGGACGCAGTCACCAGGGGCAACCGCGCGTTCGGCAAGGCGTGCCACCGCAGCTGTTGACCCTGACTCAATCCCTTTGCGCGTGCGGTGATCATGTAATCTTCCGGCAGAACGTCGGTCAGCGAATTGCGCAACGTCAGGGAAAACCAGGCAACGTTCGTGATGATGAACGTGGCGACCGGCAGGATTAGATGCCAGATGTAGTCCAGGACGGCCGAGAGCAAATCCATTCGCGCATACGCGCCAAAGTCCCAATACACTGGAAAAATGCGTACGGATACCGAGAGGCTAAAGATCAACAAGAGAGACACCCAGAAGGACGGCATCGAGTACCCGAAGAGCGTGGAAAGGGTGATGATGACGTCCGCCGGGCGTCCTCGCCTCCATCCGGAGATCCGACCGAGGATGATTCCCAGCCACATGGTTGCGGCGGTGGCCACGCCCACCAGGATGAGCGTCGTCGAGAGGCGGGGGGCGATGATGGTCGCAACGGGGACCCCGGTCTGGTACGTGATGGAAGTCCCTAAGTTCCCGGAGAATACGTTCCGGAGGTACGTGACAAAGCGGACGATGAGGGGCTGGTCAAGGGCCCATTCGTGGATCAACTGCGCGCGAAGGGGACATTCACCGGTCACATTCGAAGTTCCGCAGCCCCTGGGCAAGAGCACGTACGTAGGGTCTCCGGCGATGACTTGAAAGAGAAGGAAATTCAGCGACGCGATGAAGAAGATCGTGATGATGACGTAGACGGCCTTCCGCAGTAGATACCGTCGAAAGTTCATCTGGTCCCTTCTAGTCGCGGCCGAAGCCGCTCGCCTGATCGCTCCGGGCGATCATCGAGTGGGGATTTCGATTTTACCTTCTTCCTCCTCTTTCTTCCGGCGGCGCATGATCAGGAGGACGGCGGCCGCCACCAATACGATGACGATGCCCAGCGCGGTGCCGGCGATGACAAGCGGCGACAATCCTGCCGGTGGCTGAGGTACTGGATTCAAGGAGAAGTCGACGGTCTGCGTTTGTCCGTCCACCACGACGATCCCGGTCTTGTTGCTCGAAAGGTAACCGGTCGCACTCGCATTGACAGAGTACTGCCCTGGCGTGAGGGACTTGTTGTACGACCCTTGGCTATTCGTCGTGACCGCGTACTGAGCTCCGCCGTTCGCATAAATGTAGATCGCGGCGCCGGCGATCGGGGTATTTCCGGCCGCACTTCGTACCGTGCCCGCAATCCATCCTCGAGCGGGGACTAGGAGGAAGTTCACCGCCGTCATCGCATTTGCCGAGACGGTCACGCCCGTCGTGGTCTTGCTTTCGTACAGAGAGGCACTCGCGGTCACGGCGTACGTCCCGACCGGAAGCAGGATGCCGTATGCCCCGGTGGAATCCGTCAACCCGGAGTAGCTCCCCGGAGTCGTGCGAACCCCGGCCCCGGAAATCGCGAGTTGGGTCGTACTATCTTTGACCGTTCCATTCACCCAACCCAGGGGTCCGACGACCGGGACTACATGGACTTCGAACGGATCTGAGGTGGCGCTTAGCGCCCCATCGGACACCGTCAACGTCACGTTGTAAAATCCCGAGGCCACCCATTTGTAGGAAGCCGTGTCGCCCTGGGCCGCTGAGGTGGTCGAGTGGATCGTCTGGTTTCCTTCTCCCCAGTGCCAGGCCCAGGTCAGCGTCTCACCGGGATCCGGGTCCGTCGAGTTGCCAATGAAGGTGACTGACTGGTTCACGAACGCCGTGATCGGTGGCGTGCCTGCCAGGATTGGCTTCGTCGGTGGGTTGTTCACGGGTCCACCCATCACGGCCAAGTCGAAGAACAAGGGGTTTGCACCCCAGAAGGCGTCCATCTGACGGTATGGATGCGCGTTCCAGTCGCCCCAACCGGTGAAGCGGTCCGTCCGCCAGGCCCACTCGCCGTAGGGAAAGATGTAGATGATGTAGACGGCGCTCTCGTAGTTCAGTTTCTCGGCTGCTCGCACGTCTATCTGCCTCTGAGTGAAGTTCGTGTCGGAGAGCTGCTTGACGTAGAGAGCGTTGTAACTCGCATTGTCCCAGAAGTTGTCGTTCCAGCCATCCAGGGTGAAGCCCGACTGGATGCTGAGCAGGTAGTTCGGGTCCGGATCGCCGGACCAGTACCAGATGTACGTGTCCACCTTGCCGCCATAGACGTCCTTACTCAGCGAATTCTCGAGCTTGGTTGTTGGGACGAGCTTGATTCCGATCCGGGCCCACTCGGTCACCAGGTAGTTGCCGACGGCCTGTTCCTGCAAGAATTCCTTCCGGACGTCCATCGTGAAGATGAGTTGCGTGCCTTGTGCGATGGTCCTCGGTTTGCCATTCGTGTCGGTGAAAGTGATCGTTCGGTTCGCTTGCCGGTACCGAGCTCCGGAGCGGTCCGTCCACCATGCGTCGTACCCGGCCCGGTCCAGGAGTGCATTCGCCGCGCTGATATCGAACGTCAGGTTCGCGCCGGAATCGGATGTCGGATCGTACCACCACTCCGGAGTGATCCGGGTCATGAGGGAGTCGCCGCGGACCCCGTGGCCTCCGTAGATCGTCTTCAGGATGTAATCCTTGTTCGTGGCCATGGCCATCGCCCGGCGGACGTTCTCGTCGTATCGGGCGGGGTTGAGGAACGTCGTATCATACTGCGAGATGCCGATTTCGTTCCAGTATTGGGTGCTGATCAATCCCTCCTGCCGTTGGATGCCGCTCGCCCCCGCCAACGATTCGTAGCCGGCGGAGCTAAACTTCCCCATGTCGATCGCGCCGGTCTGCAGCGCGTACACCATTTGGCTCTCGTCCAGGAATTGAATCATGTAAATGGTGTCAATATTGGACGGTCCCGTGTGGCTCCCGACCGGATGATAATTGGGATTCTTGTGAACCGCGATCGGCTGGTGCTGCGACCATTGCGTGCAGATGTTCGAGTCCGCGACGAACGGGCCACTGCCGATGAGCCCAGGAGGGGTGCTGGTCGGGCAGTTGTCGTATCGGTATTGTGCGGCGTCTAGCGCAATGCCGAACCACTGGCTTCGGGGAATGATTGGGAAGAAGAGCGCCTTCCCCGGCACAAAAGGCCGGTCGAAGTAGACCGTCACGTTCCAGGGGGACGTGACCTGGGCTTGGCATTTCGCACCCGGGGGCGGATCCACATACGAATGTTGGGTGCTTGGCACTCCGCACGACACGATGCGGTTCGCATAAGGTTCGTAGTTCCACAAGAGGTTGAAGTTCTGGGCGTTGTAATTGATGGTGAAGGCAACATCGGCGGCGGTCAGAGGGGTGCCGTCGGACCAGTTCACGTCTTGCCGAATCCAATACGTCCAATTCTGAGAGGTGGCATCCGGGACGGCGTTCACCGCGATGCTTGGAACGAAATTTCCATCTTGATCGAACGAGTACAGATAATCGTAAACTAGCCCATAGAATTCGAACGAGGGATCATTCAGGCCTTGGAACGGGTTCAGTTTGTCGAGCGCCTCGAGGAAACCGATGCGCAGTTCGACCGGGGCCGCCTTCGGGGCAGGCGTCACGGGTACGGCTCCGACCGTCTGCATGGCGAGCACGAAAACGACCAGCCCGCAGATCACGCCAAGGCGCAACTGCCGAATACAAATCGCCTCCAAAGAGAGGGGGAACCGCCTCCGCCCCACGCGTGATAAAGGATGACACCGTCCCCATATGAAGGTATCTCCAAGGTCTCACATCGGACCGTGCAGAGTCCGTCGGACGTCCGAGAACAAGTGAGTGTCGAAATGCGCGTAAAAACAAGCCGATTTGACGACTTCTGTGCACGAACCTTTAAGAAAACCTGAGGCTTCGGTTTGCCCGAACCCTTCCGACGTGCGGAAACGCGCGGAGTGGGCGTTCATGAACGATCGAGACCCAGATAATCGAATCGAGGCGAGGCGAGATGGAGCTCTGGCTCGTCTGCGCCCTGCTCACGGTCGTGTGCTACGGCCTGGGCGAGGGCCTGTCCAAAGAGCCGACAGTCCGGCTCGGGTCAGCTCGCATGCTCGTCCTGTACGCGCTCGGTAGCGCGCCGATCTACGCCGCCTGGTTCGTCCTCGGATCCGGCTGGGACCGCTTGACGCCACTCGGCGTCGCGTTGGCGACCGCGAGCGCGGTCTGCGGGTGCTTCGGTACGATCTTCTGGTTCCGCGCGATGGAATCCGGCACCGCGAGCGTCGTCAGCGGATTCACGGCGGCGTACCCGGTCATCACGGTCGCGGCGGCCGTCGTCATCCTGGGCGTCTCCCTCGTCCCGGTCCAGATCATTGCGATTGCCTTCCTGCTGGTCGGCGCGGTGGTCCTCGGGCTGCACGACCACCCGGGCGAAGCCGCGGTCGGACGGGCCTGGCTCGCCCCGATGCTCTGCGCGATTGTCCTGTGGGGCGCTTGGGGGATCGTCGAACGGATGTCGATCGACGCGCTCGGTTTCGCGGGCAATGCCGGAATCTATGTGCTCGTGTCGACGCCAATCTACTTGGCCGTGGCCTCGCGAGGCCTCCGCGGAAGCGGTACGTGGGATCGTGAAGGGATCCGCGAGGCGGTCCCGTCCCTGTTCCTGTTCAGCATCGCCGGGATCACGATCTTCCTGGCGATCGGGCTCGGGCCGATCGCGATTGTCGTGCCCCTCACCACGGCGTACCCGATCGTCGCGATCCTCGTGCGGCGCTTCTGGATGGACGAGCGGCTCACCTTCCCACAGAAGTTCGCGATCGCCCTCGCGATGGTCGGGGCCTTCCTCGCGACGCTCTGATGCGGTAGGCTTTTCATCCGCGGTCCTTCTCCGGCCGGCGTGTTTCGGCCGTGGCGCTCGTTCCCGACGATGGTCGCCTCAGGCCTCGTGGTCGGCTTCGCGACCGGCGGCTTCCCCGCATACTCGAAGGAGATCTCGCAGGTCGCGCTCGTCCTCGGGATGACGTTCTCGCTCACCGAGATTTCGATCGCGGGCATCTCTCCTAGGAGGGAGCTCCGACGGTTCCTGATCGCGTTCGCAATGAGTTACGTCGTCCTCAGCGGGCTCATCCTCACGTTCGCGATCCTCAGTCCGGACCCTCAGATCCGGAACGGATGGGTCCTCATGGCCGCCGTCCCTCCGGCGATCGCCGTCGTCCCGATCACCTCGATCCTCCAAGGCGATACCCGACGGTCTCTGGTTTCCCTCGCACTCCTGTACGTCCTGGGCCTCGGGCTGGTTCCCGCGATTACCTTGGTCTTCACGAAGCAAGCCGCGCCGTTCGAGGAGCTCGTCGTGCAGACGGTCCTCCTGATTGGGGTGCCGCTCGTCGCATCCCGTTTCTTGCGACGGTGGCCCCGCATCGTGGATCTCCGCGGAAGTGCCGTGAGCATTTCGTTCTTCTTCCTTGTCGTGGCCATTGCGGGATCGACGCGAGCCCCATTGCTCGCGCATCCCGAGCTCATCGCCACGCTCGCGGTGCTGTCGTTCGGGAGGACGTTCCTCCTGGGCGGACTCGTGTTCGTCCTCACGCGCGCCCTCCACGTTCCGTGGGCGGAACGAGTGGCCGTGACGGCCTTTTCGTCGTTCAAGAATCTCGGGCTGACGGTCGTGCTGGCGTTCGCGGTGTTCGGACCCGTCGCCACCTTGCCTTCGATCGTCTCCCTGGTGTTCGAAATCCTCTGGCTGGCGGCCCTGCCTCTGCTGTTCCGAGGAGACTTGGTGAAGGACGCGGCCTATGCCCGGCGGTCGTGACGCATTACGCTAGCGCAGGACGAGTCGAGAGCGCCCGCGAGACGGCGCCTTTGATTGGATCGGAGTCCTTAGGATCCCGAAACACCTCGCGGCCGTCCACGATGACCGCGAATCCCTTGCCGATCTGGTGACGGAGGCCCAGCCACACCCCCCTCGGCGAATCGAATCCGACGACCTCGATCCGCACCCGGTCTCCGAAGTCCCGGAACAGGTCTTCCGCGATCCGGTGCGCTCGATCCGCATTCTCAATCACGAAAGCCGGGGTCTCGTGCCATTCTTCCTCTCGCATCGCCTCGACGTTCCGGTTCGTGAAGGGCTGGGCACAGGCGGGCCCGCACGGTTTCAGGATCGCGGGGAGCAGCCCGAGGAGCTGGACCCTCGGGGGTCGTGTCACCACGATTCTGGAAAGGGCGAACCCTCCTAAGTGCCTTCCGCGGCGTTGGGCATGGCTGGCACCGGGCTGTTGCGGTCCCCGCGAGGGGTCGGTAAACGTGACGTTTAAGCGCCCTGGCATAGATACCCGTGGCAGCTCCTCGCATGGGGGTTTGGGGAGCTGGGAGGAGGTACCGTGGTCGACATTCTGGCAACTCCGTTTCTGTGGGTCGTGGGCACGATTGTGCTGTATGCGATTGCGTACTGGGGCTATGGGAAGTGGATCGATCGGAACGTCTGGCGATCTGATGCGAAGAAGGCGACGCCGGCGCACATGTACATGGATGGCGTCGAGTACTTTCCCGTGAGTCGGTACGTCCTGTGGGGCTATCAATTCAAGAGCGTCGCCGCGCTCGGCCCGATTCTCGGTCCGTTTATCGGCATCACGTTCGGTTGGATCCCCGCTCTCATTTGGATCATCGGCGGGAACTTCTTCATCGGTTGGCTTCAGGACTACGGATCAATGATGTTGTCGGTCCGAAAGGAGGGCCGCTCCTTCGGTCCGATCACGTACGAGTTTACCGGGGCTCGGGGGCGGACGAACCTCCTCGCCTTCGTCCTGTTCTATCTCATCATCATCTCGGCAGCGTTCATCGCACTCATCGCTTCCTTCTGGAACGCGTTCCGGAGCACGTTCATCGCAACCATCGGCATCCTCTTCGCCGGACTCCTTTGTGGACAGCTCTTGTACCGTGTCAAGATGAACGTGTTCGCGGTCACAGGAATCGGACTCGTGCTCGTTGTTGCGAGCATCTATCTCGGCGTCTTGTTCCCCCTGCCCTCGGCGGCGAGTTGGCCGTTCGGGGTTTGGAACCTGCCGTTCTGGGCGTTCATCGCCGCGATCATCCTGTATCTGGCTGCGATTCTTCCCACACCGACGTTCATCCAGCCAACGAATTACCTGGCGTTCTATCCTGCGTACGCCGCGATCATCTTGATCCTCGTGGGTGCGCTCGCGACGCCGTTTACGAACATCAAGGTCCAGATGCCCGCTGGGCCATTCCTGTTCGATCCTCAAGGCATCCTGGGCCCCATCTGGCCAATCCTGTTCGTCGCAATCGCATGCGGGGCGATCTCGGGCTGGCACAGCCTCGTGAGCAGCTCGTCATCATCGAAGCAGCTGGACATCGAGACGGACGCCCTTCCGGTGGGTGGTGGCGCGATGCTCTCGGAGGGCCTCCTCGCCCTCGGATCGCTGATCGCGTACATGGTGCTCGCGCCGAGCTTCTTTGTTGGACGGACGAACGTTACGGCATGGGTGGCAGGTGCGGTCGTGCTCACGACCCCGTTCCTCGGGGGACTGACGACAGCGGTCCTCACGACGTTCTTCGGGTTGGTCCTGATCATCTACGCACTCACGGTCCAAGCCCTGGTGACACGCTTTTTCCGGCTCGTCGCTGCGGAGACGTGGAGCGAGGGTCGGTTCCGTGTGTTCGGCAACAAGCACGTCTCCACCGTCGTCGGCCTCGGAATCCCGTGGGCCTTTGCGGTCTCCGGGAGCTGGTGGGCTCTCTGGCTCTACTTCGGCGGCGCGAATCAACTCCTCGCAGGCCTCGCAATCATGTTGATTACGATTCACCTCGCAAGGACGCGCGCGCCGACCAGGTTCTCGCTGATCCCCGGGATCTTCATGATCGTCACGACCCTGGCCGCGCTCGCGTGGCAGACGGCGACGTTCCTGTACTCCGTGTACGCCTATCTCAACAACGACTCGTCTTGGATTAATCGGAACGTGAGGCCTCCGATCCAGAACAACAAAGACTACATCCTTGTGGCCGTCGGCATCAACGCGGTGTTCGTCGCGGTTGGCGCCGTGCTCTTCGCCGTCGGCTTGTCCATGGCGGTCCGGTTGTTCCGCAGCTACCGCAGCAGCATGGCGGAGCGTCGGGCTCGGGCGCCCGCGGCGGCCGACGGCGGCAAGCGGGAGAGTTAGGCGCACCGACAAGACTCTTGAGCCCAGTGCGCATGGGGAAGGCGAGGAGCGAGGCGCGATGACCGAATCGAACGACCCACCGAAGCCGAAGGGCCGCGGCGGAAAGATGAAAGACGCCGCCAAAGGCGTCTTCTACGGGATGGCGGCTCACGGCCACGTAACGGCGGCGCTCCGCACGCGCATGTATCTCGAGCACCTCTTCATGTTCATCACCCTCGGCGACATGCTGGGCGTGCCCGTCATCCCGCCGTACTACGCGCTCAAGATCCTGCCGTACGCGGTCCCGAACATCAAGAGCTGGAAGCAGCGCGTGTTCCGGGAGCGGGATTTCACCGACCAGGTCTTCTGAGGGAGTCCATGGGCCTTGCCTCCTATTTCGAGACGAAAGGCGACAAAGGGATCGTGATCTTCGCCGGGAAAGGCGGCCTCGGCAAGACGACATGCAGCGCGGGACTGAGCCACTACATGGCCTCGAAAAGGAAACGGAACGTGCTCTGTTTCTCGACGGACCCGCAGGCGAGCCTGAGCGATATTTTCGACCGGGACATTTTCGGAAAGGGGCTCGTTTCCGTCATCCCGAACCTGGACGTGGTGGAAATCGATGCGGACCGGCGCGTGGCCGATTACCAAGACGAAGTGAAACAGAAGATCCTCACGATGTACGGCCTCACGGAGCTCCCGGCCGAGATCGAAGAATACATCGATTCGACGTCCGCCGAGCCCGCGATGTACGAGTCCGCCACCTACGACGCAATGGCGGACCTCGTGTCCACAAGCGGGCACGACCTCTACGTCTTCGACATGCCGCCCTTCGGCCACGGAGTCCGCATGATCGCAATGGCGGAGATCCTCAGTAAGTGGGTCGGGAAGATCACGGAGGCCCGAGAGAAGGCCCAGGAGTACGAGGCGGTCGCGGCGACCTTGAAGGGGACGAAGGTCTCGGAGGACGAGGTCCTCAAGGAGCTCCAGGACATCCAAGAGAAGATCACGAGGTTCACGGACCTGATGGTCGATCAGCGGCGGACGTCCTTCTTCATGGTCCTCATTCCGGAGCGCATGGCGATCCTGGACACGGAGCGCGCGCTCGAGATGTTCGACGCCCTCGGCCTCCAGATGGCGGGGCTGATTGTGAACCAAGTGTATCCGGCGGAACTCGCGGAAGCGAAAGGGGGCGAAGCGGTCGAGTTCCTCCGGAACCGCGCGCGGATGCAGCGGAAGTACCTCGACGAGATCAAGTCGAAGTTCGCGGGCAAGGTCGTCGCGATGATGCCAATGTACCCGCGGGAACCGCGAGGCCTCGACATGATCGAGCGGGTGTCGCAGGACCTGCTATTCGGACCCGCGCTCTAAGGGGGTCCCACGTGACGACCCTTCCCGAACTGCTCGAACAACGACCGAAGCTGCGTTACATCTTCACGGGTGGGAAAGGCGGCGTCGGAAAGACCGTTGCGGCAGCCGGACTCGCGTACCACTGCGCATCTCGGGGAGAGAATGTCTTAGTCGCGTCCCTGAATCCAGTCCACTCCCTGTCGAGCCTCTTCGGCCAGAGCCTTTCCGGCGGAAAGGTGATCGAGGTGAAAGGCGCGAAGAACGTGCATGCGGTCGAAGTGGAAACGACCGAGGTCGTGGAACGTTACCGCAATTCGATTCGAGGCCGCGTCAAGGAATTCCTGAAGTGGGCGGACATCCCCCTCGATGCGAGGCCGTTCATCGAGATTGCCGCGACGAACCCTGCGTTCGAGGAGAGCGCGATGTTCGACCGGATGGTCGACTACATCCTCAAAGAAGGCGAAGCGTTCGATCGCGTGATCTTCGACACCGCGGCGGTCGCGAACGCGGTGCGCCTAATCGGCTTGAGCAAGATCTACGGCCTCTGGCTCACCCGCATGATCGACTCGCGCAAGGAGGCGTTGAGCATGCGCGTTCAGCTCTCCTTCCGGAAGGAGAAGGTCATGGCCGAGGTGAAGAAGGATCCGCTGATGGCCGACCTGATCTCAATGAACGAACGGTTCGAGAAGGCGAAAGGTGTCCTCGTGGATCCGGAACGGACCGCGTTCTTCTTCGTCACTCTACCGCTCGCTCTCCCGATCGCGGTCGTACGCCGGTTCATCGGCATGGTCCAGAAGTTCAACATCCCGATCGGCGGAGTCATCGTGAACGAGGTGCTCCGTCCGGAGATTGCCCTCCAAGAGGGCGCGGGCGAGTATCTGGCGAACAAGTACCACGAGCAGACCGCCTACATGAAGGTCCTGTACCGTGACCTCGGTCCGCTCGTTCGGTCGTACATTCCGCTCTATTCGTCCGAGGTCACGGGCGTCGACATGGTCCGTCGGGTCTCCGAGGACATGATGACGTACACGCCCCCGTTTGCCGCCGAATTGACGGGCGCCGCATGAAGCCGCCGACGCGGGATCACGTCGTGGCCGCGACGCACTTCGTCCTCGGTCCGTCCAACTTCGTCGTGCTCCGCCTTCCGGACCGGTGGGACCTGCGCCTCGGCCGACAGCCGATGGATGTGGACTATACGGTGGCCTACGACGGGGTCCGCTGGGCCCAGGAAGGCCGGGCCTCGGGGCTCCTTGTCGACGTGCAAGCCCGCCGTGCGATCGAAGTCTCCGTCCGAACATCCCGCGGGCCGATTCCGCCGCCGAAGCTCGACGGGTCCCGCCTCGGCACGTGCAAGATGGGAGGGCATGACGCGGCCTGCGCACTCGGGTCGGCCCACTTCGGCCTCTTCGGGACCAAGCTGTACCAGGTGCTTCACGTGAGCTACCGGTGCGACGAGACGCAGCGTCTCGTCGACCTGCGTTTCATGCACCGCGGAACCGCGGAACTGCTCGAGGGCCTGCTCGCTCCGCTCGCGGGAACGCGTTGCCATTAAGCGGCCATCCGGTCCGCCAACGCGCGAATCGTCGCGATTCCTCGGGAGGCGGCCCCCGGCGCGACGGACACCGAGGCCGCGATTCCTGGCTGCTTTCCAGCGGTCACATGGAGGGCAGCGATGGGCTCTAATGCGTCAGGGTCGACGCTCTCGAGGATTCGTCGCGCGCTCCGTTCGTCGTCGGATGCCAAGAGAAGTTCGCGGCCACCGATCGAAAGGTTCGACCAACCAGATTTCGCGCGACTCCTTCGCTGGCCGATGCGCGTGAGGGGGTCGACGAGTTCGAACCCCGTGCGTGGATCCGTTCGAAGCGCGGCCTCGATCAAGGCGGCGTCTCGCCGCCCCTGAGCGGCTCCGATCGCCCAGTTGATGGGCATCTCGCGGGGCCGCAGCGTCACGGTCACCGAGAACTCCCGGAACGGCGGATTTGACCCTTCGGTCGTCATCCGAAACGCGGTCGTCCCAAACCACTGGATCTTCGCGGTGCCGCCGAGATCGACGACGGCCCTCTTGAGTTCGGAACCGATCCGGCGGGCGAGTCGCCGCGAGAAGAGGAAGGCACCGTAGTACCAAACCATGAAGAAGGCCGCGACGACGAGGACGGCGATGATGCCGGGGTCAAGATCCGCCACGAAGCCGGAAATGCAGGCCCGAGCTAAAGGCCTCCGGCTGCGCAGGAAAACGTTTAGCGCCGTCCGACCATCCGCCGGGATCGGGGGACGGCGTGAGCCGCTGGAGGCGCGCCTTGCAGGTCGTCAAGGAGGTCCTTTGGGGCCTCTTCTTCTTCGACCTCTACACGGAGAACATGAAGATGCGCATCCGGTACAACGACGCGGTCAACCTGCTCGTCTTCTCGGAGCAGCTCGGGATCCCGCTCATGAATTCCTACGTTTCCATGCGTCTGCTCCCGTACTTCGTCGGGGAGCTCGAGGGATGGAAGCGCCGCGAGATGCGGGAGCGTGAGATTCTCGAGGAAGCGCCCGAGATCCATTAGTGCCGGATGTCGCGCCGCACCGCCAGCAGGTCTCCCGCGCGATCCCGCTCCAGGCCGCGCAGGCCGCACACTGCCAGCGTCGCGCGAGCGGAATGTGACTCGGATCGTGGACCGTCGTCCCGGCTGTTCGCCCGCAGCTCCAACACTGGTCCAGCTCGAACTCGTTGCGTTGCGCGCATCCCAGACAGAGCCAGTCACCACGCCGAACTCCGGGTCGGAGCGCTTGACGTCGTCCCCAAGCGAAGCCGGCCAAGCACGAGAGAAAGGCGGCCACGGCAGCAATCGCGAGCGAATCCATGGGAACGTCGCGTCGTTCACGGACCGAACTAAATACGTTCCCCGCTGCCTATCCAAAATGAGACTCTTGGGTGGAAGAGTCGCGGGTCCCCGGGGACTAATGTCCGATCACGCGGGACCCGAAGTAGAACGTGACGACGAGCGAGAGCGCCTGCTCCGCGCGACCCGCGAAGACGCTTTGTTGGTTCGTGACGAGCGCGAAACAGATGTAGGCGGTCAGCCCGAGCGCGCCCGCCGCGACGACGTCCCGGAAGATCGTGGCCAGGCGATGCCGGACATGGCTCTCGTGCGCGCGTCGATGGACGAGCCAGGATGCTGTTGCTCCGAGGACATAACCGCCAAGCACCTCGAGGACCGCCAGGAGGGCGGGCGGGATGCCTTGGAGGGAAGGATCGTGCAGCAGGAACCAGGCCGTGATGCCTGCGAATCCGAGGAACAACAAGATGCGGACGAGCCGCGGACGGTGCGGAACGGGCTGCCCGGGCACCGTGGGCGGGGTCGAAGTCGCATGGCTCCCGAAGTAGAACGCGATGACGACCACGACCGCGTTCACGAGGACGTTCGGTACGACGCTTTTCTGGAAGACAAGGGCATACCCGTACGCCGCGGCGACCACGACGGCAATCGCCCCGCGAACGCTCCCGTGCGGCAGTCGTAGGGGTTCAGGCAATTCGCCGACGGGAGGAACTGCCACGGTCGCGCACCACCGATGGTGCGCTTAAGGCTGACGCCGGACTCGTCGATTCAGAAGAAGGAGGCAATCGCCTGCGTCAGGCGTCGAAGCAGGCGACCGTCGTTGTCGGACTCGCGCGATTCGTGGTCCGAGTGCTCCGAATGATTCGCTCGGACTCCGTCGGCGAGCCACCGACTCTCGCAGTCCCCGAACTCGGTCCGCACGTACCGGTCCAAGTCCGTCGAGCGGCTCCGTTGCAACCCGGCGACGATCGAGGTGTACGGTGGGATGCCCATCATTGCGGCGACCTCCGGGTCCACGGATCCACCCCGCGCACGGCCCAGGCGTAGCGGACCGCGCAGTCCGACGGAAAGGCCTTGTTCGTCTCATCACTTGGCTTCGTAAATCGTCCGTTTCTCTTGTTCCAATGCATGTTTGGCTAATTGCAACGCCTGTTAATAAAGCCTTTGTTTTAATTATAGCAACCTTTATCTTAGAGCACAAACATACATTGTTCCGGAGGCGGCCAGTGAAGGCATTCAAGGTCATCAAGAGTCCCGAAGCATTTCAGCTTCTCGCGGACGAAACAAGGAGACGCATCATCTATCTTCTCCGGGCGAAGGAGATGACGGTGAGCCAGATTTCGGCGGAACTCGGGCTTACGCCGCAGGCGATCTATCATCACATCCGTAAGATGCGCGACGCCGACCTCGTCGAAGTCGCTCGCGAGGAACGCGTGGACCACTTCATCGAGACGTACTACCGCGCCACGGCGGAGATGTTCAACCTCTCCCACGGCGAGGGGATGTCCCCGGCCTATGCCGCGGAGAAGGCCACGGAGGCGTTGCAGGCCCTCGCGAAGATTGGGCTGCGCGTGCGGACGGATCCCGAAGTCGTGGCTCGGATCGTCGAGCTCGAGAAGCGCATGGAGGGGGTCGGCGAGAAACCGGAGTGGGCCGAGGCGATCGCAGGCCTCGACGACGTCGATTTCTTCGTGAAACAGGGAATCACGCATCTTGCGAAACTGCTCACGATGACGGACAAAGAGTTCACGGAGTACCTGGGCGTCGAGCGCGAGTATCGCAAGCTGCTGCGGTCGCTCCTCGAGGAACCCACGAAGGTCGAGGCGCTGGCCAAGAAGGCCTAGAGCTCCCCGATTTCTTCGCGGGAGATGATGAGTCGCTGGATCTGCGAAGTCCCTTCCCAGATCTGGAAGATCTTCGCGTCGCGCATCCACTTCTCGACGGGCTCGTCTTTCATGTAGCCCGCGCCGCCCAGGATCTGCACCGCATCCGTCGTGACTTCCATCGCCATGTCGGCCGCGAAGAGCTTCGCGATGCTCGCCTCCTTGTTCATCGGCTCGCCGTGGTCGAGCATCCACGCGGCCCGCCACGTCAGCAGGCGCGCGGCGTCGATCTTCGTCTTCATGTCGGCGAGCATGAACGCGATCGCCTGCTTCTTCGCGATCGGCGTGCCGAACGCCTTCCTCTTGCGTGAGTAATCGAGCGCGTACTCGTACGCGGCGCGGGCGATGCCGACGGCGCCCGAGGCGACGAGCGGCCGGGACGACTCCAGCGTCTTCATCGCCCCGTAGAACGCCGTGCCCTCGTCCGAACCGAGGAGATTGTCCTCGGGGATCCGGCAGTCGTCCAGGATGACTTCCGCGGTGTGGCTCGCGCGGACCCCCATCTTGTCCTCGACCTTGCCCGCCTTCAGGCCCGGCGTGCCGTGTTCCACGACGAACGCCCGGATGCCGAAATGGGCCCGGCTCTTGTCGAGCGTCGCGAAGACCACGTGGATGTCCGCGATCCCGCCGTTCGTGATGAAGCGCTTGACACCGTTCAGGACCCACTCGTCGCCGTCCTTCTTCGCGGTCGTCGAGATGTTCGCGACGTCCGATCCGGCGTCGGGTTCCGTGAGGCAGAGCGCGCCGAGGCGGGCCTCTTTGCCCGTGAAGCGCGTCAGGAACCGTTTCTTCTGTTCCTCCGTCCCCATATGGATGATCGGGAGGTACGCGAGGCCGGCGCCGATCAGTCCGGTCGCCATGCCGGCGCAACCCCAGTTCAGCTCTTCGTTGACGATCACGTGGGTGAGGGCCGAATCGATGCCGCCGCCGCCGTACGCCTCGGGGATGAAGGCGGTGTCCAGGCCGATCGCGTGCGCTTTCTGGATGATGTCCCACGGGACCGTGCCCTTCTTGTCGTACTCGAGGGCGACGGGCCGCATCTCGCGTTCCGCGAACTCGTGCGCCGTCTTCTGGAGGAGCCGTTGTTCATCCGTCAGGTCGAACTCGACCATCGTCTCGGTCCGCCGCTTCACGGGACGATGAGCCCCGCGATATTTAATCGTTCGATAGACATCACCGCGGTGTGCGCGTACTCTTGGCCGGGGCTAGCGGCGTCCTCGGCCGGCGGATCGTGCGCCAGCTCGTGGCCCGCGGTCACACGGTCGTCGGGCTGGTGCGGAGCCGGACGGCGGAGGCGACTGTGCGATCCCTCGGCGGTGAACCGCGAACGGCCGACTTGTTCGACCGCAAGGCGGTTGCACAGGCTGCGGACGGATGCGAGATGATCATCCGGGCGGCGACTGCGATCCCAACGAAAGTGCGCACCAGGCCCGCGGATTGGGCCATGAATGATCGTATCCGGCGCGAGGGGACCCGCTCGCTCGTCGCGGCAGCGACCCACGTCGGTGCTCGGGCGTTTCTCCAGGAGAGCGTCGTCTGGGCTGTCGGGACTTTGGACGGAAAGCCGTTCGACGAGGACGCGCCGCCGGCGAGTGATCCGATCCTGGCCTCCGCCCTGGATGGAGAGCGGATTGCCCGGGAGGCCGGTTCGGCACACGGGTTCGATACGCTCGCGCTGCGATGTGGAGGATTCTACTCCGCGGACGGTTGGCACACGCGGATTCTCG
>Ga0209377_1001223_pt1 | contig 17414 bp, 16 predicted proteins | sample GraSoiAngelo_141_FD_185898 | JGI IMG/M metagenome (GOLD analysis project Ga0209377, IMG submission 185898) | Grasslands soil microbial communities from the Angelo Coastal Reserve, California, USA - 14_0929_12_40cm (SPAdes) (version 2) | ecosystem: Environmental > Terrestrial > Soil > Grasslands ...
AAGCCTCGCGCTCATGCCAGTTCGCCGTCGGCCAGATATCGGAAACGGTGTCCACCGCGCCGACTTCTTCCGGAACTCTTGACTTCAAGCGCAAATGAACGCCACGTGACATCGAGTAAAGGTGATAAACGATTTCGAAGCGCGGTTCTTCGCCGAAATTGTCGATGCTCGTGATGTCGAGCAAATAATCGAATGAAAGTTCGTCGCGGCAAAACTTCGCGATCTCACGGAGATCGCTCGTAGCAATCGTATAAGTTGTCTCGCCACGAAATTCAGTCTTGCGCTGAATCTTTTCGCCAAATGATTTGTTCAGGGAAGCGAACGCTTCCTCATGAGTCATGGCAAAACCTCTCCAATTTCTCGACAAGTTCGAGTTTTTGATTCCTGAAAGAGCGCTCACGCGAAATTTTCTCCTGCAATTTCATCAAGCCAGCGAGCAACGCTTCGGGACGTGGCGGGCAACCGGAGATGTAAACGTCAACTGGAATCAGTTGATCGATTCCCTGCAGAGTCGCATAGGAGCGATACATGCCGCCGGTGGAAGCGCACGCGCCCATGGCGATTACCCACTTCGGCTCCGGCATCTGCTCGTAAATTCTTTTGACTGCCAGCGCCATTTTGTAGGTCACAGTGCCGGCCACGATCATGACATCGCATTGCCGCGGCGAAAAACGCATCACCTCCGCGCCGAACCGGGCGATATCAAACCGCGATGCAGCGGTCGCCATCAACTCGATCGCGCAACAAGCGAGTCCCATCGGCATCGGCCAAAGCGAGTTCTTGCGCACCCAATTGAGTGCCGCATCGAAGCGCGTAAAAATGACATTGCCTTCGATCTTGGAATCGTACGCGGTTGAGCGAGTTTCCGGCATGGATGAACGGTAAGATTACACCTCGTGCCTGCAAGAGAAAACGAGCCACAGATTGACACAGATGAAACACGGATTACGAAGGAAACACCCTAACATGAATCTGTGTAAATCTGTGTTTATCCGTGGTTAATTTCGTAATTCTGTTCAGCAAAAGCATCTCATGACGGAACTGAGCCGCACGCATCTCGACCAGCTCGAGAACCAGAGCATTTTTATTTTTCGCGAGGCGTATCACGCCTTCAAAAACATCGCCATGCCTTGGTCGATGGGAAAGGATTCGAACGTACTCGTCTGGCTGGCCCGCAAATCTTTTTTCGGACGTGTGCCGTTTCCGGTTTTGCACATCGACACCACCTACGAGTTTCCAGAGATGCTGGAGTTCCGCGAATGGGCGAGGGAGTATCACAAGCTGAATCTCATCGTCAAAATCAACACAGAAGCGCGCGCACGCGGCATCGGTTACCAGACGCACGATCCAGTGACAGTGACGCACGAGTTAAAGACGGTGGCGCTGCAACAGGCGCTCGCCGAATACAAATGGGACGCACTCATCACTGGCATTCGACGGGACGAAGATCCCACGCGCGCGAAGGAGAGGTATTTTTCGCCGCGCACCGCGCAGTTCGAATGGGATTACAAGGATCAGCCGCCTGAATTCTGGAGCCAGTTTGTAACGACAGCAGAGAAAGGCGAACACGTCCGCGTGCAGCCGTTGCTGGATTGGACCGAAATCGATATCTGGCGCTATATCCAGCGCGAGAACATTCCCATTCCGAAAATGTATTTCGCGCGGAATGGGAAACGTTTCCGCTCGCTCGGCTGCAGTCCAATTACGCATCCGATTGAAAGCAGCGCCTCCACAATCGACGAAATCATTGCCGAGCTCGAAGCGACAAAAACAACCGAGCGCGCCGGTCGCGCGCAGGATCATTATGAGCGGAATGCAATGCAGAAGTTGCGCGCAAAAGGATTTCTATGATCGGAGAAGCAAACGCTCAACGCTCAACATCCAACACTCAACGTCCAACTTCGCATGTCGAGCCATCGCTGCGTGTTGTTTTCGTCGGTCACGTTGACCATGGCAAGTCGACGCTAATTGGACGGATCCTGTATGACACCGGCTCGCTTCCTGAAGGCAAGATCGAACAAATAAAGAAGGCCTGCGCGGCAGAAGGGATGGAGTTTGAATTCGCGTTCCTGCTCGATGCGCTTCTGGAGGAGCAGAAGCAAAACGTCACCATCGATACTACCGAGATCCCGTTTCGAACAGCGCGCCGCCGTTACGCCATCATCGATGCGCCTGGGCACAAGGAATTTTTAAAGAACATGATCACGGGCGCGTCGCGGGCGGACGCAGCGATCCTCGTAATCGGCGCGGACGAAGGCGTGCGCGAACAGAGCCGCCGCCATGCTTATCTGCTCGGCATGCTTGGCATCAGGCAGGTCATTGTGGTGGTGAACAAGATGGACCTAATAAATTATTCCGAGAAACGATTTCGGGAGATCGAACAAGAGTACCGGAAGTTTCTTCAAGAACTCGGATTGGACGCGCGGACATTTATTCCGGCGTCGGCCAAGGAGGGTGAGAACGTCGCGCGGGCGAGTATGAAAATGAAATGGTACTGCGCCGCAGGCGTTCTCGAGGCGCTCGATTTGCTGGAGCCGCACAAGCCCGATGTGGATCTTCCACTGCGGTTTTGTGTTCAGGATGTTTATCGCTTCGACGGACGGCGGATCATTGCAGGCCGAATCGAGACCGGTACTCTCAGGGTGGGGGACCAGCTGGTATTTTCGCCGGCAAATAAGTCATCAGTGGTCGCTGCGATCGAGTGTTGGAACGCGCCGGCAAACGGACCCGCCGTAGCTGAAGATTCGATCGGCATCACTCTGACCGAACAGATTTTTGTCGAACGCGGCTATGTAGCGTCGCACCAAAATGAAACTCCGATCGAGACAAATCGTTTTCATGCAGATCTATTTTGGATCGTGCGCGAACCGTTGCGGGTGGGGCATTTTTACGACCTGCGTCTCGCGACGCAGCAGGTGAAATGTCAGATCGTTTCTATCGAACAGGTGATGGATTCATCGACGCTGGAGAGTAAGAGCGACCGACGCGAACAATTGGACCGAAACGATGTTGGCAGAGTTACAATTCAAACCCGCGCGGCACTCGTCATAGATAATCACGACCGGATTCCGAATCTCGGACGCTTTGTTATCATCGACGACGGACAAATCTGCGGTGGCGGCACAATTTTCGGTGGCGTTTACACGGATCGAACCGTCGCAAAGAGCAAGAATATCTTTTGGACGGAGGAAAAAATTACAGCTCGCGAACGCGCAGTGCGTACGGGCCATCGGGGAGCGGTTGTTTGGTTGACCGGACTTTCAGGCGCTGGAAAATCGACCATTGCGCAGTCAATCGAACGCGACCTGTTCCATCGCGGCATGAATACTTACGTGCTCGATGGCGACAACATCAGGCACGGCTTGAACTCCAATCTGGGGTTCTCGCCGGACGATCGTGTAGAGAATATCCGCCGCGTAAGCGAAGTAGCGAAACTCATGGCGGACGCCGGCACGGTAGTGATCACCGCCTTCATTTCGCCTTATCGGATGGACCGAAGCCGCGCGCGCGAGATAGCGCTGGAGGGCAACGCGGAGTTTATCGAAGTGTTTGTTGATGCGCCGTTGGAAGTTTGCGAGGCGCGCGATCCGAAGAACCTCTACAAAAAAGCGCGGGCTGGCCAGATCCGTGAATTCACCGGCATTGACGCACCTTACGAAGCTCCGGAGGACCCCGAAATTGTGGTTCATACGGATCAGCAGAGCGTTGACGAATCGGTCGCGACGATTCTGGAGCAGTTATTGCCGCGATTGAGAGCCGTTGAATAAATGCGGGCTGCCAGATGCTGGATTCGTGATGCGGAATTGGACGACGCCGCGGAGCTTGCCGCGCTGATGTGCGAACTCGGCTATGAAACCAAGCGCACAGAAATGGAGACGCGCCTAAAGTTGATTTTGTCCAACCCGGGCTACAAGACCTTTGTCGCGACCATGGATGGCTGCATCTGCGGAATGATCGGCACGCTCACGTATCCAAGCTATGAGCATAACGATGCGTCCGGGCGAATTCTTGCCCTAGTGACAGCGAGCACTGCGCGCCGCCGCGGAATTGGCCGTGCGTTAATTGCAACGGTGGAGAAAGATTTCGCTCAAAGAGGAATCAGGCGCGTTTCCCTGGATACACGGCTTACTCGAGAAGATGCCCACACGTTTTACGAGTCGCTCGGTTACGAGCGAAACGGGTGGCGATTTGTGAAGCAACTTCCGGTGAGGAATTGATTGGAACTCGATGTGGCGACGTTGGAGCGTTCTTGCGATCACCACAGTTTCAGTAATCGGAATTCAAACCGCGCAGGGGGCCGAGGCTTCAAATGACTCGGCGGAGACGGCGGAAGTAACGGTCACTGGAGAAGCGACTGGGTCCCTTACTTCGGTGTCACCGGAGGAATCTGCAAAGCAGAAAACCCAAGTTCCGGGAGCCTTCACAGTCAAGACGACCGATGACATGAAACTCGGACGAGCGTCAAACTTCGAAGATTTGCTGCAACGAACCCCCGGCGTTTTCCTTCAGTCGGAAAACGGCGCTGAAGTTTCCAAGATTTCGATTCGAGGATCCGGAATCACATCTGAAGATGAGCCGCTTGGAGTAATGTTTTTACTCGACGGCTTGAACTTCAACCAAGGGGATGGTGAAAGCGTTCTCGAGGATTTTGATGTCGCCGCGCTCAGTCAGGCAGAGGTCTTTCGGGGCGCCGATGCACTCAAATACGGCGCGCTGACACTTGGCGGGGCAATCAATCTCGTGCCGCTTACCGGATACGATGCGGCGCCATTCCAAGTCCGGCTTGAAGAGGGAAGTTACGGCTTCTTCCGTGGCGACATGAGCGGCGGCGCGGTGGAAGGGCAGTTCGATGAATTTGGCGCGATTGGGTTCCGAGCGCGAGGGCTTTCGTGAGCATAGCCGTGAGAACACAGAAATCCTTTTTGCTGATCTCGGTTACAAGTTCAGCGACCACGTCGAGAATCGATTTTATCTCACGCTGGATCGGCTCGACCGGGATCTGTCTGGCGGCCTGACAAAATCGGGAATGGAAAACGCTCCGTGGCAGGCGAATCCGCTGGCGATCCCACAGGATTGGAACAAACATTGGGAGTACATTCGGCTGGCCGATAAGCTAAGCATTCGAACCGACGAGATTCAGTTCGATGCCGGCGCGTTCTGGTTTCATCGCGATTTCGAGAACCGCGGATTGTTTTCGCCGGATTTTCACCAGGGAATCGAAATGTTTTATTCGGATAACCTCGGCGGCAACCTGAATTTCGTTACGCGCCACGAACTGCTTGGCCAACGAAATATTCTTACAATCGGCGTAAGCCCCCAGGTCGAAGACGAGCATACGCAAATATTTTCGGGCATCCAGGCGCAACGACCGGGAGAGGAGAGGGGATTTCGATAAACGTTCCCTTCTATCTCGAGGATCAGTTTTATGTCGCGCCGCAATTATCGATCCTCGTTGGCGCGCAGGCGATTTTCGCGGAGCGACGTTTCCTGGATCAGTTCGTCACCGAGGCGGTCGGAAATCAATCGCATCGTCAGGATTTTTTTGGATTCAACCCAAAACTCGGCGCGATTTACGAAATCAACGGTGAAACGCAAGCGTTCGTCAATTTCAGCCGGAGTTGGCAACCGCCTTCTTTCGATAATCTGGTGGAGTTTTCTGAAGGCCCGGATTCCAGCGCTGTTTACACGCCGTTGCAGCCACAACACGCCTGGATCATCGAGATTGGCACGCGCGGGGAATATTCGCGGATTCAGTGGGAGTTATCCTTGTATCGAGCGTGGCTCCGGGATGAATTGCTCGAACTCAACAATGCCTTGGGGGGCGACATCGGCGCCACAAACGTCCGTCACTCGATTCACCAGGGAATCGAAGCGAGCCTGGAGCTGGAATTGCTTCAGGGAATCTTGATTCGAAAGCAAGGGAATCGTGCAGGCGATCGTTTGTCGTTCGATCAGACCTATACGCTAAACGATTTTCATTTCGATGACGATCCTGTTTACAGCAACAACCGCATCGCCGGAATCCCAATTCATGTTTATGAAGCGCAACTGCTTTACGAAACCCCGATTGGTTTTTATGCCGGCCCAAATCTGCAGTGTAGCCTCTCGCGGTACCCGGTGGATCAGGCGAACACGCTCTTTACGGATAGTTATGCCCTGCTTGGGTTCCGAGCTGGATTTCGACGGACCAACGGATTCTCAGTTTTTTTGGATTGCAAAAACCTGACGAACCAGCGCTACGCTTCCTCTATCGATGTGATCGCGGACGCGCGCACGGAACCGAATCCTGAGATTTTTCATCCCGGAGACGGGCGCTCCTTTTATGGCGGTGTTTCCTGGAGTTGGTGAATCATTGATTTGGGCTCTATTTTTCAGGAAATCCAAATCGTCTTCGTGTTGGTGAACTCGCGAATCCCGGCGGCGCCGAGTTCGCGTCCAAAACCAGAGCGCTTCACGCCGCCGAATGGCAGGCGGGGATCGGACGCGACCATTGCGTTGATGAAAACCATTCCAGTATCCAAGTCAGACGTGAACAGTTTCTGTTCCTCGGGATCGTTCGTCCACGCGCTGGCGGCGAGACCGAATGTGGTATCGTTTGCGAGATCGATCGCATCGTCGGCATCGCGTACGCGAAAAATGGATGCGACGGGGCCGAATACCTCCTCGCTGCACGCGGGCGATTCTTTCGGCGCATCGACGAGGACAGTTGGCTCGTAGAAAAATCCCGGGCCATGAATGCGATTGCCGCCGGTCAATAATTTTGCGCCTGCCGCAATCGTTTTCTGGACCTGATCGTGCAGGCCTTGCAGGATCTGTTCCGTCGCGAGTGGCCCGATATCAATCTCCGGATCCATGGGATCGCCAACCTTCAGCGCGCGCATGTGCGCAACGAACTGGTCGAGAAACTCGTCGTAAATCTGATCTGCGATCATGAATCGCTTCGCAGCGATGCACGATTGGCCAGTGTTGATCGTGCGCGCCTTGACCGAAGTCCTCAGTGCGCGCTCGAAGTCTGCGCTCGGCATCACGATGAATGCATCGCTACCGCCGAGCTCGAGCACGCTTTTTTTAATCTCGCGCGCGGCCGTGCTCGCCACCGCGCTGCCGGCTTTTTCACTGCCCGTCAGCGTCACGGCTTTCACGCGCGGATCGATGATTACCTTTTCCACCTGCTCCGGCTCGATAAGCAGCGTTTGGAAAACCCCGTCATCGAATCCGGCGCGGCAAAGGATTTCTTCAATGGCGAGCGCACACTGAGGGACATTGGACGCATGCTTCAGCAGTCCGACGTTGCCCGCCATTAATGCCGGCGCGGCAAATCGAAATACCTGCCAGAAGGGAAAATTCCACGGCATGATGGCGAGCACGGGTCCGAGCGGTTGATATTGCACGTAACTTTCAGCGGCGTCGGTCTGCGCCGCTTCGTCCTCCAAAAATCGTTCTCCGTTCTCGGCGTAGAACCGGCAGCCGCGCGCGCATTTCTCAATTTCTTCTACGGAAGCGCGAAACAGCTTCCCCATCTCGAGCGTGATGATCTGCGCGAACTTTTCCTTTTCCTGGAAAAGCAACTCCGCCACAGCCTCCAAAAGCACCGAGCGATCGGTGAACGTTGTTCGGCGATATTTCCTGAATGCCTTTTCGGCGCGGCTCAGTCGTTTCTCGATTTCTGCGTCATCGAAAGACGAAAACTCTTTCAGCTTTTCGCCCGTCGCGGGATTAATTGACGCAATAGCCATGTTAGTATCTTACATCGCATTTCGAACTAATGGAGGGGCGAACTCCGTGAGCCCGGGCGTTCGCAAAGCTCCGCCCTCCACTTTGATTGCGCGATTACAGCCGCAATCCTTTTGGAATCAGGACGCGATCGAGCAAATCGAAAAACCATTGCACAAATAACGCCAGTACAGCTGCTGGAATCGCGCCTTCAAGGATTGTTACGTGATCGTTCAAGTTAAGGCCGCTTAAGATCGGTTCGCCCAGGCCTCCGGCTCCAATCAATGCCGCGAGTGTTGCAGTCCCCACATTGATCACGGCGCTGGTTTTGATTCCGGAGAGGATCGAGCGCGACGCCATCGGCAGATAAATTTCCCAAAGCCGGACAAACGGGCTGAGTCCCAAAGCAACTGCGGATTCGCGTAACGATCGCGGGATATCCTGCAGGCCGGTTGCGGTGTTCCGCACAATCGGCAGCAACCCGTAAAGGAAAAGCGCGGCGATAGCAGTGCGAACACTAATTCCGAAGAAGGGAAGAGGAACAAGCAAAGCTAGCAAGGCGAGCGACGGAATCGTCTGCACGACGCTGGCAAAACCAATGATGAGCTGGCCAATGGGTCCACCGCGACTGGCAATGATGCCAAGCGGAATTCCGAAGATCACAGAGAGCAACAGCGAAAATCCAGCCAACTGTAGATGACGAAGTGTCCAGCGTGCCAGCTTCTGCGGAAACGAGTCGCCGACGCTGTTTGCTGATGCCGCACCTCGGTTAAAATAGAGGTCTGCCGCTCTCGTGTAATTTTTTGTGCGCTCCGCCTCCGCATTGAGACGAATCATTCGTCTCTCGTCCAGCGTTCCTTCCAAGCGTCGCAATGCAGCAATTGCATCCCCGCGTATCGACAGTCGGAACAAAAACACCGCCTCATACTTTGGGAAAAACTGAAGATCGTCTTCGAGAACGACGAGGTCGTTTTGTTCGATCTTTGCATCGGTCGAGTAAGCATCTTTTATGTCAATTGATCCGTTTGCGAGCGCGGCATAACCAAGCGCGTGGTCGATGCCTATCACGTTCTGCTGGGGGAGCGCGTAACGCTCGCGCAACGGCCTCCAGCCATCCTGACGTTCTAAAAATTCATGCGTGAGCCCGATCTTAAGCTGGGGGTATCTTCGAAGATCGCTGATTGTGCGCACGCCGAGGCGTTGCGCTTCGCTGTGTCGCATCACCAGCGCATATGTATTGTTGAACCCGAGAGGCTCCGTCATTCCGACGCCAAATTTTGCGAGCGATTCGCGAATTTGGTCGAGCGACAACGACCGATCGCTCTTTAGAATCTCCTGGGTAATTGTCCCGGTGTATTCCGGGTAGACATCGATTTGTCCGCCGCGAAGCGCTTGCCAGAGAATAATCGTACCGCCCATGCCCTGGCGATGTTCCGCTGGAATTCCCGGGTCCATTAACGTGCGTTTGGCGATTTCCCCCAGCACATAAGACTCGGTGAACTTCTTTGAACCTATGATGACTGGATTTCCATTTGCGGTACAGATCGAAGCGAAAAGAATTAACAATAGTAAAAACCGGCCGATGGGCCGCGCGCGGCGCGCCCGGCGGTCGCGCCCTACCAGTGCGGGGCGAACCGAATTCATGTGAGAACGACTCCGCGTTGCGCGTTGATGAATTCCAAAACGAATGGTTCGGCCGGTTTCTCGTGGAGATCTGTTACCGAACCTTTTTGCACGATGCGGCCTTCGTTCATGAGCACGATTTTATCGCCGAAATAAATGGCCTCCGCTAAATCGTGAGTGACGAACAGCACCGTCTGCTGTAAGCGCGCGAAAATTTTCTTGAGATCCTTTTGCAACGCAGCACGTACGAGCGGATCCAGTGCGCCGAGCGGTTCATCGAGCAAGAGCAACTGCGGAGCAAGCATTAAAGCACGCATCAAACTGACGCGCTGTCGCTGGCCACCGGAAAGTTCGACAGGATATCGCGGGAGCAGATTGTCGGAAAACCTTGTCAGTTCGCATAATTCCAAGAGCCTCCCGTGCATTTCATCCTGGGATTTTCCAACGTGACGCGTCATCAAAAGAACATTGGCGCGCGCGGTTAAATGCGGGAACAGGCCGCCCTCCTGGATGACGTAACCAATCCGGCGTCGCAGGGCGTCAATGTTGTCGGTGCTAATCGGTTCACCGTCGAAGGTGATTGACCCAGAATCCGGCTCGATCAGGTGAATGATCAAGCGCAGCAAAGTTGATTTGCCGCACCCGCTCGGACCGATAAGCACGGTGGTCTTGCCGCGCTCGATATCGAGATTGGTCGGGAGCAACGCCGCTGCATCCCCGTAGCGTTTACTTACGTCGGTGAGTCGAATCAGCGCGCTCATTGCTGACGAGTGATGCAGGCAATCCTGCTTGCAAGTTCTCGGTCTGCAAACGCGCTACCTGCAGACAGGATTGTCTGCCTCACGTTGTGACCATGAAATAGAAAACGCCAAATAGCCGCGCATTGTCAGTCCACATTCGAACAAACTCGAATCCGACTTTGCCGGCGAGCGCGGCAAATTCTTCCTGCGCGTATTTGTAGGAATACTCGGTGGTGATCTTTTCGCCCCGACGGAAATGGAACTTGTGTTCGTCAAGATGAACAAACTGATCGATTTCGCTGATGAGATACATTTCGATGCGACCGGCACTCGAATTGTAGATGGCTCGATGCCGCCATTGATCCAGATCGAAATCTGCGCCCACTTCGCGATTCATGCGCGCTAACAAGTTCAAATTGAACTGCGCAGTAATCCCAGCGCGGTCGTTGTAAGCGGCTTCGATCACACGCTGATCCTTTTTTAAATCAACGCCGATGAGCAGCCCGCCATTTTCCCTGCAAACATTGGCGATCCGACGTAAGAATTCCATAGCTTCATTCGGTTCGAAGTTGCCGATGGTCGATCCGGGAAAATAAACGACATTGCGGGCAGGTTTGTGATTTGGTGTAGGCAGCACGACCGGTTGCAGGTAGTCGGCACAAACGGGCAGGATTTCCAGGTCGGGAAAAATTTTCTGGAAAAGAGCAGTCGATTCACGCAGTTGCTTCTCCGAGATATCAACAGGGATATAAACGGCAGGGTCCATGAGCGCTTCGACCAAAATACGAGTCTTTGTGCCGGCGCCGGTGCCGAGTCCGATGAGCTCGACATTCGGTCCGAGCTGCGATGCGATCTCGGCGCGATTTCGATCCAGAATGTCGATCTCGGTTCGGGTGATGTAATATTCTTGCAGCTCGCAAATTTTTTGGAACAACATCGCTCCCCGTTCATCGTAAAAATATTTGCATGGAAGCGTACGCGGACTGCTGGAAAGCCCGGCAATAACGTCTGCAAGAAAATCCGACGATTCTAGCGTGGAAATCTGCTGCGGGGCGGTTAAGGAATCTCCGGCCATTGTGAGATTGGAAGCGGAGCGGCGCGCCCGACGGTCGCGCGCTACCGATTCATTGCGTGTCGCGTGCGAGTCTGATGCCTGTAAACTGCCAGCGTTTTTCCGGTTGAAAGAAATTGCGATAGGTGCGGCGGATATGGCTCCGTGATGTGGCGCAGGAGCCACCACGCAACACGTATTGATTGCACATGAATTTCCCATTGTATTCACCGAGCGCGCCCGGAGCTGCGCGATAACCGGGATAAGGCGAATAGGCGCTGCGCGTCCATTCCCAAACATTCCCAAACATTTGGTGAAGGTGTCGATCGTCTCCTGAAAACAATGCGCGTGGATGAAAATGTTCGTCTTCGACAAAATTTCCTTCGACCGGACAATCCAATGCAGCGCGCTCCCATTCAAACTCTGTCGGGAGGCGCGCGCCCGCCCAGATTGCATACGCATCGGCTTCGAAATAACTCACGTGCGTCACCGGCTCGGATTCATCGACAGGACGAAAACCTGACAATGTGAAGTGCCACCAAACGCCGTCGCGTTTCGTCCAGTAAAGCGGCGCTTGCCAGCGCTGTTCGTTCACCGTCATCCATCCGAGCGACAACCAAAATTCCGGTCGCGTGTAACCATTATCTTCGATGAATGCGATGTATTCGCCGTTCGTTACCTGCCGTGATGCGAGTGAAAACGTGGGAACCAGCGCTTGATGCCGCGGCACTTCGTTGTCATAAGCGAATCCGCGACCATCATGGCCAATCGCGACGGTTGCCTCTTCGAAGTCGAGGAAGTGCGTCGGCATGGTCTTCGCAGGGGCAGCGTCGATCCTCTTCGCTCGAAAAACAGGATAGAGCGGATTTTGCGCGAACACGTGCTTGATGTCGGTGATTAGCAGTTCCTGATGTTGCTGTTCATGATGAATGCCCAGAACGAGGATGGGTTCGATTTCATTGAGCAGTTTTTCGTCGGCATCGGAAAGCAGATCGTCGATATGCGAATCGATCGACGCGCGGTAGCGCTGTGCCTCTCTTACTGTTGGGCGGGAAATTAATCCGCGCAGATCGCGCCGGTGCATGTCACCGGCCGCATTGTAGTACGAATTGAAAAGATAGGCGTAATCTGGAATTTCCGCCCGGTAACCAGGGACAAACTTTTTGAGCGTAAACGTCTCGAAGAACCAAGTGGTATGGGCGAGGTGCCACTTGGTCGGGCTCACGTCGGGCATCGATTGCACGACATAATCTTCTGGTTCAAGGCCGGTGCACAGCGTAGTCGTGAAATTCCTAATCTGATGAAAACGAGCCAGCAAGCGTTCAACGCGTGCTTGACTCGGGTGAAAATGAGATTGTTTCGCCGACACTATGTTGGTGGCGGCATCGGCTGGGGCCAAGCTCAAAGAATTTCTCCCTCTTGTTCGAGTTCTTCCCGACGCGCTTCGAGCATTTGGTCGTGAGCTGCTTCCTCGAGGCCGTCGATCACGAGATGCTCCCCGACCGTTTCCTCTTCGTCGGTAACGGGACGCGGCACGCGATGACCTTTGGAGCTGGCGACCACGGTCCACTCTTCCGTCAAATCGGCATTATCGGGAGTTTCCTCGGGCGGTGTATTGTTCTCTTCGCCCATCAATTCCCGGCGTGCCTGCTTCCAATCAGCCTCGGTAAATTCCTCAGGGTTGCGCTCGTCGATCATCGCAATTTCTCTTGCCCGTTTCTCGACCTCCTCCGGTGATGGCGCGCCAATTCCGTTGCCATGCACTTCGATTTTTCCCGGGCGAGGTTCTGAGTAATCGTTCATAACCAACACTGCGAAACGCCACCGCGCGCTATTCGCAGTACACTCTGGACTACAGATTGGAGGCTTGCAATACAAGCGGTAAAAAACGGCCACCCCTTTTTAGAATATGCATCGGGAAAAGTTGATTGAACTCGAAGCCGCTGAAGTCATCGCTCTTGATGAATATGGCGACGCGAATGGAGTGCCGGTGATATTTTGCCACGGTTGGCCGAGCTCACGCACCATGGCACGACTCGCAGATGAACCAGCGCGCGACCTCGGTATTCGCATCATTTCACCTGATCGGCCGGGCATTAGTGGCTCGAGCTTGCAGCCCGATCGCAAGTTGACCGATTGGCCGCGCCTTGTGGAACGAATCGCTGACCATCTCGACATCGGCGAATTTCGAATGCTCGCGATCTCTGGCGGGGCACCCTACGCTTACGCAACGGCCGCGGCGTTGCCACAACGAGTGCGGGCAATCGCCATAGTTGGCGGTGCTCCTCCACTTGCGGAACTTACGGACACCGAAGGCTTGCTCCCGCTTTATCGGTGGATGATGGCACTACATCGAACCCGACCGCGACTTTTGCGAACATTCTTCTATCTGGCACGGCCGGTTCTGTCATTGCGGCCCCCGATCCGTCTTCGTCCGCTGCTCTTAAAAATGCTATTGTTGCGGCCGTGCGACGCTGAAAGCTTACGGGAAGCAGCAGCGTTCGAAGCTATTTTTGAAAGCCAGCGACGCGCATGGCGAGCTTCGGCTGAAGGAGTCATGGCGGATGCCCAGATTTACGCGCAGCCGTGGGGGTTTGCCATTGAAGATGTGCGCGTTCCGGTTCGACTGTGGCATGGAAAGCAAGATCGGGCTTTCTCAGTTCACCTGGCGGAAGAACTCGCGAAGCGATTGCCCGACTGCAACGCGCGTTTCATTGACGACGCAGGACATTATTCGCTACCCATTCGCCATATGCGCGAGATCCTCGAGGACCTGATATCTTTCTAGCCGCGGAGCTCCTGCGCGGACTGGCGCGGCGAACCTCGCCGCTCGATACACCCAGCGGAAGCAGGATTGCCTTCAGCATTTGTTGGACTCAGCGTAAAATCGGCGCGCAGCTTTGCCTCCATCATTTTATCGAACGAAAAATGCTCGGTTGCGTAGCGAAGGCCGTTCGCTGCGCAGTGCGTTGCCAGTTTTGGATCAAAAATAAATTCCAGGATCGCAGCCGCCAGCGCCTGACTGTCACCCGGTTGAATGAGCAGACCATTTTGGCGATTCTCAATGATCTCCGGAATGTCGCCTACTTTTGTGGCGATTACGGGACGGCCGCTGGCGAAAGCTTCCCGTAAGACAATCGGTGACGCTTCGGTGCGTAGCGAAGCGATCACTATCATGTCGCACGCCGCGTAAACATCCGGCGTGTCCCAGCGATACCCTGCCATAATGATTTTATCGGCCAATCTGGCCTGATCGATAGCGTGTCGTACGTTGATGCCGCGTTTCAAAATTCCCGTGCCCTGGCCCACGATGACGAAGCGGGCATCAGGACGCTTCTGCAAAACGAGATGGGCCGCTTCAACCAGAACGAGCTGGCCTTTGTCGGGCCGAATCATGCCTACGTTCCCAATGAGCGGAATGTTGTCGCCGACGCCGATTTCACGGCGGAATTTCGTCCCATCGCGAGGCGGCTTGAATTTTTCGAGATCGACAGCTGAACCGATGACCTCAATTTTTGCGGGATCAACTCGATGTTCCTCTACAAGCTGGCGTTTGATCACAGATGCGTCAGCGACGATTTGCGAGCATCCATGCTTGAAAACAAATGCCCGACCTTTGCTGCCGATTGGGTCAGTGATACAGCGGGCGCGGCTCAGCGGAATGCCGCAAAGATAAAGCGGGAGACAAAGCCAGTGATCTTTCGAGCTGTAAGTTTTGAGAAGATTAATCTTGTTTCGCCGGCAAAATCTCCACAGACGCCATGAACAGAGGGGGTCAACGCGGCTCCGGAGTGACATCGTTAGGACGCGGGTGCCGAGTTCAGAGGCCTTGGAGTGAACCTGACTGCCTGGGTTGCAGGCCAACCATGCCTGATGCCCGTGCGCATTCAGCCAATTAATTTCCAGACAAGTGCGATACTCCTGTCCGCCCCAGCTGCGGCTACTCTCTACGTAGAGAATGTTCATATCGGATTGGTGGCGCTTGCGCGCACCGACACAGCCTACGCCGTGGCCCCGCGTTTTTCGAGGATGTAATCGTGAATCGTATTTACGGTCCGAAGCGCTTTCCCAGCTACATCCGAGCTGGGCACACCAACGCCGAATGTTTTTTCCATGCTGACCACCAGCTCGAGCGCGTCAATGGAATCCAGCCCGAGTCCATCCGGGCCGAAAAGTGGCAGGTCATCCCCGATCTGCTCAGGAGTAACTTGGAGCATCAGATTTTTAACCAGCATTTCCTTGATGCGGGCGCGCAAATCAGGCTCAGACATAAACGAGCCGCGATTTTGACGTAATTCGCGCACGGGGTCAACCTGCAGAGATAAGCTAGCGTCTAAATTTGGAGTGCGCGGACATGTCCGCGCTTTCAAAGCAGCGATATGTCGCCGCACTCCAAAAGCTGCGGCGTCTGGTGGTCGCAGCGCGACGACTCTACCACGATCAAACGTGCTCGGCTTTGTCTCCGGGAGTAATTGCCTGATTTGGATCCGGCGGCAACTCGGTTGTCGCAGGCTGGTTTTCGCTTCGCGCGACGGTCGATTGCGCCGGCTTCACATCGGATTTGGCGACTTCGGTCTCGGACTTTCCAGCCTTATGCAGTTCGTCGCTGAATTCGTCCTTTGCTTTTTGAAACTCTTTAACCGCCTGGCCCATTCCGCGGGCGAGTTCCGGCAATTTCTTTGCACCGAACAAGACCAAAACAATCAGCAGAATGACAATTAAGTCTGGCCCTGCCAAGTTCATGAAGCTGGCGAGGAAGCTCATACGCTCTTCGCAAGATCAAGCCGTTTGGAGAAGTTGCAAGGGCAATTCCGTAGGACGGTATTGAGGGCTCCGTGGTTGACAGGGCTAGCCTGCTATGGGAAAAACATTCCTTTAACCCATATGCGACCTATCTGGAAAGGCAGCATCAGCTTCGGGCTGGTCTATATTCCGGTGGCAGTTTATCCGGCCACCCGCGAGGAGAAGCTTAGTTTTCGACAGCTTCGTTCCAGCGATCTCAGCCCAATCAGATACAAAAAGGTGGCGGAAGCAGACTCAAGGGAGGTTCCAGCCGACCAAATCGTAAAAGGCTTCGAATACGAGCGCGGCCATTATGTTGTCATGAAGGATGAGGACTTTGAAAAGGTGCGAATCGAGTCCACGCACTCCATCGACATCACCGACTTCGTTGACTTGGAACAGGTCGATCCCAAGTTCTTCTACAGACCATACTTTCTGGAGCCGCAGAAGGGCGGGGAAAAAGCCTACGCAGTTTTGCATAAGGCGCTCAGCGGGACGGGAAAGATCGGTATTGCCAAGGTGGTGATCAGCAATCGCGAACATCTCGCGGCCGTAAAACCGGATGGGTTGTTCCTAATTTTGGAGCTGATGCACTTTGCCAGCGAAATTTTGAGCGCCGAGATCTTGAAGAACGGTTCGACTACAGCGGTCAGCGATAAGGAATTAAAGATGGCGCAGGCGCTCATCGAGAGCATGAACGTTCCCTGGGAGCCGGAAAAATATCGAGACGAATACCGTACGGCATTGATGGAGATCATCGAACAAAAGGCGCAGCACAAAGAGATCACCACGAAAGCGCCAGCCCCTCCAGCGCCAACCAACGTTGTTGATTTGGTTAAGGTATTGCAGGACAGCCTGAACCGGACGCAATCCCTCAAGCAAGAACGCGGTGCTGGCCGACCCGGTGCCCGCCGATCGACGAGCGCTCTCGTCAAACAAAGGCGCCGAGCAGGCGCTCTGGGATAATACCGGCTGCACGCCCGTTGCAAACTGTAAGGCCTGGCATTATAGTCAGCACTTCTTTATGGCCAAGACTTCCTGGATTAATCGCAATGAGCGAAAGCGCGCAACGATGAAAAAATACGCCGCGCGGCGCGCGGAGCTAAAGGCGAAAAAAGACTATGCTGCCCTCGCGCAGTTGCCGCGTGACGCCAGTCCGACGCGTGTGGTGAACCGGTGCGAAGTCACCGGGCGCCGTCGCGCTTTTATTCGTCGATTCAAAATGTCGCGTCTTACTTTTCGTGAATTGGCTTCGCAAGGGCTCATCCCTGGCGTGACCAAGTCCAGTTGGTAAATTAGGACCGATACCTGATTTCGGATGCCACACTGCGCGTCCGAGCAATGAACATCTCCCCGCTGTTTTTATTGCCAGCAACTTTGATGGCAACAAGTGTCGCGCCCCATTGGGATCCGCCGATGGTGGTCCTCGGAAAACTGGCAGCCATCGCCGCACTCGTCGCTCTGAACGCGTTCTTCGTCGCCTGCGAATTTTCGGTTGTGAAAGT
>Ga0209377_1001225_pt1 | contig 17393 bp, 15 predicted proteins | sample GraSoiAngelo_141_FD_185898 | JGI IMG/M metagenome (GOLD analysis project Ga0209377, IMG submission 185898) | Grasslands soil microbial communities from the Angelo Coastal Reserve, California, USA - 14_0929_12_40cm (SPAdes) (version 2) | ecosystem: Environmental > Terrestrial > Soil > Grasslands ...
CGTGTCGTCGCCGACCTCGAGCGGTTGGCTGAACGCTACGGCACGCGCTTCGCACCCAGCGACGTCCTACAGGAGCAGGCCCGCCGCGGCACCAAGTTCTATTCCTGATGCTTCGAGCCGTCTTCCTATGGTTGAGCGAACAGCCGCGCATCTTCGGCTTCGTCCGGAGAAACCGGCTTGCGAGAAAGCTTGCGTCGCGGTTCGTCGCCGGTGAGACCATCGCCGACGCCATCGCCACCGCGCGCGAGCTGAATGCCACCGCCGGCGGACTGTCCGTCTCGCTCGACCTGCTCGGCGAATCGGTCCTCCATGCGGAAGAGGCCCAACGGGCCTGCACGACCTATCTCGACCTCCTGGACCGGATTCACGCCGCGCGCGTCAATGCCAATGTGTCGGTCAAGCTCACGCAGATGGGTCTCGAGATCGACGAAGCGTTGTGCATCCGCAACATGAAGTCCATCATCAGTAAGGCGAAGCACTACGACTCGTTCGTTCGCATCGACATGGAGCAGTCGAGCCTTACGGCCAGGACGTTGCAGCTGTTCACCGATGTCCTCTATCCGGAATGTGGCAACGCGGTCGGCGTGGTCCTGCAGTCGTATCTGCGGCGTACGGCGGCCGACGTGGACGCCATGATTGCACTCGGCGCTCGGGTGCGACTGTGCAAGGGCGCCTACCAGGAGCCGGACGACGTCGCGTTCCCGGACAAGAAAGACGTCGATGCCAATTTCATCAGCTGTATGGAACGGCTGCTAGAGCGCGGCAACTATCCGGGCATTGCGACGCACGACGAGAAGATCATTGCGCACGCGAAGGCGTTCGCCCGGACCAGGGGGATTACAGCGGCGCGGTTTGAATTCCAGATGCTCTACGGCGTGCGGCGGGATCTGCAGAACAGGCTGCGCCGCGAAGGCTACAACATGCGCGTCTACGTCCCCTTTGGGACGCACTGGTATCCTTATCTCATGCGCCGCCTCGCCGAGCGCCCCGCCAACATCGCGTTCATCACGGCCAACGTGCTCAAGGAATCGGTGCACCGCCGCTAGCAATGGACGACACGACGCTGGGGGGATACCAGCAGGTGCACGGACGCCCACCGGCGTTCGGCGCCGCCGACGGCCAGGCGTACTCCGCCGCCACCTTCACCGATGACGTCGCCGCGGATGGAAGGTTCGGCGCGGCGCTGCTGTTCGTGCGCTGGGACGAGGCCGCGCGGCCGGTCGGCCATCTCGAGACGGACTATCTCGCCTTCGGCGCGACGCCCGACGAAGCCCTCGCGCCGGTGCTCGCGCTGACCTTGGAGCAGGTGAAAGCGCATCTCGACCGCTGTGTCGAGCGGCAGCGCGCATGACGCCCCCACCCCCGCCGACGAGCGGAGTCGTGCTGGTCCGCGTCGCCGGAGGATATCGCGTGCACACCGATGCGGGCGAGATGACGGTGACGCTGCGCGGCAAGCTCAAGTATCGGGATGACGATCGCGTCGTGCCCGGTGATGTCGTCACGCTGGACGGCACCACGATCACCGAAATCCGGCCGCGCCGATCGGTGCTCAAGCGACGGGCGGCGCAGGGCGGCAGCACGGGCGGCGGTGGACCGCGACGCATGCAGCCCATCGCCGCGAATGTCGATCAAGTCATCGTGGTGACCTCAGCCCGCGATCCCGAGCCCAACCCGCGTCTCATGGACCGCATCCTTGTGATTGCCGAGGCGAACGAACTGCCCGCCGCGATCGTCGTCAACAAGACCGAGCTCGATCCCGCTGCGGCAGTCGTGCTGGCAGGGCGGTTCGGGTCCGCGAGCTATCAGGTACTGCCGACGTCCGTGAAGGCGAATGAGGGTCTGCCCGCGCTCCGTGACCTGCTGCGTGGCCGGCATTCCGTGTTCACCGGAGAGTCGGGCGCGGGAAAGTCCAGCCTGCTGAATGCGCTCGAGCCGGGGCTCAAGCGGCGCGTGGGCGAGATCAGCGAGAAATGGCGCACCGGTAAGCACACGACGGTTGCGGCGGAACTCGTTCCGGTTGCGGGCGTGGGCTATGTGGTCGATACGCCAGGGTTACGGGAGGTTGGCGCCTGGGGTATCGACCGCAATGCGCTCGGTGCCTGCTTCCCCGAATTCCGGCCGTACCTCGATCATTGCCGCTTCGACAACTGCCGGCATCTCACCGAGCCGGGGTGCGCCGTTCGCGGTGCGCCGCCGGGGGCCATTGACCCCGACCGGCTGCTGTCGTACGAGCGGATCTACGAGGAGGTCAGCGAGCCTTCCTGGTCCAGCGGCCGGCGTCGCGGGAGGTGACCTTGGCCATCATCTGTGTGAAGGCCTCATCGAGATCGATGCCCTGCGAATTCGCGATGCAGATGACGACGAAGAGAATATCCGCCAGCTCCATGGCGATCGAGCCCGCCGGCTCATCCGGCTTTTTGCGCTTCGGGCCGAAGCGATGATTGACCTCCCGCGCCAGCTCACCCACTTCCTCGGCGAGCCGGGCCACGTTCACGAGCGGCGCGAAGTAGCCCTCCTCGAACTGGCTGATCCACCCATCCACGCTCTGCTGCGCCGCGCGAAAGCTCATGTCTGACCTCGTCTCGCCGTTCCGGGGAGAGCGGTACGCCGCTCGTGATAAGCTCAGCCGGCTGATCGCGCCGCCCTATGACGTCATCGATGCGGATGAGCGCAGGCGCTACGCGGCGCTCGACGAACACAATATCGTCCACGTCATGCTGCCGGAAGCACCGCTGGCTGCACCACCCGACGATCGCTACCGGATCGCGGCGGAGCTGCTCGCATCGTGGCGCGCGCAGGGTGTCCTCACGCGTGATCCCGAGCCCGCGCTGTACGTGCTGGCGCAGGATTTCAGGTTGCCGACGGGCGAGCGGTGCACGCGTCGCGGCGTCCTTGCCGCTGTCAAAGCCGAAGGCTACGAGCCGCGCCGCATTCGGCCGCACGAGCGTACGCATGCCGGACCGAAAGCCGATCGCCTCGCGTTGCTCCGGGCCACGGCGACCAACATCGAATCGATCTTTCTGCTCGCGCCCGATCGCGATCGCTCGCTCGCGAACGTGGTGGCTGAAACGACACAGGCAAAGCCCGACGCGACAGCGGAGCTCAACGGCGTCGGCATCCGCTTGTGGACCGCGCGCGACGTGTCCCGTTTCCCGTTTCCCGATGGTCCGTTATACATCGCCGATGGGCACCATCGCTACGAGACGGCGAGTGCCTACGCGCAGGAGAACCGAGGGGCGGACCGCGTCCTGGCGTTGATCGTCTCGGCTCAGGACCCCGGTCTCGTCGTGCTGCCGACTCATCGCGTGATCTTCGGCGCCGGCCGGGAAATCGAGCACGTGCTGCCGCGTTTGCGCGACTGGTTCGAGGTGCAGCCGGTTCCGGCGGGGGTGGATCCCGTGAAGCACCTCGCGGAGCTGGGCCACGGTCGGACGGCCTGCCTGCTCGCCGATCGATCGCGTCTGATCGCCTTGCTGCTGCGACCCGGCGCCCTCCCGGACCGTATGCCGAGCCTCGCGCAGAGCGAGGCGGTGCGCGATCTCGATGTCGCGCGCATCGAAACGTTCGTGGTGAAGGAAATCCTCGGCGCGAGCACGTCGACACCGATCGTGCGCTACGTGGCGGACGCACAGGAAGCGATACGGACGGTGCAGCACGGCGGCGCGGCAGTCGCCGTACTCCTCAATCCAACCAGGGTCGACCAGGTCTTCGCCGTAGCGGATGCCGGCGATGTGATGCCGCCGAAATCGACCTACTTCGTGCCGAAAGTGCCGAGCGGCCTAATCGTGCGGCCCCTGTCGTAACGCGGCGATGAGCGCTTTGCAGAACTGCGGCAGGTCGGCGGGCGTGCGCGACGAGATCAGATTCCCATCGACGACGACGGCGCTGTCCTCCCAGCTGACGCCGGCATTCTCCATATCGTCCTTGATTGCGCGAACACTCGTCGCGCGCTTGCCCTTCAGAATCTTGGCCGAAATGGGTACCCAACCGGCGTGACAGATGAAGGCGACCGGCTTGCCCGCTTGATAAATCTCCTTGGTCAGCCGCAGCACGTGCTCCGAGCGCCGCAGTTGATCCGGCGCGAACCCGCCGGGGATCACGAGCGCGTCGAAATCGGACGACTCGACCTGCTCGACATTGGTGTCCACCGTCACGGGGTAGCCGCGCTTACCCTGGTACGTCCGCTCCCCCATCCCGGCTACGGTCGTGCTCGCACCTTCTTCTTCGAGGCGGATCTTCGGATACCACAGCTCCAGATCCTCGTATTGCGCGGCCGCAAAGATCAGTACTCGCTTCCCTTTGAGGGTCATGCGCGGAACCTATATCTTTGGCCCCCATGAGTCCACGGCAGCGCCAGCATATCCTCGACAATCTCGAGACGGTGTACCGCGAAGCGTACGAACGAGCGAAGAAGGCGGGCGACGAGCGCCGCATGCTGGATCTCGACGCCGCGTATCAGCGCGAGCAGCTGCTGCTGGAAGTGCTGCTCGATATTCGCGACAGTTTGACCGGCACGAAGCACACACCGGCAAAGCCGGCGACCGGTGGAAATCCGATGGCCGCCATCGATACCATTCGTAACCTCACCCGTCTGCGCTAGGGGGGTAGCCGTGCGTCCTGGGCCGTGCGTTCTCGTTGCACTCGCGCTGGTGGCGATCGGGGGGGGGGGCTGCGGCCGGAAGGCCGATGTCGTCGTTCAGGGTGGCACCGTGTGGACCGGCCTGTCGACCGGGCGGGGCCAGCCGGGAGCCGTCGCGATTGCGGACGGCAAGATCCTCGCGGTCGGCGACTCGTCTCAAATCGCGCGCTACGTCGGCTCCAAGACCGAAGTGCTCCGGGCCAACGGTGGCCTCGTGATGCCGGGGTTCGCGGATGGTCACACGCACTTCATCGACGGCGGCTTTCAGCTCGTCTCGGTGGACCTGCGGGACGCCGCCACGCCGCAGGAATTCGTTCGCCGGCTGAAAGAGTACGCGGCGCGACTCAAGCCCGGTGAGTGGATCACCGGCGGCGACTGGGATCACACGCTGTGGCCCGGCGCCACGCTGCCGCAGCACGGCTGGATCGACTCCGTCACCCCGAACAATCCCGTATTCGTCAACCGCCTCGACGGGCATGAGGCGCTGGCGAACACCGCGGCGATGCACGCGGCTGGCGTGACCAAAGCGACGCCAACTCCCCAGGGCGGCGAAATCCTTCACGACGCTCGCGGAGAGCCCACGGGGATCTTCAAGGATCGGGCGATGGACCTGATCTGGCACGCGGCGCCCGACCCTTCCCCCGCGCAACGCGACTCGGCGCTCGCGCGTGCGCTCGCGCATGCGGCGGCCCTCGGCGTCACCGCGACCGCGCACATGTCGGCGTCCTTCGCCGATCTCGCGAGCTACCGGCGGCTCGAGCACGCCGGCCGGCAGACGCTGCGGGTGTCGCTGTATCTGCCGCTCGACAGCTGGCAGGCGGTCGCTGAGAGCGTCGCGCGCAATGTCGGAGACGACTGGGTGCGCATCGGTGGGGTAAAAGGATACATGGACGGCTCCGCCGGTTCGCGCACCGCATTCTTCTTCGAGCCGTTCTCCGATTCAGCGAATTACCGCGGCTTGATGCAGCACCCCGAAGCGGACATGCGGAAATGGATCGGCGGGGCGGATTCAGCCGGGCTGCAGATCGCCGTGCACGCCATCGGCGACCGGGCCAATGCGATTCTGCTCGCGATCTACGACAGCGTTGCGCGGGCGCATGGGGCGCGCGATCGCCGCTTCCGCGTCGAGCACGCCCAGCACCTCCGACCCCAGGATATCCCTCGCTTCGGGATGCAGCGCGTGGTGGCGTCGATGCAGCCCTACCACGCGATCGACGACGGTCGCTGGGTGGAAAAGCGTATCGGTCCGGTGCGGATCAAGACCACCTATGCGTTCCGCACGCTGTACGACACCGACGCTCCTCTCGCATTCGGCTCCGATTGGACCGTGGCCCCGCTCGACCCGATGCTCGGCGTCTACGCGGCCGTGACGCGGCGCACGCTCGATGGCAAGAATCCGGGCGGCTGGGTCCCCGAGCAGAAGATCACCTTGGGTGAAACGCTCCGGGCGTACACGTACGGGAACGCCTGGGCGACGTTCAACGAGCAGAAGTGGGGTACGTTGGCGCCGGGACGCTTCGCCGATGTGGTCGTCCTGGACCGCGATCCATTTACGGTGCCGGCTGAGTCTCTGGGCACGATCAAGCCGCGGTACACGATGGTGGGCGGAAAAGTGGTCTATCGGAAGGCATCGTGACTCTGGGGCGCTCGAGTCGATGTGGTGGACCGCTGGCCCCATACTCAGCGGGTCGCGGATACAGGTGACTGCATGCGCAGGATCTCGCTGGTTCTTGTCGGGCTGTGCATCGCGCTGACCCAGGCGCAAGGCCAACTGCCGATCCTCAAGCGGGATCTCAAGGATCTCGAGGCGTGGGCCACCGCGGATACCAACGATTCACAACGCAAGTACCTCCTCGCTCTGGCGCACTGGAAACGACACGAGTGGCGCCAGACCGACAGTTTGCTCCGGGCGGCGATTGCGCTGGAGCCCCGTTTCGCGGCGGCGTATCTGGCGCTGGCGCTGCTGCCGCAGGCCCGCCGGCCACAGTTGGTGGATGAGGAGGCTCGGGATCGCGTGCCCGAGTCATGGAAGCCGGCGGTCAAGGAAGCAGCCGAATTCTACGCACGGGCGTTTCGCACCGATCCGATGGTCAGTCTCGAGGTTATGGGGATCGATGTGGAGGAGCCGGAGATTGTCGATTATACCGCGCCCGAGACCCAGGTTTATCTGCGCTACTATGCGTGGGCAATCGATCTCGCGCTGGGTCGTTATCAATCTGCCCAGCAGCGGCTGACGAAGCTCGCCCAGCGCGAGTTCAATGAGCCGAAGCATCCCGAGCAAGTCCCCGATTATATCCTGTTGTACCGCGGTCTCGCGGCGGCGCACAGCGGGCAATACGGTCTCGCCATTCCCGATTTCCGCGTCCTGCTCGAGCGGAGCCAGAAGAAGCTGCAGAGCGAGGTGATCCGCATTCCGTTGGGCGACAACGATTACCGGTTCATGCTCGCGGCGCTGCACCATCTCGCTGGGAACAGGGATAGCGCCATCGCGCTGTACCAAGAGTCGCTGGAACACGATCTTGGTCTCGTGATGGCACACAGCTACTTGGCCAGCATTTACGAGCAGTCGGGCCGAGACTCGGCGGCACTGGTCGAGCGCCAGCGGGCGGCGGAGGTGAGCGGTGACGATCCGGCCGCGCTGTTCGAGTTGGCCGTGTCGCTCTTCAATGCGGGAAAGGTGCGCGAATGCGTGGAGCAATCCTACCACGCGGCCAGTCTGAACCCACATTACGCGCCGCCGCACTACCTCCTGGGTCGTGCGGCGGAGGCGTTCAGTCAGTCCGACATGGCACGCGAGGAATACGCCAGGTTCCTCTCCCTCGCACCGCTGCGAATGGCGGACTTACGCGGGGACGCCCAGCAACGGCTCGACAAGCTGCCCGCGCCGAAGTGAGGGGCTTCAACCGGAGTACTTGAAGCCGGCCTCCTGCAGCGTGAGCGGGTCACCGTCGTGCTCGATACCCGCGGCGACGATCTCGCCGAGCACGAGCGTGTGATCGCCGGCGGGGAGCGTGGCAACGACGCGACATTCGACCCAACCGAGCGCGTCGACGAGGACCGGCGTGCCTGACACGGGCGCGGGCCTCGTCTTGATGCCTTTGAGCTTCTGCGGCGCCTGCTCCGAGCTGCGTCCCAGCTTGCCCGCGAGTTCGCGCTGGCCCGTCAGGAACAGGTTGATGGCGAAGTGGTGGGAATCACGAATCATCCCGATCGTCTTTGAGGTGCTCTCGATGGCGACCACGACCATGGGGGGTTCGAAGGCCGCCTGCGTGAGCCAATTGGCCGTCATACCGTGATCCTCGCCGTCGTGGGCGACGGTAACGGCGTACAGGCCGTAGGGGAAGTGGCGGAGGACCGATTTCTTGGCGGCTTCGTCCATGCTTATCTCAAGATGGCGGAATATTGACCCTCGCGATACACCTGAGCATCGTTGTGACAACACCAGCCCTCTACAGTGTGATTAGTCGCAATTGCCTCTGGGTTGCCCTCGTGCTGAATCTCGCCCTTCCCGGCGCGGCGACTGCGCAGGCGTCCGCTCCGGACGATGTCCCCACGCTGGTTGCCAAGGCGCGGGCGGATTCCAACGACCCCATCGCACACTTCGCACTGGCGGTTGCCTATCTGGAGAAGAAGCAGTACGCCGAAGGCGAAGCCGCGCTCCATGAAGCGATCGCGATCGATCCGCAGTTTGCTCCGGGATACTTCTATCTCTCCGCCATCCCGCGAAAACGGTCCGTACACCGCATCCTGGCCAACTGGAGAGGCATGCCAGTAGCGATCACGGTGATCGGCGACGACAGTGTGGCGCGCGAATCCCGTCGCTTGGCGCACGTTGCGTTTCTGCTCAACCCCATGCTCGATCTCGGCAGACCCACGCGCTGGGAAATCCCGCTCGCGTGGGCCGGCGGCACTGCGCAGGCGATGGACGACTTCCGCGAGGGGCGCTTCCAACAGGCGTACGATCGTTTGACGGATTTGATGGCGCGGAGCTCGGGGAAGTCTGACTCCGTCGCCGCGATGTTCATCTGGTACCACGCGTTATCAGCTGCTCACTTGTCGCTGTTCGATATCGCCATCAAGGATGTGGACCGCTTGCGTCTTCGCGCCGAACACAACGCGTCTTTGCAAATGGCGTTCGCACGTACCCCGCGCAGTGCGGATGACTACACGTTCGTCGTCGCGTTTGTGCAGCAGATTGCGGGACATCGCGAGGATGCCATCCAGGCGTATCAGGAGCTCCTCGAGCGCAACATCGGCGTGTATACGGCCCATATTCGCCTTGCGGAAATTCACGAGCAGCAGCAGGACTGGCCATTGGCGGTGGAGGAACGCCAGCGCGCGGTGGCAACGAACCCCGAAGACCCAAGTCTGGTATTCGACCTGGGTGCGACCCTGCAGCGGGCGGGCCGCAACGCGGAAGCCGTTCCAGAGTTGAGTCGCTCGATCGAGCTCAATCCGCGGGAGACGCTCGCCTATTACGCGCTCGGCGTAGCAGACTTGGCGCTGGGCCGGAGCGCCGAGGCGCGCGTAGCCCTCCAGCAGTTCATCGCACTCGCGCCCAGCCGTTATCAATCGCAAATCTTTGACGCCAAGTGGCGTCTGGCCCAGTCGCCCTAGTGCTCTAACCGGAGAATCGTATGAAGGTCTGGTTGCTCCTCGCCGTGGCCGTCGCGACAGGAACAAACCTCGCACGCGCGCAATTCCGACTTCCCAAGAAGCTCGACGAGCTCGAAACGCTCGCCCGCAAGGACTCGAACGACGCGGCCGCGCACTACAACCTGGCGCTCGGCTACTGGAACGCGAAACGGTGGGATGACGTCGACCGCGAGTTGCACCTGGCCGTGAGTATCGAGCCACAGTTTGCCGAAGGATGGCTTGCGCTCAGTCGTCTGCCGTTCGGACGCCGCACCAAATTGTGGGACGATATCGCCGAGCATCGCGTCTCCGCTGAGTTCCAACCCAAGCTCGACGAGGCGTGGCGAAACTACGAGCGCGCCTTCATCATCAACCCACTCGTGGATCTGCGGATCGAGGCGGCAGCCCGGCCCCCGAAGTCGGCCTACTGGACCGCGACGGAAGAGCTCACCAACCTGTACGATTATCTCTTCGGTGGATTCGACGATATCGAGAGCGGCAATTATCAAGGCGCCTACAATCGGTTCAATCGCCTCGTGAACGACCAGAATACTCCTGCCGACCGCGAGGCCCTGCCGGAGTTTGTTTACTATTTCCGCGGCCTGGCCGCGGCGCACATCGAGCGGTGGGATGACGCGATCGGCGACTTCGCGCGCCTGCTCGACAACGCAGAGCACCGCCACTCACCCGATTCCTTGCTCTACTATATCCCCATCGAGCCCAACCAGTATCGCTACATGTTAGGCGTGCTGTACCAGCGGGCGGGCAAGCTCGAGGACGCGGTCCGGTACTATCGCGCGGCGCTCGAAAACGACATCGGGCTCTATATGGCCAACTCCCGGCTCGCCGCGATTGCCGAAACCAATCTGAATTGGCCCGCCGCGATCCAGGAACGGCGCGCCGCCGTCAGTGCGAACCCCGACGACCCCAGCCTGCTGCTCGATCTGGGCAAAGCGCTCGCCGGGTCCGGAGACTGGGCGGGGGCCGAAGAAACGCTGAAGCAGGCCATGGACGCAAACCCGCGCGACTCGCGCGTGCCGTATTACCTCGGCGTCGTGGAGCAGCAGCTCAACAAGAAGGAGGAAGCGCGTGCTTCGCTCGATCGCTTTATCGCACTTGCGCCCAGCCGGTACGCACGCCAACTCGAGAACGCGAAACAGCGGCTGGCTGCGCTGCACTAGCTTCGCGGCTCTCGCGGCGCTAACCGCCAGCGTGCCATCGGCGGCGCGGTCACAGCAGCGCGCCGCCTACGAGGAGCTGCAGACGTTCTCCGGGGTGTTGAATCACATCCGGACGAACTATCCCGACTCCGTCAGCTACTCTGAGCTCGTCGCGGCCGCGATTCGCGGCGTGCTGCGCTCGCTCGATCCCCACAGCTATTACGTGTCTCGTGCGGACGAGACCAAACGCAACGCGCTCGAACGTGGGGAGCTCTACACCGTCGGCATCGCGCTCGAAGACGTGGAGGGTGCCCCCACGGTCCTCACCGTCGCGCCGCGCAGCCCGGCGGCGAAAGGTGGCGTCCTCCCCGGCGACCGCATCGTACTGGTGAACGACACGGCTATCGCGGGACTCGACATTCCGACCGTTGAGCTGCGCCTTGCGGGCGAAAAGGGATCGAAAGTGCGGCTCGGAGTCGAGCGCGGGCCGCGCCTGGACCCGGACACGTTCGGCGTGACGCTCAAGCGCAATCCCTTCGAGGTCCGTTCCGTCTCGATCGTGCGGATGGTCGACTCGATCACCGGCTACATCCGGCTCGAGGAGTTCATGGGCAAGGCCACCGACGAGATGCACGACGGGTTGGGCAAACTGCGGGGTTGGCACGCCAAGCGAATCATCCTGGATCTCCGGTCCAATCCCGGTGGCGAGGTGGTCTCGGCGGTCGACATCGCAGGCGAGTTCCTGCAGAAGAACTCCGTCGTGTTCCGCACGCGCGGCCGCAAACGCGATACCGACACGACCTACATCACCAGGCATGACGGCGATTTCCGCGACATTCCGCTGGTGGTGCTGATCGATGAGCGCAGCGCCAGCGCGGCGGAGGCCGTCGCCGCGTCGCTTCAGGATCACGATCGCGCCCTGCTCATCGGCCGGCGCAGTTTCGGCAAGGCGCTGATGCAGACGGACTTTCTGCTTCCTTCGGGCGACTACATCCATCTCACCGTCGGCCACGTGATTTCGCCGAGCGGCCGCGTTATCCAGCGCCGCTACCAGGGCATCAGCTACGAACAGTACTTGAGCTTCGCCGGCAAGTCGGGCGCGGCACAGGATACGACCACCATCTATAAGACGGACGCGGGACGAGCGGTCCGCGGTGGCGGCGGCATCGCTCCGGACATCGTGGTGCCGCTCGCCGCCCCTCTGCCGGTTTGGTGGAGCGCGGCCGCCGATTCCGGCTTCGACGATGCCGTATCAGACAGCGTCGCTCAGACGCTGGCCGCGACGCCGGCGGCACGCGCCGCATGGCTGACGGCCGAGGACGATTGGCGCGCTAAACTGCTGCCGCCGTTTCTCACGCGCGTGCGCACGCGACTTGGCGTTCCCGCCGCGACCGACAGCCTGCTCGACCGGCGGCTCGCGCGCATCCTCGCGGCGCGCACGGCTGAAGTCCGGTGGGGGCCTGAGGGACGCGAGGAATTCCTGATTCGCAATGACCGGACGATTCGAGTCGCTGTCGAGCAGTTCCCGCGGTTACGCGAATTGCTCACGCCTTCCGCCGCGACCCCGGCTCCCAAGCCCGGACCGAACTAGGCTATCTTTCAGCATGGCAACCCGTCAGCGCGTCACTCGCAAAGTGGCGCCTCCGTCGGCTACACTCTCCAAGGCTGATCTTCTCGATATCTACCGGCTGATGCTCCTGTCGCGCCGCATCGACGACAAGGAGATCCAGCTCAAGCGGCAAAACAAGATCTTCTTCCAGATCTCCGGTGCGGGTCACGAAGCCGTGCTGGTCGCCGCCGGGAAAGTCCTGCGTCCCGGCTACGACTGGTTCTATCCCTATTACCGCGATCGGGCCATCTGTCTCACGCTCGGCATGACGCCCACGGAGATGTTTCTGGCTGCGGTGGGCGCCGCCGACGATCCCAATTCGGGCGGTCGGCAAATGCCGTCGCACTGGGGGCACAAGCAGCTCAACATCGTGAGCCAATCGAGTCCCACAGGCACCCAGTTCCTGCAGGCCGTGGGCTGCGCCGAGGCATGGCTGCGCTACAGCCGCAACGAGGGAATAACGGAAAAGCCGATCCACGGTGACGAGATCGTGTATTGCTCGGCGGGTGACGGCACGACGAGCGAAGGCGAATGGTGGGAGGCACTGAACAGCGCCAGCAATCTCAAGCTGCCGGTCCTGTTTCTCATCGAAGACAACAAGTACGCCATCTCGGTGCCGATCGAGGTCCAGACCGCCGGCGGCTCCGTATCCAAGCTGGTGCGCAATTTCCCCAATCTGTTGCTCGAAGAAGTCGACGGCAGCGACCCGATTCTATCGTATGAGGCGGTCCTGCGCGCGGCGGAATGGTGCCGCCAGCGCAAGGGGCCGGCGATCGTGCATGCGCACGTCACTCGGCCCTACTCGCACTCTCTCTCCGACGATGAAATCCTTTACAAGCCCCCTCGCGAACGTGAAGAAGAAGCCAAACGTGACCCGCTGACGACCTTCCCAAAGCATCTCTTGGACGAAGGGGTCGCGACTGAGAGCGAGATCGAGGCCATTAAGGCGCAAGTGGAAGAGGAGATTCAGGTCGCCGTCGATATGGCGCTGGCGTCGCCGCAGCCCAAGCCCGAAACCGCGACGCTGTGGGTCTACTCGCCGGACGTCGATCCCACGTCCGAGCAGTTCGATACCGAAGACGATCCCCATTTCACGGGCGAGCCGACCACCATGGTGGATCTGCTCAATGCCTGCATGAAGGATGAAATGGCGCGCGACCCCAGGATCCTGGTATTCGGCCAGGACGTCGCCGACGTCAGTCGCGAGCAATACCTCAAGGAAGTGAAGGGCAAAGGCGGCGTCTTCAAAGTCACTTGGGGTCTGCAGCGCCAGTTCGGCAGCGATCGCGTCTACAACTCGCCGCTCGCCGAAGCGAACATCGTCGGCCGGGCCATCGGGTTGGCGACCCGGGGGCTGAAGCCCGTGGTCGAGATTCAGTTCTTCGACTACATCTGGCCCGCCTATCATCAGCTGCGCAACGAGCTCGCCACCATGCGCTGGCGTTCGAGCAATGCATTCAGTGCCCCGGTCGTCGTGCGCGTCACATACGGCGGCTACCTCAAGGGCGGCTCGGTCTATCACTCACAGACCGGCGCGGTCATTTTCACCTCCGTGCCAGGACTGCGAGTCATTTGTCCGGCGACGGCGCTCGACGCCAACGGGCTGCTGCGAACGGCGATTCGCTGCGACGACCCCGTCCTCTTCCTCGAGCACAAGCATCTGTATCGCCAGACCTACAACAAGGCTCCCAATCCCGGTCCCAACTTCATGATCCCCTTCGGAAAGGCGAGGGTGGTACGGGAAGGGACAGGGCTGTCGGTGATCGCCTATGGTGCGGTCGTGCAGCGCGCGTTGGTCGCCGCCAAGGAGCTCGAGGAAAAAGACGGCGTCAGCGTGGAGGTCATCGACCTGCGGTCGCTGGCGCCGGTTGACTGGGAGACCATCGAGACCTCGATCCGGAAGACGAACAAGGTGATCGTGGCTTACGAGGATGCCCAGTCCTGGGGCTACGGCGCCGAGATCGCCGCGCGGATCGCCGATCAATGCTTTGCCTGGCTCGATGCGCCGGTGAAGCGCGTCGCGTCGACGGACACCTTTGTCGGGTACGCCCCCGACCTCGAAGACTATATCCTGCCCCAGGTGGAGGATCTCGCGCAGGCGATGCGCGAGCTCCATGCGTTCTAAGCCGGCCCTCGCCTATAGCGTTCTCTTCTTTCTCTCCGGCACCACCGGGCTCATCTACGAGCTGCTGTGGGTGCGGGTGCTGTTTCAATCGTTCGGCTCGACCATTCAATCGGTCACGACCGTCGTGGCGGCGTACATGGGCGGTCTGGGGCTGGGCGCGTGGCTGTTCGGGCGCATCGCCGACCGGTCGCAGCGGCCCGCCGTGCTGTATGGGTGGCTCGAAATCGCGATCGGTGCCTTCGGCGTCATCTCCCCGCTGGTGCTCGGCCTGGCACATTGGATCTACATCGGCACTGCCGGCGCCCTCGCGCTCCAGGGCGGAGCCAGTGTAGCGCTGCGCTTCGGATTGGCGGCGCTCGTGCTGCTGATCCCCACGACACTCATGGGCGGGACGTTGCCTGTCCTGACACGTGCGCTCATGGGCGACGATCGCGGTCTCCTCAAGCCCTCACTGGGCCGGCTCTATGGCCTCAACACACTCGGCGCAATGATGGGCACCGCGCTTGCCGGCTTCTTTTTGATCGAGTTTGTCGGCGTGCGAGCCTCCCTGTGGGTCACCGCGCTGCTCAACGTCGCGATAGGCTTCGCGGCGATTCACCTTGGTCGCGACCAGCAGCAGGTGGTGGAAGCGCAGAGCTTCCACCATCCTCCACCGCCCTTGCCCTCCCCCTCTCCCTCCACCGCCCTCCACAACCTCGCCTTAGTTCTCCTGGGTCTCACCGCCTTCGCCTCGTTGCTGAACGAGATCGCGTGGACCCGCGTGCTCGTGATGATCGTCGGAGGCTCCACGTACGCGTTCACGCTCATCCTCCTGGTTTTCCTGCTCGGGATTGGACTCGGGAGCGTCATCGTCGCGCGTCGCAGCCTGGCACGGGATGAAACCGCGGCTGCGGCGGCTGTTGCCCAGGGCATCACAGGCATGGGCGCCGCATTGCTGTTCCTCTTCTTTGGCTTCTTGCCGACCTACATCATCGCCGTGTTTCAAATTCCCGATCTCAGCGCGGCGTTGCGATTGCTCTTGATGGGTGTGGCCGTCGGTGCCGTGGTGCTTATCCCGGCGATCGGCATGGGAATGACCTTTCCCCTGCTCACCGATCTCACGGCGCGGCCCCGCGACGCGCGCGCCGCCGATGTCGGCGCGGCCTACGCGCTGAACACCCTGGGCAGCATCCTTGGCGCCGTGCTGACCGGCTTCGTGCTGGTCGTGGTGCTGGGTACGCAAACCACGTTGCGCATCGGTCTGGTCGTCAATGGGTTCGCGGCGCTCGCGCTTGCCGGCTTCGCTGCGCGGGGGATCGCCGAGGGCTCGCAGGACGACCGCCGCCTGCGCGTCCGCGTGATGTCCGCGGGCGTCCTCGGGATGCTGGCGGTCGTGGCGGCGTTCGTGGGCCCCGGCTGGAGCACGCGGCTGATCGACCTCGGGCCGACGATCTATGCCCGCCAGCGCATGGACAAGCAGGCCCGGCGTCAGTTTCTCACCCACCGCGGCGTGCGCCAGCTGACATTCCGCGAGGGGCCGAACGCCACGGTCAGCGTCTGGGAGGGCGAAGCCGGGCGATCGCTGCGGGTGAATGGCAAAGTCGACGCGTCGGATCGCGGCGACATGGACACCCAGATCATGATCGGCCTGGCGCCCGTCGTCGCCCGTCCCGGTGCGGCATCAGCGCTGCTCATCGGATACGGAACTGGCGTCACCGCTCACGTGCTCGCTTCCGTGCCGGCGATGGCGCGCGTCAAGGTCGTCGAAATCGAGCCCGCCGTGATGGGGACCGACACCCTTTTCCGGGGCGTCAACGACTCGGTGCTCTTCCGTCCCAACGTCCGGGTCGTCATCGACGACGCCCGCAGCGCGCTGCAGCTCGATCTCGATCGCTACGATATCATCGTCTCCGAGCCGTCCAACCCGTGGATTGCGGGCATCGCGACGCTGTACACCCCGGAGTTTTTCCGCATCGCGAAGGCCAGGCTTTCCGATGACGGCGTCTTCTGCCAATGGATCCAGCTGTACCAACTGCCGTTGCCGATCGTCGCCGGAATCGTGCGCAGCCTGCGTGAGGTATTCCCGCACGTGAACGTCTGGTTCGGTGGAACCGCCGATCTTGTGGTGTTGGGCTCGTCGCGCCCGCTAGCGTATGACCAGAAGTGGCTGGACGCGCTGATCGGGCCCGGTGGTCGCTTGCACGACCTCACGCGCGAGTGGCTCAGTATCGATTCACCCGACCAGTATTTTGGCAGGCTCCTGCTGGGCGAGCCCGGTGTGTCGCGGCTCGTCGAGCGCGCCCGCTTCGATCACACCGACAATCGCCCGCGCCTCGAATTCGTGGCGGCCCGCCGCTTCCTCGACCCCACGAGCGCGGTCTACGCCGTTTTCGACTCGGTGGTGCGGATCGGCAACCGCGAAGATGGAACGTCGCCGTTCGCGCTGATCCATATTCTGGCCGCGCGGCGCAGCGATGAAGAGCTGCTTCCATATCTCGACGCGGCGCGGCGCGCGCAGCCGGATGCCGCGGAGTGGACTGTGCGAACAGCGGGCGTTCGCCTGGCCATGGGCGATACCGCAACGGCCGACTCGCTCCTGGGCCTGGCGATCGCGCGGGGGTCGAACGCGGACGCGCTGCTCATGCGCGCGCTGCTCGCGGCCGCCAGGAACAAGCCGTCGGCCGGGGTGGCGCTGAGAGAGGCGCTGGCTGCAGGCGCCGACACGGCGCAGGTCCGCGCCGCGCTGTCATTGATCGCCGTCCGGAGCGCGGGCTGGCGCGAAGCGGTGTCTCAGGCTCGGGGCGCTCTCATCGCCGCCCGGGGAACATTCCGCCATCCGTTTCCGGGCGAGTTTCTCGCGCAGGCGCTCGGTCAGATCGCGCTCGACGCACCCGCTCCGCTCGCGGACAGCCTTCTCAGCTACGCCGCGGCACGTCGTCCCGGCTCGGCGCGCTGGCGCGAGCTGTCGGCGGTTGCGGCGCTGCGCGCGGGCCAGTGCGAGGATGCGGCCGCGAGCTTCGTCGAGCTGCTGGAATTCGCGCTGGTGCGGGAAAACGGCCCGGCACTCGTGCGTGAGTGCTGGGCGGAGCAGCGCTCTACTACGGGAAGCGGGACCCCCCCCCCCCTCCCGGGGGCGGAGGGGAAGCGGGGGGCACCGGGGACTGGGGCCGCTGCGGGGCGGGTGGAGGAGAGGCGCTGAGGACGTCGCGGATCTCACCCGCCGCCGCGATGACATGATCGACATCG
>Ga0209377_1001233_pt1 | contig 17350 bp, 12 predicted proteins | sample GraSoiAngelo_141_FD_185898 | JGI IMG/M metagenome (GOLD analysis project Ga0209377, IMG submission 185898) | Grasslands soil microbial communities from the Angelo Coastal Reserve, California, USA - 14_0929_12_40cm (SPAdes) (version 2) | ecosystem: Environmental > Terrestrial > Soil > Grasslands ...
ACGCCGTGCGACCTCGCGCGGGCTTCGTGCCGCAATGCCGCCTGAGCGCTTGTGCTCGGCGCGCCGGCGCGGCACGACGTCGAAGCCAGCGACGCGAAATCCCGCTCGCGTGAGATTCGCCGACATCGCCGAGCCCATGATTCCGAGGCCGATCATCCCCACCGTTTGCGGCTTCATCGCTTCCTCTTTTTCTGTTGGTCCGCTGACAAATACGCTACCATTCTCGCTCAAAAAAGGAGGCGGAGTGGCGGGCCCGGCATCGAATTTGCTGGTCGGAGTTGACATCGGCGGCACGTTCACCGACTGCGTAGTACTCGACCGGGCCGGCCGTATCACCGCGACCAAGGCGCCCTCGACGCCGGGCAATTTCGCCGAAGGCATGCTCGCCGCGATGCGCGTGGCGGCCGAGCGGCTCGGACTCTCGTTCGAACGGTTCTGCAGCGAGATCGCGGTGCTCACCCACGGCACCACGGTCGGCACGAACGCGCTGATCCAGAGAAAGGGCGCGCGCGTCGGCCTGATCACGACTCGGGGCCACGAGGACGCCATCCACATCATGCGCGGCTCGCGCGGCGTTTCGTCGCGTGACATTCTCAAAGTGGTCCACTTTCCCTCGAGCCAGAAGCCCGTGCCCATCGTGCCGAAGCGCCTGATCGAGGGCGTGTCGGAGCGCGTCGACTGCTTCGGCGAGGTGGTCGTGCCCCTGAACGAGTCCGAAGCCGAGTCCGCGGTCGAGCGCCTGGTCGAAGCCGGCGCCGAGGCGATCGGCGTCTGTTTTCTCTGGTCGTTCAAGTATCCGCGGCACGAGCAGCGCGTGAAAGAGATGATCGGCAGGATCGCGCCGAATCTGTTCGTCTCCTGCTCGACCGATATCGCGCCCAAGTGGGGCGAGTACGAGCGCGTCACCGCGACCGCGCTGAACGCCTACATCGGGCCGGTGATGGCGAAATACCTGGGCAACCTGGACGGGCAGCTGAAGAAATCGGGCTACCGCCAGCCGCTGCAGATCACGCAGTGCGGCGGCGGCTCGATCTCGCTGGATCGCGCGATCGAGTCGCCGCTCTTGACGCTCGACTCCGGCCCCGTGTCCGGGGTCACCGGCTCGCTCTACCTCGGCAAGGTCATGCAGATTCCGAACATCATCACCACCGACATGGGCGGAACCTCGTTCGACGTCGGGATCATCTACGGCGGGCAGCCCGCCTACTCCTTCGTTTCCAACGTCGCGCAGTACGAATATTTCCTGCCCAAAGTCGACATCCAGGCGATCGGCTCGGGTGGCGGGTCGCTCGCGCGCGTCGATGCGGCCGCGAAGACGCTCGCGGTGGGACCTGAGTCGGCGGGCGCCGATCCCGGGCCGGTCTGCTACGGCAAGGGCGGCACGATCGCGACGGTCACCGACGCGGACGTCGTGCTCGGAACCATCAATCCGGACAATTTTCTCGGCGGGCGCATCAAGCTCGACAAGAAAAAGGCCGTCGACTCGGTGCAGCGCATCGCCTCGGCGCTCGGCCTTTCGCTCATGGAAGCCGCGAGCGGCATCGCCAGGATCGCCGAGTTCAAGATGGCCGACATCATCCGCAAGACGACCGTCGAGAAGGGCTTCGATCCGCGCGACTTCGTTCTCTTCGCGTTCGGCGGCGCGGGCCCGGCGCACGCGGGCGTGTTCGCCCGCGAGCTCGGGGTGCAAAAAGTAATCGTCCCGCAGAAGGAAATCGCCTCGACCTGGTGCGCATTCGGCGCGGCCTCGGCCGATATCCTGCACGTCTATGAGCAGGTCGATATCCAGGCGAGCCCGTTCGACGCGGAGCGCGTGAACGCCTCGCTCGAGGCCCTGGAGAAAAGGGCGAGCGAGCAGATGGACCGCGACGGCATCGCCGCGCCGCGGCGGCACTATCAGGTCTCGCTCGACATGCGCCACAAGGGCCAGATCAACGAAGTCGAGGTGATGCTGCCGGAGAAGCGCGTCAGCGGCTCGCTCTGGGGGCCGCTGCACCAGCGCTTCTATGCGCGCTACGAGCAGCTGTACGGGAGCGGTTCGTCCTACGGCGAGGCACGCCTGGAGATCGTGACGCTGCGCCTGCGCGCCACGGCCGCGACTCCGCGGCCGAAGCTCTCGAGGACGAAAAGACTCTCGGCGAAAATCGATTCGAAGGCCGGGCGCGGCAAGCGCCAGATCTACTGGTCCGATCTTAAGAAGACGGCGGCCACGCCGATTTACGACGGCGCCTTCCTTGTTCCGGGGAACGCGGTCAGGGGCCCGGCCGTCATCGAGACGACCGACACCACGGTCGTCGTGCACCCGGGCCGATCGCTGAAAGTCGACGTGTTCGGGAATTTCGAAATCAATTTCGGGAAATAAAGCCATGCCCAAAGTGAGCGAAATGAAAGACGCCGTCTTCGACGGCAGGAACAGGGGATATGTGCCACCAAAGAAGCTTTCCATCTCGCCCAAGCTCAAGCTGCATCGAAAGGGCGCGAAAAGCATCGACCCGATCACTTACGAGGTGATACGGCACAGCCTTTGGCACGTGAACGAGGAGCACGGGACCACGATCCAGCGCCTCTCCGGGTCGCCGGTGGCGATGTACGCCCTCGATCTCAATCCGTCCATCCTCACCGAGGACGGCGAGTTCGTCTACTTCGGGCCTTACATGCAGTACATGTCGGGCGTCACCGACACGCAGGTGAAGTGGGTCCTCGAATACCGCAGCGACAACCCCGGCATTCGCGAGGGCGACATGTTCCTCGCCAACGACCCCTGGGTGGGCGCGGCGCACCAGCAGGACGTGATGCTGATCTGCCCGGTGTTCTGGAAGGGGGAGCTGTTCTGCTGGGTGACCAATTGCCTGCACCAGTACGACTTGGGCGGCATCACGCCGTCTTCGTTCTGCGGCTCGGCGGAGAACGCGTTCGAGGAAGCCATCTGCATCCCCCCGGTGAAGATCGTCGAGGGGAACGAGATACGCCGCGACATCGAGGAGCTGTATCTGAGGGCTTCGCGCAAGCCCGAGGCGGTCGCGCTTGATTTCCGGGCGCAGCTCGCCGGCAACATCACCGCGCGCGACCGGGTGCTCGCGCTCATCGGGCGCTACGGCCCCGAGGTGGTGAAGGGCGTGATGCGCAAGATCCTCGACAACGGCGAGCGCGCCTTCCTCGACAAGTTGAAGCGCCTGCCCGACGGCGTGTGGCGCGAGCGCAGCTACGTCGAATGCTGCCGGCCGGGCGACCGTCGCACGCATCAGGTCATGCTGACGCTGCGGAAGAAGGGTTCGAGCCTTATTTTCGAGAACGAAGGCACGGCGCCCCAGGACGGCGCGATGAACGCGACCTATTCGGGCTGGCGCGGCGCGATCATGGTGGCGTTCAACCAGCTGCTTTGCTGGGACCAGTATTTCTCGATCGGCGGGGCGCTGCGCCACGTCGAGTTCGATCCGACCCCGGGGACTTTCAATTGCGCCGATTTCCCGGCCTCGGTCTCGACTGCGCCGATTCAGGCCATGGAGATCTCGCTCTACCCCGCGTACAACGTGCTCTCGAAGATGATCCACGCAGACCCCGAGATGCGAAAGGACATCATGTGCATCGGCGGCACCAGCCAGTGGCCGGCGACGATTTTCCGCGGCACCGACCAGTGGGGCGAGCGCTATGGTTACATCCTCGTCGATCCCATCGGCGGCGCGATCGGCGCGTTCGCCGGCGCAGACGGCATCTCGACCGGCGGGCAGTCGCGGACGCCGATCTGCAAGCTGCCCAACGTCGAGCATACCGAGCAGACCTTTCCGCTCCTTTTCCTCTACCGCAAGGAAGTGATCGATTCGGGCGGTGCGGGGAAATTCCGCGGCGGGCTCTCGGCGGAGTCCTGCTTTATTCCGCATCGGACTGAGTCCATCACGCAGGACACGCTGTCCTCGGGCAACGCGATCCCGACTTCGCCCGGCATGATGGCGGGCTACCCGGGCTCGGTGAACGTGTACAAGTTCAAGCGGGCGACCGATATTTTCGAGCGCCTGAAGGAGCGCCGCATTCCCGGCGACATCGCGGAGCTGAAGGGCGAGGAGGTGACCCTCGAGCTCCGCCAGGAGAACTTCCTCCAGAAGCCCGACGACGTCTATGCGGTGATCTGGTCCGCGGCGGGCGGCTTCGGCGATCCGCTCGAGCGCGATCCGGAAAAAGTGCGCGACGACGTGATCGAGCAGCGCTCCGTGTCGGTGGAAGCCGCGCGCGATCTCTACGGCGTCGTGATCACGCGGGACGGCCGGCTCGATCGGGAAGCGACCCGCGACCTGCGCGGGGAGCGGCGCGAGGCCCACCGCCGGAGGGACGGCGAAGTGAAGCGGCTCGACGGAGATCGGCTCGCACGCGTCACCGATAACCTCGACCTGCGCCGCGAGAAAGACGGCTTGCACCTGTGCTGCGCAAAGTGCGCGGCCGACCTGGGGCCCGTGCGCGACAACTACAAGGACCACTGCGAGCAGCTCGAATCGGACATCCGCGTCGCCAACCCCAACATCGGCAACTACCGTCGCTACATCGACGAGCGGCCCGTGTTCCGCCAGTTCTACTGTCCCGGGTGCGGCGCGCTGGTGGAGAACGAGGTCGCGCGTGTCGAAGACCCCGTTCTGCGCGACATCGAGCTCGACATACGCTGATTTCGTTGACACCTTCGGGTGCGGTTGATAGATTGCGCCGCATTGCTCGCGCAGGACCGGGGTTCCACATAACGGAACGCGCGAGCGATGACCGCCGGGAGGGGACGTACAGGCGGTGGCGTATCGACGAGGAGGAGCAAAAAAATGCAGGCGGCGGGCTATCCCGCGATGAACGCCGCAGCCCCTTTCGCGCTGCGGCGTTCGTTCGACTGGAAATGGGTCGTGATCGGGCTGTGCGTGGTTTTCACGATCTACATCGCGGTGGTGCCGCTCGCGTTCCTCCTCTGGCAGAGCTTCTTCACGCCGCAGACCGCGGCGAAGGCCGCCGAGTTCACGCTGGGCAACTACACCTCGGCCTACGGCTCGAGCGAGACGCTGCGGCTCTTCTGGAACTCGGTCCAGTTCGCGGTCGGGGCGTCGCTCTTCGCCTTCGTCCTGGGGACGGCGCTCGCGTGGATGAACGAGCGCACCAATACGCCGTTCAAGACGCTGTTCTTCGCCCTGTCGATCATTCCGCTCATCATCCCGGGGATTCTGTTTACCGTCGCGTGGATCCTGCTCGGCAGTCCCAAGATCGGCATCATCAACCTCGCGCTGCAGAACTCGTTCGGTCTGGAAAGGCCCCTGTTCAACGTCTATTCGCTGTGGGGGATGATCTGGGTCGACGGCCTGCACTATTCGCCGATGGCCTTTCTCCTGATGACCGCCGCTTTCCGCGCTATGGATCCCGCACTCGAGGAGTCGGCGACCATGAGCGGGGCGAACATCTTCCAGGTCGCGTACCGGGTGACCCTGAAGCTCACCTGGCCGGCGATCCTCGCGACGCTACTTATGCTCTTCGTGCGCGCGATCGAGTCCTTCGAGGTGCCCGCGCTGCTCGGGCTCCCCGTCGGGATCCACGTGTTCACCTCCGCGATATATCAGGCCGTGCACCGCTACCCCAGCCAGATCGGCCTCGCCTCGGCGTACGGGATGACCTTGCTCGTGATCACGACCATCGGCGTGTACTTCGTCTCGCGCTTGTCGAGCCGCGGCAGCAAGTACGCGACCATGACTGGCAAGGGTTTCAGGCCGCGGAGAATCGACCTCGGCCCCTGGCGCTGGGTCGCCGCCGCGGTCTTCATCGTGTATTTCCTGCTGATCGTGGTGCTGCCTTTCGCGGTGCTGCTGTGGTCCTCGTTCCAGAGGTTCTACTCGGTGCCTTCCTGGCAGGCGCTGAACAACCTCACCCTCGACCCCTACCGCTTCATCTTCACCTATCCGAACCTCGTGCGCTCGGTGTGGAACACGCTGATCCTCTCCTTCGGCAGCGCGACGGTGATCATGCTCGTGACTTCCGTCATCTGCTGGATCGTCGTCAAGACCAAGCTTCCCGGACGCTGGCTCCTCGACAACGTCGCCTCGCTGCCGATGGTTTTCCCGGGGCTCGTGCTCGGCCTTTCGATCATGATCTTCTACCTGAATTTCGACATCGGCATCTACGGCACGATCTGGATCATGTTCATCGCCTACGTCACCCGTTTCATGCCTTACGGGCTGCGCTACAACACCACCTCGATGCTGCAGATCCACAAGGAGCTCGAGGAATCGGCGGCGATGAGCGGCGCCTCCTGGGGCACCACGTTCCGCCGCGTCATCCTCCCGCTCCTGAAACCCGGGCTCGTCGCGGGCTGGATCTACGTGATGATCGTGTCGATCCGCGAGCTCTCCAGCTCGATCCTGCTCTACAGCCCGGGCACCGAGGTCCTGTCGATCACCATCTGGGAATTGTGGGAGAACGGCCAGTACGTGGAGCTGTCGGCGCTGGGAGTGCTGTTTATCCTGGCGCTCTTCGTCCTGGTGATGCTCGCCCAGTGGCTGGGCAAGAAATTCGGGGTCAAGGAATGATCCGGAGAATCGCGTGCTGAAAGTCGCGGGGCTTTTCACCGAATACCCCAACGAGCGCGGCCAGATCGTGCGCGCCGCGCAGGACGTGAGTTTCGAGGTGCCCGAGGGGAAGCTGTTCACCCTGCTCGGTCCGAGCGGCTGCGGAAAGACCACGACCCTGCGCTCGATCGCGGGCCTGGAGCGCCCGCGCGCAGGCGAGATCAGCGTCGGCGACCGCGTGGTGTATTCCTCGGCGCGCAACGTCTTCGTCGCGCCCAACCGGCGCGGGTTCGGCATGGTGTTCCAGTCGTATGCCATCTGGCCGCACATGAACGTCTTCCAGAACGCGGCCTTTCCGCTGGAGGTCGGCGACCGCAGGTATTCCGCGCAGGAAATCCGGGACAAGGTCCTGCGCGTCCTCAGGGCGGTGCAGCTCGACGAGCTCGCCGACCGCGAGGCGACCAAGCTCTCCGGCGGGCAGCAGCAGCGCCTCGCGCTCGCGCGGGCGCTCGTGATGGAACCGCAACTGCTCCTGCTCGACGAGCCGCTCTCCAACCTCGACGCGAAGCTGCGCGAGCGCATGCGCTTCGAGCTGAAGCGCCTGCAGCGCGAGCTCCGGATCACCACCGTATACGTGACCCACGACCAGAGCGAGGCACTCGCCCTGTCGCACTCGATCGCGGTGATGAACGAGGGCCATATCCAGCAGATCGGGACGCCGCGCGAAATCTACGAGCGGCCGCGCAGCCAGTTCGTCGCCGACTTCGTCGGAACGACGAATTTTCTGGACGGCACGGTTATGGGCCGCGGCGCCGAGCCCGGTCATTTCCGCGTGCGCACCGAGTTCGGCGAGGTCGAGGTCCGGTCGGACGACGATTTGCGGGGCAACGACAGCGTCGTGCTTTCGGTGCGTCCCGAGGACGTGGAGCTCGCCGAGGCGCGGCCACAAGGAGACAACGTCTGGGAGGCGCGGGTCGACCAGAAAGTATTTCTCGGCGAGTTCCTCGACTTCCAGGTGAGGCTCGGCGGCCGCATCCTGCTCGCGCGAAGCCATCCTTCTCTCCGAACCCCCATCGGAGACGCCATTTACGTGAAGCTCCATCCCGAAAAGTGCGTGGCCCTTAAGGCCGCCTGAAACCATGCCCAAAGCCGAAGAGAAAAAGAGCGCAACGAAGGCGGCAAAGGAGCGCTGGGCTTCCGACCTGATCGTCGACCTGCTGCACGCCTACGAGCTGCCGCACGCGGCGCTCAATCCGGGCGCGAGCTACCGCGGGCTGCACGACTCGATCGTAAACTACGGGCAGAACCGCCCCACCATGATGCTGTGCCAGCACGAGGAGACGGCGGTGCAGATCGCGCACGGGTACGCCAAGGCGAGCGGGGAACCCATGGTCGCGATCCTGCACAACCTCGTCGGTCTCCTGCACGCCAACATGGCGATCTACTACGCCTACATCGATCGCACGCCGATCTTCATCATCGGCGCGACCGGTCCCATGGACGAGACCAAGCGCCGCCCACGCATCGACTGGATCCACACGGCTCAAGGGCAGGGCGAAGCGGTGCGCGCCTACACGAAATGGGACTACCAGCCGCACACGATCGACGGCGTGCCCGAAGCGTTCGCGCGCGCCTACGCGGTGATGATGAGCGAGCCTCGAGGGCCGATCTACATGTGCTACGACGCGTGGCTGCAGGAGCGGAAGCTCGACCACGAAGTGCCGCTCCCGCCGGCGCACGCGGCGAAGGTGCCGAGCCGGATCGCACCGGATCCGCAAGCGCTCGCGGCGGCCGCCGATCTCATCGCCTCGGCGAAAAAGCCGGTGATCATCGCGGAGTTCGTCGGCCGGGATCCCGAGGGCTTCCGCGCGCTGGTCGAGCTCGCCGAGACGGGCGGCCTGCCTGTATACGACGTCGACAGCCGCCTCAACTTCCCCACCCGGCACCCGCTCAACATGAGCATGGAAAAGGACGTGTTCAGGGATGCCGACCTCGTGCTGTGCCTGGACACCCGCGACTGGGAGCGGCCCACGACCGAGCTCGCGAGCACGACGCGCGAGCTCACCTCGATCGTGCCGCCCGGCGCAAAATGGATCGACATCGGCTTCGGCGACCTCGAGCTCTCGAGCTGGGCGCTCGACTACCAGCGCATGCACCACGCGGACCTGCGCATCCTCGCCGACACCTCGCTCGCGATGCCGCTGCTCACCGCTTTCCTCGGGAGCCGTCTCGAGAACGATGCGAAGCTCAAGGCGCAGGCCAAGGCGCGCGCGGCTCAGATCGCGAAGCAAAGCGAGGCGAAGCGCGAGCGCTGGGCGAAGGAAGCGCGCGAGCACTGGGACGCGAGCCCGATCGCGCTGCCGCGCCTCGCCTCCGAAGTGTGGGACGCGATCAAGAGCGAGGATTGGGTGCTCACGGCCGGCACGCTCGACGAATGGGCGCGCATGCTCTGGGATTTCGACAAGCCTTACCGGCATCCCGGGAAGTCGCTCGGCACCGCCACGCAGTTCGGGATTTCTCTTGGCGTCGCGCTCGCGCACCGGGACACGAGGCGCCTGGTGGTGGACCTGCAGCCCGACGGCGATCTCATGTTCGACGCGGGCGCGATGTGGGTCGCGGCGAAACACCGCATCCCGCTCCTCGTCGTCATGTACAACAACCGCGCGTACTACAACGACTGGGAGCACCAGATCCGGATGGCGAAGCTGCGCGGCACGCCCGTGGATCGCGCGCACATCGGCATGGACATGAGCGATCCCGATCCGGATTTCGCGTCGATGGCCAAGTCCATGGGGTGGTACGCGGAGGGCCCGATCGACAAGCCGAAGGACGTCGCCGCGGCGCTCAAGCGGGCGATCGCCAGGGTGAAAGCGGGCCAGCCCGCGCTTCTCGATACCATCACGCAGAAGCGCTAGAAAGCAGGATATGAAGAAGGCTGCTGTTCGGCAACGCGTGAAGACCGTCGGCGTCGTCGGCGCGGGACGCATGGGCACGCCGATCATCGGGCATTTGGTCCGCAAGGGGTTTGCGGTCCGCGCCTGCGACCTCAACGCGGCCAGGGCGGGCGCGGTGAAGAAGCTCGGCGCCCAATGGGCCGCGGGCCCATTATCTCTCGCTGCCGAGAGCGACGCGATCCTCGTCTGCGTCGGCTTCGACCGCGAGGTGCAGGAGCTCCTCGCGAAAGGCGGGCCTCTCCGCAAGGCGAGGCCGGGCACGATCGTCGCGATCCTCAGCACGATCCATCCCGGCACCGTGCAGAATCTTGCGAAGGAATGCGAAAGCGCAGGCCTGCACGTAGTCGATTCCACGGTGTGCCGGGGCGGCGAAGCCGCGGACAGCGGCACGCTGCTTTCCTTCGTGGGCGGCAGCGCGCAGGTCGTCGCGCGTTTGACGCCGGTGCTGCGCGCCTATTCGTCCGATGTCGTGCACACCGGCGGCGTGGGCACGGCACAGGTCGCCAAGGCTGCCAACAATCTCATCCTGTGGGCGTGCCTGGTCGCCGACCACGAGGCGCTCGCGCTCGCGCAGCACTACGGCGCCGACGTCGAAGCCCTGCGCCGCGCCCTCCTCATGTCGAGCTGTGCGAACGGACCGCTCGAGAAGTGGGGCAGCCAGACGATGGCCTGGGCCGAGGACGACATGGCGATCGTCGCCGAGATGGCGGCGCAGGCGCGGATCGCGCTGCCCCAGGCCCGCGTGAACCGCGAGATCTGCCGCGCGCTCAAGCCGCGGCGCTACAAGCTGGGAGAGTACGGGCGCTGATCGGGCAGAGTCGATCTTCAGTTCGTCTCCGCCGCGAGCTTACAGTCCGTTGACAGCGCACCGTTCGGCAAGGTAACTTGCGACGCAGATGTTCCGTAACACCGATTATTGTTCCGCATAAAGGAACATCGGGGGCAGAGGGCGAGAACGGTTGAAAAATGTTCCGGGCGCGCTCTGAAAGAATGACCAAGCGAAGGAGGAGACGATGAATTTGAACAGAAAGGCGATGGTCCTCGCGGTAGGCGCGGCGCTCGCGGCGCCGTGCGCTTACTCGCAGACGAGCGACAAATGGGAGATCTACGGCAAGTTCTATCCCGAGCTCACCCACTCGAGCGGCGAGGGGGCGACAGCTGCAGGCACGACCATGTCTACCCTGCAAACGGCGCCAACCGGAAGCGGTGCCATCACGAACAGGTGGGAAATGCAGATCAGCAATACCTACCTCGGTTTCCGCGGGAGCAGGAACCTCGGCGGCGGGTTGAGAGCGATAGGCCAACTGGAGCAGACCGTCAACATCGACGAAGGCGGGGGCACGATCGGCAATCGCGACTCATTTGCCGGTCTCGAGACGAACTGGGGCACGGTGAGGCTGGGCAACATGGATACCCCGTTCAAGAAATACGGCGACACCGTGGGCTTTCTCGGTGTTTCGAGCGGCAACTTCGTGACGCCGAACAACGTGATGCGCAGGATCGGTTCTGGCGCCAGTACTGCCGCCTCGAGCTTCAACTTGCGGCGCGCGAACGCGATCGACTTTGCCGGGCCGACGTTGCTCGGAGGACTGCAGGTCGGGGTGCAGTATTCGATCGGGAATCCCACTGAGAGCGGCGCGGGTAATGCCGGCATCAATCCCGGGTTGAATCGCTTTCCGAGGGTGGTCTCGCTGGGGGTCAAGTGGGAACAAGGCCCGTTGTACCTCGCCGCGGCGTCCGAAACCCACTTCGACCTGTTCGGCGGCTCGAGCAATGCGGGCGGCGCTGTTTCGAATGCGGGCAACGCGGGCGTCAACTCCAAGGACAGCGCGGTTCAGTTGACGGCGGTGTACAAGATCGGCGTCCACTCGATCGAGGTGGACGTGAACACGAAGCGATACAAGGAAAACGGGGCGACCGTCACAAACGCCTTCGACGAGTACAAGAACAACGCGTACGAAGTGGTCTGGGATGCTCGCTGGACTGGCCAGTGGCGCACGGCCCTCAGCTACGTAAAGGCGACCGCCGGCAGCTGCTCGGTGGTCAACGCGGCATGCAGTACCGACGGGCTCGAAGGCAGCCAGATCAACGCAGGCGTCGCTTATTCGTTTGATCCGAGCACTTACCTGTTCGCGCTCTTCTCTCGGCTGACGAACGGTACCTCGGCGCGTTACAACAACACTGCGTCGCAAACCCCGAACGCGGGCGAAGACATCACTCAGGTCGCGTTCGGTATCGCGTACAGCTTCTAAAAGCCACGCAAGCGTCGAGCCAGCGCTCGGATCTTACGAGCGCGTGTTGTGAACCGGGCGGGCGCTCGAGCGTCCGCCCGAATTTTTCATAGGAAGGTCCCGAGCAGGCCTTCCGGCAGAGGAGAAATGAGACATGCGCGGTGGAGCCGATTCCCGCCGCAGGCGCATCCTTGCGGGCGCGCTGGGAATGACGCTTCTTCCGCGGCTGGTTTTCGCCCAGGCACAGCGGGACGCGGTAAAGAACCGCGAGATCTACCTGTACAAGGGCGCCGATCGCGAGAAGCGGATCCTCGAAGGAGCGAAAAAGGAGCGCGAAGTCGTCGTCTACACTTCGCTGAACCTCAAGGACTCGGTGCCGATCGTCGAAGTCTTCGAGAGGAAATACGCAGGCGTCAAGGTCCAGCTGTGGCGCTCGAGCTCGGAGAAGGTCCTGCAGCGCGCCACCGCCGAGGCGCGCGCCGGGCGGTTCAGCTGCGACATCCTCGAGACGAACGGCCCGGAGATGGAAGCGATGCACCGCGAGCAGCTGCTCGAGGAGTTCTTCAGCCCGCACTTCAAGGACCTGCCGCCTGCCGCCTTTCCCGGGCATCGCCATTACGTCGCCGACCGCTTCAATTTCTTCACCATCGCCTACAACACCAATCTCGTCAAGGCGAACGAGGTGCCCGATACATACGAGGACCTCGTTCACCCGCGCTTCGCGGGCCGGGTCGGGATCGAAGCGAGCGACGTCGACTGGTTCGGCGCCGTAGTCAAAGCGATGGGCGAGGAGAAGGGCCTCGCCTTCTTTAGGAAGCTCGCCGCGGCGAAGCCCGAAATACGCTCAGGCCACACACTGATGGCCGAGCTCGTCGCCTCGGGCGAGATCCCGCTCGCCGCCACCATCTACAACCACAACGCCGAGCGGCTGGTGGTAAAGGGCGCGCCCATCCGCTGGAAGGCGCTCAAGCCCACCTTCGGGCGCCCGAACGCGATCGGGGTGGCGCGCCGCGCCCCGCACCCGCACGCGGCGCTCCTCTTCGCCGACTTCATGCTCTCCCTCGAAGGCCAGACGATCCTCAAAGAGCGCAACCGGGTGCCCTCGAGCGGCGCCGTGGACACCCATCTCAACAAGTTCCCCTTCGAGATGATCGACCCGGTGATCACGCTCGACGAGGCAGACCGCTGGGAGAAACTTTGGTCCGATCTCTTCCTCAAAGGTCAGAAGATCCAGAAGGAAGTCGACTGAGCTTGCCGCGATCGAGCGAAAGAGGACGCGTCTCATGAAGCCGCCTGGATTCAGTCTTCTCGCGAGCCTGCTCGCTGCGGGCACGGTTCTTTCCGCGCCGGCAATCGCGCAGGTCAAAGCGAACGCCACGGCCGCGGAGGTCGGCCTGTATGCGGGTCCCGAGCGCCTGCGCAAGCTGGTCGAGGGCGCCAAGAAGGAAGGCGAGCTCAACCTCTACACCTCGGCGCAGTCCGACGACATGGGGCTGCTCGTCGGCGCCTACGAGAAGAAATACGCAGTGAAGGTCAACGTGTGGCGCGCGAGCTCGGAGAAGGTGCTGCAGCGCGCCGTCGCCGAAGCGCGCGCGAACCGCAACACCGTGGACGTCGTCGAGACCAACGGCCCGGAAATGGAATCGCTGCACCGCGAAAAAGTCCTGCAGCAGGTCAAGTCGCCGCACCTCGCCGATCTTATCGCGCCGGCGATCCGCCCTCATGGCGAGTGGGTTGGGACGCGCCTCAACGTGTTCGTGCAGGCCTACAACACCCAGGCCGTGACGAAAGAGGATCTGCCGAAGGCCTGGGAGGACCTGCTCGACCCGAAGTGGAAAGGCAAGCTCGGCATCGAGCAGGAGGACTCGGACTGGCTCGCGGGCCTGTTCACCGAAATCGGCGAGGCCAAAGGAACGAAGCTTTTCAAGGAAATCGTGGCGAAAAACGGCATGTCGGTGCGCAAGGGCCACACGCTGCTCGCGCAGCTCGTCGTTTCGGGCGAGGTGCCGCTTGCGCTGACCGTATACAATTACAAGGCCGAACAGTTCAAGGGCAAGGGCGCGCCGATCGACTGGTTCTCGATCGGCACGGCGATCGCGCGGCCGAACGGAGTCGGCGTCGCGCGCCGCGCCCCGCATCCGCACGCCGCGGTGCTCTTCTACGACTTCGAGATCAGCGAGGAAGGCCAGAAGATCCTCGCGCAGCGCGACTTCGTGCCGACGAGCAGGAAAATCGACACGCCGCTCAACAAGCTGCCGCTCAAGTTCGTCGACGCACGCGTCACGCTCGACGAGTACGACAAGTGGGTGAAGCTGTACGAGGAGATTTTCGGCAAGGGACGGTAGACGACAGGGGAAGCGCATGGGCAAGGAATCGCACTACAGCAGCAAGAAGGACCGAGTCTTCGTGCGCGGAATCCAGGGGCAGTACAGCCTCAAAGAGGAGCTCGCGCGCCTGAGGGGCCTGCCGCGCGTGATCAAGGGCAAGGACCTCCTCTTCAACGACGGGCCGCAGTCCTTCAGCAAGCACTTCATCGAGCCGGTGGACGGCATGACGCAGACGCTGCACGTGCACCTCGAGGAGTACGGCCCCGGGGGCCGCACCCAGAAGCACGGCCACGTGAACGAGGCCGCGTTCTACATACTCGACGGCAAGGGCTACGAGATCCACGACGGCGTGCGCTACGACTGGTCCGCTGGAGACGTCGCGATCGTCCACATGAACTGCGTACATCAGCATTTCAACGCGGACCCGGTGAGGCCCGCCCGGGCGCTCGTGCTCAAACCGAAGCCGATGATCCTGTTCATGAACCTGATGTTCCAGCAGACCGTCATCCCGCGGCCCAAGGAAGCGACGCCCGAGGGCGCGGGCTTCGTCCCGCGGCATTACGAGGAAAACTACAATCACTGACGTCGTCGGGACCGGATAGCTCTAGAAAAGGAGTCGCATATGGCCTGGGGTGAATCGAAAGCGTGGATGCGCGGCAGCGCGCACCAGAAGCTGTATCAGAGCCTGCTGGAGAACGCGATTGCCGCTCCGGCGAGGAACGCGAAGCGCAGGAAAATCCTGCACCCGGAGGACATGCCCTGGGAGATGTCGCGCCAGGGGCTGCTGAAGCACCTGCTGAACGAGCAGATGAACACGCGCATGGAGACGGTGGACGCCTACATGCAGATCATTCCGGCGGGTAGCCGCTCGGGCAGGCACCGGCACCTCGCCGAGGAGTGCCTGTACGTGGTGGAAGGCCGGGGTTACGACCTGCACCAGGACTGTGACGTGGAGATCACCGACACCTATCACTGGAAACCGCAAGCGGAGGTGAAGCGCTGGGAGTGGGAGGCGGGGGACGTGATCTACATACCGCCGAACACGATCCACCAGCATTTCAACGCGAGCGCGGAGAAGCCGGTGCGGCTGATCTCCGCGATCAACCGGATCTACAAGTACTGCGGGCTGAACGACCTGGAGCAGATCGAGGACGCTCCGGAGTACGACGCCAAGGCGGTGCTCAACGCCGAGCTCATCGAGAAATATCTTAGGCGCAGGACCAAGGAGCCCGCGTAGGGCCCACGGGACCCGATGCGTGTCTCGGTTGTCGTGCTTGGCGTTCGGTGCCCTCGCCGTCGCAGCGAACTTTTCGTTCGGACAGCAGGCCTCCACCTCTCCGGCTCTTGACGAAGGTGCCGGGCGCTCGGCGCGCCTCGCCGCCGACGCGAAGCGCGAGGGCTCGCTGTCCTTGTACGCGTCCATGGCGGAGAAGGACCTCATCCGCCTCGTCTCCGAGTTCGAGCGCCGCTACGGGATCAAGGTCAAGGTCTGGCGCTCGGGCAAGAACAACGTCCTGCGCCGGACGGTCACCGAGGCGCGCGCAGGCCGCTTCGAGGTGGACGTCGTGCACAATCCCTCGCCGGAAATGGAGCTGCTGCACCGCGAGCGTTTGCTCCAGGAAGTCCGCTCGCCCTATGCGCGTGAGCTGATTCCGGAGGCCGTGGCGCCCCATCGCGAATGGGCCGGGCCTCGCGTCTATATTTTCGTCCAGGCCTACAACACGAACCGGGTCACACCCGAGGAGTTGCCGAAGACCTTCAGGGACCTGCTCGACCCGCGCTGGAAGGGACGCATCGCGATCGAAGCAAAAGAGCAGGAGTGGTTCTTCACGCTGGTCCGGGAGATGGGCGGGGAAGAAGGTCTCAAGTTCTTCCGCGATCTCGTGGCGCGGAACGGATTGACGGTGCGAAACGGCAACGCCTTGCTCAACAACCTGGTCGTCGCGGGCGAAGTTCCGCTTGCCCTCACCCTCTACAGCTATCTGCCGGAGCAGTCCCGCAAGAGCGGCGCGCCGGTCGGCTGGATCGCGCTCGCGCCGACGGTCGCCTACACCGACGGAATCGGCGTCATGAAACGCGCGCCGCATCCGAACGCGGCAGTGCTCTTCTACGACTTCGTCCTCTCCGACGGCCAGGCGCTGCTCGCCGAGCTGAACCACGTCATTTCGCATCGCCGCAACGAACCATATTTGAGAAAATTCGACCTGAAGTTCATCGATATCGGCGCGGTGCTCGCCGATTACGACCGCTGGACCCGGATCTTCGAGGACACGATCTACGGGCGCAGCACCGCAGTCCCAGTGCCCACGGCGTCGCACTAGGCCATGTTCACGGCCGAGCGCAACGAATTGCTGACTCGCGTGGGCCGGGGAACTCCGGTCGGGGAGCTCTTCCGGCGCTACTGGCTGCCTGCGCTGCTCGCGACAGAGCTGCCCGGGCCGGATTGCGCGCCGGTGCGCGTGAAGCTGCTCGGCGAATGCCTGATCGCGTTTCGCGACACTCAAGGAAGGCTCGGACTGATCGAGGAGTTCTGCGCTCACCGGGGCGTGAGCCTGTGGTTCGGGCGCAACGAGGAAAACGGAATCCGCTGTCCCTATCACGGATGGAAATACGACGTTACGGGCCAGTGCGTGGACCTGCCTTCGGAGCCGGAGGAGTCCGGCATGCGCAAGAACATCAAGCTCCAGTCGTATCCGGCCATCGAGCTCGCCGGCGTGATCTGGGCCTATCTCGGTCCGGCGGACAAGAAGCCCGAGGAGCCGGCCTACGAATGGACCCGGGTGCCGCCTGCCCATCGATACGTCTCCAAGCGCGTGCAGGAATCGAATTACCTGCAGGCGATGGAAGGGGCGCTCGATTCGATTCATTCGGGTTTTCTCCACCGGCACTCGGTTGCCGACGACCCCCTGCTCAAACGCGATCCCTCCAGCCTCGCGATGCTCCTCGCCGACCGCAAGCCGAAAATCGTCCCGACGGTTTCGCCCGCGGGCCTGTACGTCGCGACGCGCCGCGACGTGGGGACCGACCGCTACTACTGGCGGGTCACGCAGTGGCTGATGCCGTGCTTCAGCTTCTTCCCTCCCTACGGAGACAATCCCTGCGGCGGCCACGCGTTCGTCCCGATCGATGACGAGCGCTGCTGGACGTTCAGCATCGACTATCAACCGGCCCGGGCGCTCACCGCAGCGGAGCGCGAGGCCGCCCACGCCGGGCGCGGCATCCATGTGCCGCTGATCGAAGGCTCCTTCATCCCGGTCGCGAACCGGCGCAACGACTATCTGATGGACCGCGCCGCTCAAAAGGCGAAAAAGACCTTTTCC
>Ga0209377_1001235_pt1 | contig 17337 bp, 14 predicted proteins | sample GraSoiAngelo_141_FD_185898 | JGI IMG/M metagenome (GOLD analysis project Ga0209377, IMG submission 185898) | Grasslands soil microbial communities from the Angelo Coastal Reserve, California, USA - 14_0929_12_40cm (SPAdes) (version 2) | ecosystem: Environmental > Terrestrial > Soil > Grasslands ...
GCGGATCGGGTTTCGCGACACCGACCACGCTGGAATCGATGACGAACTCGAGATGCGGGGCGAGCCCGGCCTCGTCGAGCGCTCGCTGCGCCGAGCCGTTGGAGTTCGAGATGACTCCGACCACAAGCCCCATGTCACGCGCGCGCTGGAGAGCCTTCGCGGCTTCGCCGTCCGCTCGATGACACAGCCCGATCGGGACGTTAAAGCTACGCCGCCATTCCGCGATCGCGCTCCGCTCCGCTTCGTCGGTGATTCCGAGGTACTCCATCAGGTAGCGGACGTAGCGTCCCTCGCCCGTGCGCTCGCGAGTCGCTTGCGCCGCTCGCTCGACGTCGAGACGAATCCGCGCGCGACGCTCGGCCTCCATCACGGTCGCTTCGCCGAGATCCCAGCCTCGCGATACCAGGTACTCGGTGAGTCGCGCGTAGTCCATCTCGAGCAGCGTGTGCCCGGCGTCGAAGACGAGAGCCCGGATGGGCGAGCGGCGCGTCATGAAGGGGAGTTTACCGCGCCGGAGTCGTCGAGGCGAAGCCGGTCACCTGTTCCTTCTCCTCCGGGCGTTCGGCCCCTGAGGGAAGACGAAGCACTCGCGTCGTGACGAGGCGGCCGCATGACCCGACCGAGCGTGAAGAGGTAAGCGGCCAGTACCCAGTGAAAGACGATCGGGATCGGGTGCGAGCGCGTGACCACGTAGCGGACGACCATGGACAGAGCGTAGACGCTGGCGAACCACTGTAGCGCACGGCCGGCGCGCGGCCGAGGAAGAGCGAAGAAGCCACGGCCGCGCCCGACGTCGCGATCGATCACCGCCTGAACGAGCAAGATGACGAGCTGAATCGGCAAGAGCACAGGATACGGCAGCAATCCCGAAAACCACGCGTCCATCGAGGGCAGCCAGGCGACGTCGAACAACGCGACCAGCGCCTGGCCGACGACCCGGATACCGAACAGGACGGTGAGCGCACAGAGCCCGATCGCCGCACGCGACAGGGGGCGGGTCACGACGGGATCTCCTTTCGCTCGAGCCCATCAACGAGCTCCAGCACTTCGTTCCGGCTCGCCTCGTCCCACTCCGGGCGCATGACGCACCACTTGTGCTGGATCTCTCGCCGGCCTCGTGCGAATTCCTCCCGGCAGCGCCGTTCGGCCCAGCCCTCCCGCATGACGCAGAGCCGCGGCGGCGCCAGCCGCGCGGAGGCACGCTTGGACCCGTACTCGACGTTGACCTCGGCAAGACCCCGATCGAACGCTGCGGCGAAGCGCGCAAGCCGACTCCCACGCTCAACACGCGCAGACAGCTCGACCAGAAGATCGTAACGCGCGGCCTCGACGTCCGGAATCAGCCGGAACTGCCAGACCGGGAGCCCAGTAGCGCGCTCGGCCGCGCGCACTGCGTGCAGGACGTGGTTCAGGTGAAGCTTCTCGCCGGTGATGTTCAGCATGTCCCAACCCTTGCGGACGAACGCCACCTTGGGGGTGTGCCCATGAAAGCCGCGGACCTCGACGACGTCGTTCATGTCGTAGCGGTAGAGTCCGTTCGCTCCGGTCACGATGACGTAGTAGCGACTCCCCTCGGTGAGCTCGTGGCACAGAAGCGCGCGAGGTGTCGGCTCGTCGATGTCCTCTTCGGCGATGAACTCGTAGAAACTGGTGTGGAGAGCGAGGACGCCCGCCGCAGAGTCGTCATCAACGGGGATGGTGAAGCGCCCCTCGCTGGCGACGAGCCCTAGGTCGCGCCGGGCGACCTGCTGGCCGAAGTGTGCGTCGAGATGGCGCGCCTGGATCCCCGCGCTCCCCCCGAGCCAGCACGCGACGAGGACAAGCTCGGGCCAGCAGTCACCGAGGACCAGCCCGTCTCGGCGCCTGGCGACAGCCTCGATGAACGCGGCCCGCCGAGGGTCGGGGCGCAGTGTGGCCACGAGCGCAGCGCGGACATCGCGACCGGTCACGCCCGCCCCGGCAATCGGCTCGAGCTGGGCCGCCCCCAGCGTGCCATCGTGGATTGCGCGCAGGAGCTCGTCGCCGCGGCCCGCCACGATCGCCGCGAGCCTGAGCAGCGTGCTGGGGTTCGGTGTGGCTATCGAAGAGATCGAGTGGCCGAGCGCCAGGCGGAGCGTCACGAAATAGCGGCTCTCGTGATCGCGGATCAGGGCGGCGGCATACGGCAGCGCGTGCTGCCGCCGGACGAGCCACGGCAGGCGCTGATACGTCAATCCGGTCATCGCGCCGTAGGGCAGGCCGCCGGGCGCGACGCCCTCGGTGGCCGGGCCGACGATCGTCAGCACGCGGGCGTCCAGCATCCCGGGATGGTCTCGCAGCGCGTAAGAGGTCCAGAGGCGCATCAGCGTGGCCATCGCCCGTGCCCAGCCGGCCGTCACCGGGATGAGCTTCGGCTCGCCGGTCGTGCCGCTCGACGTCGTGAACATGAACGGCGCTTCCGCGGTCAGCACCCCTGCCTCGCCGGCCATGATCCGGCCGATATACGGTCGCAGAGTCTCGTAGTCGCGGATCGGCACCCGCCGCGCGTACTCGGCTGCCGACCCGATCGTCGCGAAGCCGTGCTCACGCCCGAACACCGTGTCGGCATTGTCGCGGAGCAGAGCGCGCAGGACTCGGGCCTGGGCCTGTTCCGGGTCGCGGGTCGCTGCCTCGTAGGCGCGGTGATGGAGCCACTGCTGGGCCGCGAGCGCGTGCCCGAGCAACCGTCCCATGTCATCCCTCCGCGGTGAGCTCGCGCACGGCGACGGCGCGCCGACGTAGGCGCTCCTCGACGACGCGGATGCCGAAGCCGGGTCCGGTCAGGATTGGAGCTTCGCCGCGGTGACCGAACCGCACGCTCTCGACGCTGACGTCCTCGGCGAGAAGCAGCGTGCCGAACGATCCCTCGACGAACGCGACCGCGGGCAGCGCGGCGGCGAGATGCCGGCCGGCGGCGGACAGGATCGCCGTCTCGCCGACCTGGCTTCCGACCTGAACGCCGAGGCCGGCGTGGAGAGCCGCGAAGGAAACCGCCAGCGAACTGGCGAGCCCTCCACACTTCGAGATCCTCACGTTGAAGAAATCGGCCGCCCTGGCCGCGATCAGCGCATCGGCGTCCGCCTGGGTCACGAGTGACTCGTCGACCATGATCGGGACCGGAGTCGCTTGTCGGAGCCGCGCAAGCTCTTCGACCGGGCCGCGCGGCAGGGGCTGCTCGACGGCCGCGATCCCGAGATGTGCCACCGCGTTCAAGACCTCGCCGGCGCGGTCGAAGCGCCAGGCGCCGTTGGCGTCGAGCCGAAGCGACGCGTCGGGCCCGAGCGCTTCGCGCACGGCTGCCACCCGGGCGACGTCGTCGTCGAACCCGACCTTCACCTTGATGTCGCGGAGGCCGATCGCCCGCATCTGTCGTGCGTGCTTCACGGCCCGCGCGACCGGGCCGGCGGTGATGACGCCGCTGTAGGTCACGCGATTGCGCCGGGGCGGCAGCAGCGCAGCGAGCGGACGCACGGTCCGTCGCAGCGCGCAATCGAGCACCGCGAGCTCGAGCGCGGCACGGCTCGCGTGTGGCGCGATCGCGCCGGCAAGATGGGTCTCGGGCAGGAAGGCGGCGAATGCCTCCAGATCGTCGGCCGACGGCACCTCGCGGTCGGCGACCCGCGGCCACAGCTCTTTCGCAAGATGGTCGAGCATGGTCTCGACCGTCTCTCCGGTGACGTAGGGGCGGGGCGTTCCCTCACCGTACCCCTCCGTCCCGACATCGTCGCGCACCCGCACCACCACCGAATCGGACCAGCGCCGTTCGCCGGCGCTATGACTGAACGACTCCACGAACGGGATCCGCAGCGCGTACAGCGTGGCCGCCACCAGCTTCATCGCCGGGCGCCACCCGCGCCCGCCGCCACGAAATCGCGGAAGTAGCGCCGCGCGAAGACGTTCTCGCGCAGAGTCATCTCGACGAATGTCAGCGCCTCGCCGTCAGGGAACTCGTAGTAGCGGACGTAGGCCTCGAGATCGGCCAGGCCCTGCTCGGCGTGGCGCATGTCCACCTCCGAGTGGTGCGTGAACCATTCGAGCGCCGGCGCGAGCAGTCCGCGGTGGTTCGCCAGCGCCCGCGCGATGCGGCCGGCGACGCGCGAGAGCATGTACTCGAACGCGACGATCTCGGTGAGGGCGGCGAGGCCGACTTCGCGGAGTGATCCGTAGAGGAGCGGGTCGACGATGAGGCGGCGAAGGTCCGCGTCGGCCTGGGCTTCGAGGGTCGCGAGCCGGCAGCCGAGCCCCGCGCCCACCAACAGTTGCCGCAGCAAATCGGGATGCGGCCGTCCCGAGTCCTCGTCGAGCCCCAGCTCCTCGAGCAGGTTGTCACGAAGATCGGCTTCCGCGGCCGGCGGTGCCAGTGCATAGAGAAACGCGAGCAGCTGCGGCGACCGAAGATGCGCGCGCGCAACGTTCTCGACGAATGCGTCGTACCGGTCGGGCCCCGCGCTCCCGTCTTCCAGGGCCTGGAATTCGGCGGAGGCGGTGAGGCTCTCGACCTGCTGGGCGAAGAGGGTCTCGATGGTCGATCGCAGCGTCTCGTGACCGTCGTTCATATCGTCCTCCCGGCTCGGGGAGGGTCACGGGACGTGCCACGGGAGTGCGCTCGAGCTCATGTCGTCATTTCACAGACTTACCTCGCGGTGCCGGGTCGCGCCGAAGCGCGGTATAGACATTGGATGATCATGGGCTATACATTCTGTGCCTAGGCTAATGGCTTTCTTGGCGGGCTCCGACCGGACGCTGGCCGAAGCGATCTCGCGCCTCGCATACTGCAACCCGTTCCTGCCCGAGCGGATCGAGTGCGAGCGGCAGGCGCTGGGCGACGCGTTCGTGCCCGGCGGCACGCTCTGGCACGCCACCGGGGACCCCGAGCCTCCGCCCAACGTGTTCGCGCTGCGCGAGCGCGCCGGGGCGCTCAGCGAGCAGCTCGCCGCCCGGTTAGCCGAACAGGCCAGGCCGGGCGCGGAGGACCTGCAGCGTTACGAGGACGTCGTCATCTACATGTTGTTCGCCCGCTACGACGACGACTTCTACGGGCTGATCGACGAGCGTGCGGCCACCGCTGCCGTGGGCTTCTATCGCAGGTTCCGCCACGACGTCGAGCGCCTGCTCCAGATCTCGCGCGCCAGGCTCGTGGCCGACCGCGACGTGCCGCATCTCTTCGCCGCGTTCTTCCAGGTCCGGCGCGCATTTCACTACATCTTCCACAACATCATCGGTAACTCCGCGCCGATCGTCCGTCTGCGGGCCACGGTCTGGCAGTCGATCTTCACCCGCGACATGCGTCGCTATCGCCGCTCGCTCTATCAGCGCATGGGCGACGTCGCCACATTGATCTCGGGGCCTTCCGGCACCGGCAAAGAGCTCGTGGCGCAGGCGATCGGGCTGGCGCGTTACATCCCGTTCGATCCGGAGAAGCAGGCCTTCGTCGAGAACTTCGCCGGATCCTTCTACGCCCTGAATCCGTCGGCGCTGGCGCCGACGCTGATCGAGTCCGAGCTATTCGGCCACCGCCGCGGCGCCTTCACGGGTGCGGTCCAGGACCGGGCCGGGTGGCTCGAGGTCTGCCGGCCGCTGGGGACGGTTTTTCTCGATGAGATCGGGGAGCTCGAGCCAGCGCTGCAGGTCAAGCTGCTGCGCGTGCTGCAGACCCGCACGTTCCAGCGGCTCGGCGACACCCGCGATCGCCGCTTCCACGGCAAGATCATCGCCGCCACCAACCGCGCTTTGCCGAACGAAATGGCGTCGGGCCGTTTCCGCCAGGACCTCTACTACCGGCTCTGCTCGGACATCATCGTCACGCCCTCACTGGCAGAGCAGCTGGACGCCGAGGCTGGTGAGCGGCAGGCCCTGGTGCGCTTCCTCGCCAGGCGGGTGGCGGGCGATGGCGAGGCGGCAAGTCTGGCGGAGGAGACCGAGCGCTGGATCGACGGGCACCTGGGCGATGGCTATCGATGGCCGGGCAACGTCCGCGAGCTGGAGCAGTGCGTGCGGAACGTGATGATCCGCGGCGAGTACCGGCCGCCTCACGCAACGAGCGTTTCGGGCAGGCAGCGGGTCGCCGAGGAGATGCTGGCCGGGACACTGAACGCCGACGAGCTGCTGCGCCGTTACTGCACGCTGGTCTACGCCGAAACCGGCAGCTACCAGGAGACGGCGCGGCGGCTCGACCTCGACCGGCGCACCGTCAAGGACAAAGTCGATCCGGAGCTGCTGTCTCGGCTCGAATCCGAACCGGGCGTAGAGACAATGCCGCGGCGATCGCGAGCTTAGTCCGGACCAAGGAGCGGCCATGCCGAAAGCCGTGTCGACCGATTACCAGTCCAGGGTGCGCAAGCCGGATGACTTCGACGCGTTCTGGCAGGACGTGCTGCGCCAGGCGGCAGCGATTCCCCTCGAGGCCGAGGTCGTCCCGGACCCACTCAGGACATCGAACGACGTGGAGGTCTTCGAAGTCTTCTACACCAGCCTCGACCATGTGCGCATCGCCTCCTGGTATTGCCGTCCGGCCCGACGGGCGGATCGGTCACCGGCGATCATGCTCTTGCCGGGCTATCAAATGGACCCGCCGATTCCCAAGGAGTGGGCGCGGAAAGGCTATAACGCTCTATCCGTCGCGCCGCGGGGCAAGCTTCGGAGCAATCGTCAGTTCAACCCCGGGTACCCCAATCTGCTGACGCACAACATCGTCGATCGGCACACGTACGCCTACCGAGGCTTCTACGTGGACGCCTGGCGCGGCATCGACTTTCTGCTGTCGCGCCCTGAGGTCGACGGCACGCGAATCGGGGTCGCAGGCAGTAGCCAGGGCGGTGGCCTCGCTATCACGACGGCCGCGATGCGGCCAGAGGTGCGCGCGGCGGCCGCCGGGGTGCCTTACCTCTGCGGCATCATGGATGCCATCGAGCTGACACACACCTATCCCTACGAAGAGATCAACGACTATCTACGTCTCCATCCCGAACGTCGCACCGAGGTGGAGACCACTCTCGCGTACTTCGACGGGATCAACTTCGCCGAACGGATCACTTGCCCGATCGTCGTGAACATCGGCCTGCAAGACAACGTCTGCCCCCCGGAGACCGGCTACGCGCTGTTCAACCGGATCGGCGCTCGCGACAAGCAGCTCGATCCCTACGACGGTCACGGCCACGATGGCGGGCGCTCTCGCCACGGCGCCATCGTCGACCGCTTCTTCGCCCAGCATCTCCTCAACGAGAGGTGAGTGATCGATGGATCAGATGCCGCGGAATTTTCGTGAGTTCTGGCAGGAAACGCTCGCCGGCCTGGCGCGTTATCCCGCGTGTCCCGAGCTCGAGGCCATCCCCCTGCGGAGCACCGCGTTTGCCACGTTGTACGGTCTGCGGCTCACCAGCATCGGCCCTTATCGGCTGTTCGGGTATCTCAGCATCCCGACGGGCACCGGGCCGTTTCCGGCGATCTACTACTCGCCCAAGTACCAGAGCGTCCACGAGATCATTCCACAGGGGACCGCGAACTTGCAGCGCAGCCGGTACATCACGTTCTCGCTCGCTGGACGCGGTCAGCGAAATGCCGACACCCCCTACGCCGCGATGTTTCCGGGTTTGCTCACCGAGGGGATCGACGATCCCACGGCGTACATCTTCCGGGGCATCGTCGCGGACAGTGTCAAAGGCCTGGAGTTTCTCCTGACCCGGCGCGAGCTCGATCCGACGCGAGTGGTCGTGGTGGGCAACGACGTGGCGCTCATCACGGCGGCGTTGACGGGGGGCGCGACGCACGTGGTGGCCACCCCGGCGCTCTTCTATAAGACGGCCGAGCTGGCCGTCCGGACACAGACGTATCCTCTCGAGGAGATCAACGATTATCTTCGGATGTTTCCGGCGCGCGCCGAGGCCGTACGCCGCACCCTCGCCTACTACGACCTCTGCGCCTTTGCTCCCCGCATCGCGGCACCCACGCTCCTGATGACAGGCGCGCCGGGCACCTTGCTCGACGGGCAGGCGCTGAAGCCGCTCATCGACGCGCTCCCGGGCCGGGTGACGGTCCACGAATCCGAGCAATCGCTCTACCGGGACGGCCTCTACGCCGAACAGTGGATGGCCGCGCAGTGCGGGATCGGCGACTCTCAGAGCATTCTTCCGGAGCACTGGCGGGACTAGGGTCATGCCGCGCGTCGCGCCGCTCAGCATCGCGGTCATCGGCGGCGGCCTCGGCGGGCTCACCGCCGCGGTGGCGCTGCACCAGGCCGGTTTCGACGTCCACGTCTACGAGCAGGCGCCCGAACTGACCGAAGTCGGCGGCGGGATCAACATGGGGCCGAACGCGGCGCGCGTCCTGTATCGCCTGGGTCTCGGCGAACGGCTCGACCGCGAGGCGGTGCGGCCCCTCAGCACCCACCAACGGCGCTGGCAAGACGGCCGCACGCTCCAGCGCGCGCCGCTCAATCCGCGCTGCGAAGAGCTCTACGGCGCGCCCCACCTGACCGTTCACCGCGCCGACCTGCTCGCGATCATCGCATCGGGTTTCGTGGCCGAACGCGTTCACCTCGGTCACCGCCTGGTCGGGCTGGACGACAAGGGCGACCGCGTCGCGGCCCGGTTCGAGAACGGCGCGCAGACCAAGGCTGACATCCTGGTCGGCGCCGACGGCATCAATTCGACGGTCCGCGCCGCGCTCTTCGGCGAGGAAGCGCCCCGCTTCGCCGGCTGCGTCGCCTATCGCGGCCTCGTTCCGGTCGAGCGGATCGCGGATCTCGGCCTCGAGATCGGCTCGCAGTCGTGGGTGGGACCCGGCGGCCACCTGGTCCACTATTTCGTCTCACGCACCCGCCTGCTGAACTTCGTCGGGTGGACCGAGCACGACGCGTGGAACCGAGAGGACTGGACCGATCGCGCCACGATCGCCCGCGCGCTGGCCGCGTTCGAGGGCTGGCATCCGCAGATCCGTCGCATCATCGCCGCGGCCGATACGTGCTTCATCTGGGCGCTGTTCGACCGCGAGCCGCTGCCGCGCTGGTCGATCGGCCCCGTCACCCTGCTCGGCGACGCCTGCCACCCGATGTATCCGTTCATGGGCCAGGGTGCCGCGCAGGCCATCGAAGACGGCGCGACCCTGGCCGCCTGCCTCGCGGCCGACGGTGCCGGCGATCCGCCCAGGGCCTTGCGGCGCTACGAGGAGCTGCGCCGGCCTCGCGTGACGCGTCTTCAAGAGATGTCCCGCGCCAACAAGACGCGCTTCCATCTCCCCGACGGCGCGGCGCAGGAGGCGCGCGACGCGGAATGGGCGAGGGCGGGCGATCGCTCGCCCGAAGCGTTGCGCTGGCTCTTCGACTTCGACGCGACCGTGGTGCCGGGCCGGTGATGCGCTCAGCGAGCGCCGGACAGCTCGGGACCGCTAGGCGTTAGGCACCCACGGCCAGTACTTCGCGATCGCGCCGCCGTCCACTCGAAGGTCGAAGCCGGTGACCATCTCGGCGTCGTCCGAGGCCAGGAACACCGCGGCGCGCGCATAGTGGCGCGGGCTCGGGAGCCGGCCCGCGGGCACCATCTTCTGGAAGTCGAGCATCGCGTCCTCGCGCCGCTCGGGCCGGGGGCGGCCCCATGCGACGGCGCGCTCGGCGGCTTCCGCACGGTCGGTCGCCGTGGGCGTGAGGCTGTTCACGCGGATCCCGTGCTTCGCGAGATCCATGGCCGCGGCGCGCGTGAAGTTGAGCAAGCCGCTCTTGCTCGTGCAGTAGCCGATGTTTCCGGCCTGCCCCTGATGGCCCGCCGTCGACACGATCACGATGATGCTGCCGCGACGCCCGTCGGCGACCATGAGCCGCGCCGCGTGCTTGGTGCACAGGAACGTCCCGGTGAGATTCACGGCGAGCTGGCGATTCCAGCGCTCGAGCGGCATCTCGAGCACGCTCAGGCCGCCGAGGATCCCGGCGTTGTTGACGAGCACGTCGACGCCGCCGAAGCTCTCGCGGGCGCGCGCGACCATCGCCGCCACTTGCGCTTCGTCGGTGACGTCACAGGTGACGCCGAGCGCCTGGCCGCCGCGGCGCTTGATCGATTCGGCGCACTGCTGGGCGTTCTCGGCGACCTGATCGATGCACACGACCGAGGCCCCCTCGTCGGCCAGCCCCTCGGCGATGCCGCCGCCGATGTTGGGGCTGGTCCCGGTGACGATCGCGACCTTCCCCGCGAGCTTCATCGTCGAGCTCGCGGTCAGGACTTCCGCGCCTGTTCCTGCAGGTAGCGCACGGAGACGCGGCTGAGCGGCACCTGCTCCGGCGCGAGGCCGTCGGGGTTCCGGTACTCGTAAGGCGCGTCGCGGCCGCCGAAGTGCTTGGTCACCACCAGGCGCCGCCACTGGATGACCTCGGCGTCGGTGCCCGAGAGCTTCTCCGGCGCGTCGTAGCGCTGATCGAGCATCACGCGCTCGTCCTGGCGCGAGAAGTTGTACTCGATGATCCACCGGTGCACCGCCCCGTAAAGGAAGCGCTGCCAGAGCCGCTGGAGCGTTCCCTTGGGCCGCAGGCAGTGGTAGTACCAGACGCGGGTCAGGTTCTCTTCGATCGGCACGCACATGCGGGTGTAGAGATCCCAGGAGAACTCGGTGCGAAACATGCCGGGGAGCCGATGCCCGCCGGCCCATCGCGCGGTCCGGGGCGCCGGGATGTGACGCCGGGCGCGCTCGGCGAGCGGCCGGAACAGCCAGGTCCAGTAGCGGCGATAGTTCGTCTTCGGCCACCGGCGTCCGTCGGGGTACACGTCGTACTTCGGGCTCTTGCGGAGGTAGTTGCTTTCCCCCACGTCGCCGGCGAAGCCGTTGCCGACGAAGATCGGGTGCTCGCCCTGCGCCCCGCGCGCGATGAAGCCGGAGCGGGCGACGACGAGGGCGTTGCGGTGCACGTAGTTGACGTGGGAGTCCATCGAGTTCTCGAGCGCGACTTCCCAGTTGCAGCGCCAGACGACCTGGCCGATCAGGACGAGTGCGTCGTCGAAGAACTCCTCGGGCACGTCCTCCTCGATCGGCGCGGGCTCGGCGTCGCCCATCCACACGAACACGAGCCCCTTGAGCGTGCGCGTCGGGTAGATCCTGGCCTCCGAGCCCGGCTTGCCGCACACTCCCGAGAGCGGTCCCTCGGACAGCACCATCGTGTTCTTGCCCGATTCGTCGAACACCCAGCCGTGGTACGGACACGCCACGGTGCCCCGGTAGTGGCAGTCGCCCTGGCTCAGGCGCGCGCCGCGGTGCGGGCACACGTCCTGGATCGCGACGACGTTGCCGGCGGCGCCTCGGAACAGGCAGATGTCCTCGCCGAGCAGCGAGACCTGCACCGGCTTGCGCCGGCCCACCGCGCGGTCCTTCAAGGCGGGATACCAGTAGTTGCGAAGACCGAGCTTGGGGATCAGAGGCCGGATGTCGCCGCTCAGCTTCGGAATCACGCCGCTCTCGAGCCCGTTGGTCCTCTCTTGCGGTGGTGTCACGACGGTCCCTCCTCTGCGCGTTCGAGGCTTAATATCGCACATCTGCGGAGCCGGGCGCCGCCTTCCCCGGAAGGGCGTGAGTCACGCGGCGCCTCGGGGCCGCCTGACCAGGAACAATGAATCGGATCGCGCGATCGGTGATCGCCCTTTCTTCAACGTCGCGCCGCGACGTGCTAGAGTCGCGGCGTTGCGTTCGGCAGCGAGCTCAGCCCCAGGGAAGTAGCGAAGCAACCAAGGCGCCACCTCTCCCGGGCCGGCGAACGGGAGGACAGCGCAAGCTCGGTGGACCTGGAAATCCTGATCGAGAACGTGCTGAACGCGGCCACCGCGGGCATCACGATCGGCTGCATCTACGGTCTGATGTGCATCGGCCTCGGGCTCATCTTCGGCATCATGCGGATCGTCAACTTCGCCCAGGGCGAGTTCCTCATGCTGGGCATGTTCGCAAGCTTCTACCTGGTCACCGGGGGCAAGGTGCTCGCCTTCCTTGGTCCATACTGGGGGCCATTCATCGGTGCGATCTGCGCCGCGCCTGCCGTCTTCGTCGGCGGCGCCGTCCTGCACAAATTCCTGATCTCCCGCGTGTCGGGCCTGCGCACGGCTGGCTCTCTCGATGAGGGCCATTTCGGTCAGCTGGTCGTCACCCTGGGCATCTCGCTGATTCTCCAGAACGGCGGGCAGATCGTGTTCGGCTCCACGCCCGTCGCCGTCCGCACGCCCTTGTCCGCCGAGGCCTACCTGATCGGTCCGGTCTACGGCGCCGCGACGGTGTTCCTGAACAAGGCCAAGCTGATCGCGTTCTTCGTCGCCATCCTGGTCGCGATCGTGCTGTACCTCACCTTGGAATACACGCGGCTGGGCAAGGCGCTGCGCGCCGCAGCCGACAACCCGACGGCCGCCACCTACATGGGGATCGAGGTCGACACGGCCTACCGCATCGCCTTCGGTCTTGGTGCCGGCATCACGGCGATCGCCGGCGGGCTGATGGCCACCTATATCTCCTTCGGTCCGTTCGTCGGCTTCGACTACGTCATCATCATGTATTCCGGCGTCGTGCTGGGCGGGATGGGGAGCATCCTCGGGGCCTTCTGGGGCGGGCTCACCGTGGGCTTCGTCCAGCAGTTCTCGGCGCTGATCCTGCCCCCGCAGCTGCAGAACGCGGCGATCTTCGTCGTGTTCCTGATGATCGTCCTACTGCGGCCGCAAGGTCTGTTCGGGCGTTCGGCGGAGCGCGCGTGAGACAGGGCACCGGCCGCCAGCTGAGGCGACACCTGACGGCGCTCGCCGTCGTGTCGGTCGCCTACCTGGTGGTCACGTTCTTCGTGACCAACAGCTACTACCAGCTGATCCTCACCCTGGTGCCGATCTGGGCGCTGTTCGGCGTCTCCTGGAACATCCTGTCCGGCTACGGCGGCCAGCTCTCGTTCGGCCACGCCTCGTTCTTCGGAATCGGCGCGTACACCGTCACGCTCGCCGTCGTCTACTGGAGCCTTTCTCCCTGGCTCGGCATTCTGCTCGGGATGATGCTCGGCGGGTTGGCGGCCATCACGATCGGGCTGCCGACGTTCCGCTTGCGCGGGCATTACTTCGCGCTGTCGATGCTGGCCTACCCGCTCGCCATTCTCTACGTCCTGCAGTATCTGGGCTTTCAGGAAGTGTCCATGCCCATGCACCGGGAGCATCCGGTGGTGTTCATGGAGTTCAGCGAGCCGCGCCTCTACACGCTGATCGCGGTGTGCCTGCTGGTCGGCGGCGTGGTCGTCTCGCTGGTCATCGAGAGCTCGCGCTTCGGTCTGGCCTTGCTGGCCATCCGGCAGAACGAGCTCGCGGCCGAGGCCGCCGGTATCAACGCCCGCCTTTGGAAGATGCGCTCCCTGGTCGTGTCGGGCATGATGGCCGCCGTTGCCGGCGGCTTCTACGCCCGTGTACTGGTGGTCGTCACGCCGGATTCAGTGTTCGGCATGCTCGTCTCGGCTCAGGCGGTGGTGGTCACACTGTTCGGCGGCGTGGCCTCGGTCTGGGGGCCGCTGATCGGTGCCGCCATCCTGGTGCCGCTCGCCGAAACGCTGCAGGCCGAGCTCGGCACCTATTTGCCCGGCATTCAGGGCGTCGTCTACGGCATCGCCATCATCGCGATCATGCTGCTGTCGCCCGACGGACTGTTCTGGACCATCCGCGACCGGTGGTTTCGCCAGAAGGCGTCCACTCCGATCCCCGATCTGATGCCCGTGATGACGCCTCCGGCTCGTCCCGCATCCGCTCGCGCGGGCGCGCCGCTGCTGACGGTCGAGAACCTGTCGCGCGCCTTCGGTGGCCTGAAAGCGGTCAGCGCAGTCAGCTTCTCGATCGCCGAGGGGGAGATCCTCGGCATCATCGGTCCGAATGGCGCGGGCAAGACGACGTTGTTCAACGTGTTGAACGGCGTCCTGTCGGCCGACGACGGCTCGGCCCAGCTCGCCGGCCAGCCGATGCTCGGCCGCAAGACCTTCGAGGTCTGTCGCATGGGTGTCGGCCGCACGTTCCAGGTGGTGCGCAGCTTCCCCCGCCTCCCCGTGCTCGACAACGTGATCGTCGGCGCCTACGGCGCCGGCCTGTCGGATCGCGACGCGATCGCGTCGGCCGTGCGGGCGCTGCATCAGGTTGGGTTACAGGATCAGTCGGGTGTGGCCGCCGGCCAGCTCACGAACAAGCAGCTGCGCCTGATGGAGCTGGCGCGTGCGCTGGCCGGCAGTCCGCGGTTGCTGCTGCTCGACGAGACCCTGGCCGGCCTGGCCCGGGAGGAATGCGACAACGTGCTCGAGGTGCTCGCGCAGTTGCGGGAGCAGGGTATGACGATCTGCATCATCGAGCATACAATGCACGCGATGATGCGGCTCGCCGACCGCTTCGTGGTGCTCGACCACGGCCGCGTTCTCGCCACGGGCCTGCCGCGCGCCGTCGTCGAGGACGCCTCGGTGATCGAGGCCTACCTCGGCAAGAAATGGCTGGCACGCCAGAATGCGTAGGATCGGAGGCGCGGCGTGCTCGAAGTAACAGATCTCTCCGTCGCCTACGGCGGCCTGCGTGCGCTGACCGACGTGACCCTGTCCGTTGCCGAGGGCCGATTCGTCACCCTCGTCGGACCGAACGGCGCCGGAAAATCGACGCTGTTCAAGACGATCAGCGGCGTCGTTCCCCCTGTTTCCGGGATGATCACCTTTGGGGGTGAGAACTTATTGTCGCGTCGGGCCTCGGACCGCGCGCATCTGGGCATCGCTCATGTCCCGGAAGGCCGGCAGGTGTTCAAGACGCTGACCGTTCGGGAAAACTTGGAGATGGGCGCGTACCCCAAGACCGGGCGCGCGCAATGGACGAAGACGCTCGACCGGATCCACACGCTGTTCCCGATCCTGGCCGAACGAGCGGGCCAGATGGCGGGCACACTTTCGGGGGGCGAGCAGCAGATGCTGGCGATCGGCCGCGGCCTGGCCTGCGCGCCGCGCCTCTTGATGCTGGACGAGCCGTCGATGGGGCTGGCCCCGAGCGTGGCCGACATGATCTTCGAACGAATCTCCCAGATCCACCGGGAAGATGGGCTGACGATCCTGCTGGTCGAGCAGCGAGTGGCCGAGGCCCTCGAGCGCTCGGATCATGGCTACGTCCTGGAGACGGGCCACATCGTCCTCGAGGGGCCGTACGAGACGTTGCTGGCCGACGATCGGGTCCGCCGCTCGTACCTCGGTCTGACGGAAGCGTAGAGCGGTCTATGAAAGTCAACCACACGGGAGAACGATGGCAATGAGCAAGCCTTCGACGTTTGGACGCAGAGCCGCGATCAAGCTGGGCCTCGCTGGTGCCGCCACCGCGCTCACGCCGCGTCGCGCGCGCGCGCAGAACCCGAAAGAGGTGAAGATCGCGCTGGTCGTGCCGCTGTCCGGCCCCTGGGCCCGTCAGGGCATTCTGGAGCAGATGGGCGCCGAGCTGGCGATCGAGGACGTGAACAAGAGCGGTGGCATCAAGGCTCTCGGTGGCGCCAAGCTGAAGCTGGTCCTCTACGACACCGGGGATAGCGCGGAGAAGGCCAAGAACGCCGCGCAGCGCCTGGTGGCGCAGGAGCCCGACGTGGTGGGCGGCATCGGCTGCTGGCTCTCGAGCTTCACCCTGGCAGTGACCGAGGTGACCGAGCGCGCTGAGCTACCGTGGCTCACGCTGTCCTACTCCGACCTGATCACCGGACGCGGTTTCAAATACATCTTCCAGTCGGCCCCCACCGCGGATGCCCAGGCCACCGCGCTGCTACCGCGGGTCGTCGACCTGGCGGCCAAGGCTGGGAGCGGACGCCCGACGAAGGTGGCCTTCGTCGGCGACAACTCGGCCGCCGTGGTCAGCTTCATGAAGCCCATCCGTTCGCACGTGGCGAAAGATCTCGGCTTGACGATCGTGGCTGATGAAACGTACACGCCGCCGCTGGCCGACGCGACGACTCTCGTTCAAAAGATCCGCTCCGGCCGTCCAGACTTCATCGTCCTCCAATCCACGAACGTCGGCGACGACAAGCTCCTGCTCGACAAGTTCGCGGAGCGCGGGATCACCGCCAGCACGGTTCCGCTGGTCGGTGGCGGCGGCCACTGGACGGTGCCCGAGCTGATGAAGGTGGCGGGCAAGGAGCATCTGGAGGGTCTGATCGTGGGTCTGGCCAACTGGCCCGGCAAGGACTTGGGCGACCTCGAGAAGCGCTTCGTGGCCAAGACGAGCGAGCCCTGGTTCGGCCACGACTCGATCTTCCCGTACGCGCACGTGATGATCTTCAAGGAAGCCCTGGAGCGGACGGCGTCGACCGATCGCAAGAAGCTGGGCGAGATGATGCACAAGATCGACCTCAAGGACGGACCGGCGAAGCTCTTCCCCGATGGCCGCATCAAGTACGACGAAAGCGGCCGCCGCGTCGGCGCCGAGCTGTGCATCGTGCAGTGGCAGAAGGGACGGCCGGTCGCCGTGCATCCGGAGAACATCGCGGTCTCGAAGGCGGTCTGGCCGAAGCTCTCGTAAGCGTCGGGCCTGTCGACCGGCGCCCAGTCGCTGGGCGGTCCGCCCACTGACTGGGCGGCCCGTCGGCCGCTCGCCCCGGCCGCGGTCCGGCAAAACTCCCGTTTGGATCGGCACTTAAAGTTCTCCCGCTACCCGTCGACGTTCTGGCACCAGAAGTGCTCCTTGCGCGTGGCGGCGGCCCGTACACCCGTGACGGTGCGACCGGTCGAGCCGGATTGTTCATCGCCCGGTGGCCGCGACGGGCTTGACGTCGCTCTCGGAGAGGAGATGGCATGGCCTCAGAAGCCACGATGGTCCGCGTGTTGGATCTGCTCACCAGCGCGCCCCGGTCCCGCGTTGAGTCGCTGGGAAGCGGGGCGAGAGACCAGACGAGGTCGCTCCGGCGCATCATCGCGAAGAAGAACGTGGTCGCGGTGGGGATCAGCGAGAAGATCAGCAAGAAGAGAGCGACCGGCAAGCTTGCCGTGACATTCTACGTCGAGAAGAAGGTGGCCAAGACCAAGCTCCGCGGCGACGATATGATTCCTCCCACCATGCCGGAAGTCCTGAGCGGCCCGCAGGCGATTCCCACCGACGTGATCGTCATCGGCCGCCTCAAGCCGGAGGTCAACGCCCTGCGAAAGCCCGTCCAGCCGGGCAACAGCATCGGTCACGTGAAGGTCACCGCGGGGACGCTGGGCGCGCTCGTCACCAAGGGACAACGCGTTCACCTCTTGAGCAACAGCCACGTCCTGGCCCGGAGCGGCCTGGCGAAAAAAGGTGACGATATCCTCTATCCGGGGCCCGAAGACGGCGGGAAACCTCCGGCGGACCTCGTGGCCAAGCT
>Ga0209377_1001237_pt1 | contig 17328 bp, 15 predicted proteins | sample GraSoiAngelo_141_FD_185898 | JGI IMG/M metagenome (GOLD analysis project Ga0209377, IMG submission 185898) | Grasslands soil microbial communities from the Angelo Coastal Reserve, California, USA - 14_0929_12_40cm (SPAdes) (version 2) | ecosystem: Environmental > Terrestrial > Soil > Grasslands ...
CGCGCATCGCCGCGTATCAGACGCCCCTGGTCGTGACGCCTGCGGTCGAACGTTACTTCCGCGATCTATCGACCATCGAGACGGACCAAGGGCGGCGTGCGGCGCTGGCGGACGTGCGCGCGGCGCTGCGCGACTCCGCCGCGGTGCGCTTCCTCACCAGTGATCTCACCTACAACGCGCTGCTCCGCAACACCATCTCGATCACGGGCCTTCAAGGCAGCGACAAGACGAACGTCATTCCCCCGGTGGCGCGCGCGGCGCTGGACGTGCGGCTGCTGCCGGGCCAGGACCCCCAGGCCTTCCTCGCGGACGTGGTGCGGATTGTGGGTGACTCGGCCGTCGAGATCACTCCCCAGGGCCCGAACTGGCCCGCCACGGAGAGCCCGACCGAGACGGAGCTGTTTCGCGCCATCGTGGCCGCGGCGCGCGAGCGCACGCCCGATGCGCTCATCACCACGCCGCCCCTCACTGGCTTCACGGATAGCCATTACTTCCGACGCCTGGGCATCGTGAGCTACGGCCTGTCGCCGTTCCCACTGAGTCAGGCCGAGTCGCGGGGCGTACACGGCAACAATGAGCGAGTGAGCCTCGACGACCTGACCTTCGGGGTGCACTTCCTGTACGACGTCGTGGCGCGCCTCGTCGCGAAGTGATCGGGCTGTTCATCCATCCCCGCCGTTACCCGCCCGCGCGGGAGCGGCGCCCGCCGCGGCTCGAGCGCGTCACCAAGCGACCGCTCGGATGGCTGGCCGAGCGGCTGGCGCGTCCGCTCATCCGCTGGGATCGCGCCCGGCTCGAGACACCCGAAATCGCGGTCCCCGTCGCGGGCCTTCCCCCTGGGCTCGTGGGCTACCGCCTGGCGTTGGTCACCGATCTGCACCATGGTCCCGCTGTCCCCACGTGGTGGCTCGGGCGCATGGCCGACCGGGTGGGGGAGCTCGACACCGATCTCGTGGTGCTGGGCGGCGATTTCGTCAGCCACGCACGCAGCGACATGGATGGCCTCGAGCGGGTCCTGGCGCGCTTCCGCGGGCGCGACGGCGTGGTGGCTGTGCTCGGGAACCACGACCACTGGGTGGACCCCGACCAGGTCGGGGCTGCGGTCGAGCGTAGTGGCGCGACGCTGCTCCACAACCGGCACCGGCTCATTCGTCGGGGAGCGGCGGTGCTGGCAGTGGGCGGCGTGGACGACTTCACCCACGGAGCCGTCCGGCCCGACGAGGCGTTCGCCGGTGTTGGGGCGGACGTGCCACGCGTGCTCATCTCGCACAATCCCGATCTCATCGAATACCTGCCCGCGGGGCTGCGAGTGGACGTGATGCTGGCGGGACACACGCATAACGGCCAGGCGCACCTGCCGCTCCTTGGGCCGATCACGGCGCCGTCGCAGTTCGGCCGGAAGTACCTGCACGGGCTGAAGCGCGTGGGGCAGTGCTGGCTGTATGTCTCGGCGGGCGTGGGCAGCGCGTGGATCCCGCGGTGGGGCAACCCCCCCGAGCTCCCGGTCATACGGCTGACGACGGCTACTTGAGGGAGGCGACGAAGCGCACGAGCACGGTCTCCGCCGTCTGGGGCGCGACCGTGCAGAAGCACTCCACGCCGATCAGACGCTTGACGCCCAACACCTCGGCTTCCGCGATTCCCGGCACGTCCCGATACGTGATCTCGAGCGTGGTGCCGTCGATGATCCGGTAGGCCACGGGACGGCCGAGCAGGCGATGATGGGGATCGATCCTGCCAAGCCCCTCGCTGAGCCGGTGCTGAATGGCGGCGGCCTGCGCACGTTGCGGTGCGGGCACCTCGATCATGAATGCGCCCGGCGGCGGTTCGCGAGCACCGCGGTGACGTTGCGCCGCATGCCGGCGACGCCGGGGCGCTCGAACGGTGTGTCCCCGAAGCGGCGTTGGAACGACTCCGGATTCCCGTCGAGCAACGCCGTGAGATCCGGCTCGACAACATCGGAGCGCACGCCGAGCTCGTCGTCGCGCGTCGGGCGCGCGAACTTCACGTTCCACGGACAGACGTCCTGACACACGTCGCATCCGAACAGCCACTCGCCTACGAGCCGCTGCTCGGCCTCGTCGAACTCGGCGGCGTGCTCGATGGTCAGGTAGGAGATGCAGCGCCGCGCGTCGAGCACGCCCGGTGCGACGAGGGCGCTCGTCGGGCATGCGTCCAGACAGGCGCGGCAGGTGCCGCAGCGATCCGCCTCGAACGGCAGATCGGGGACGAGATCCGCGTCGGTCAGCACGACGCCGATGAAGGTGAACGAGCCCCGGTCGGGGTCGATCAGCATCATGTTCTTCCCGATCCAGCCGAGCCCTGCCCGCTGGGCCAGCTCCCGCTCGGGGACGGGTCCCGCGTCGACATAGCAGCGGGCCTGCGCGCCGGGAGCGATCTCGCGAACCACGGCGGCCAGCCGCTCGAGGCGACGACCCAACACGCCATGGTAGTCCGCCGACCAGGCGTACTGGGCCACCTTCCCAGGGGGCGGACTGACCTCGGGCGCAAGCCCGGGGTGATCGGATCCGTGGAAGTAGTTCGTAAGCGTGACCACGGCGACCTTGGCGTCTGGCATGATGCGGGCGGGGTCCTTTCGCTTCTCCGCCTGCCGGTGGAGGTACGTCATGGTCCCGGCGTAGCCTGCGGCCAGCCAACGGTCGAGTTCGGCAGCGTGCGCGTTCGCCTCGAGAGTGGCTATCCCGACCGCGTCGAACCCCAGCGCGAGCCCTCGACGCTTCACCTCGACGCCTTTACGCGACGCCTCTGCGCGACGCCTCTGCTCGACGTCTCTTTTCATAAGTGCATCGTCTCTCGTCGCCACCGCGCAAACCGGACGACGTCTTCGAGCGGTGGCACCGCGGCGTCATCGCCGTACGCGGTGAGCATACGCCACCGCACATAGTCGCGCGGCGGCAGCGGTAGGAACGGGGGGCGTCGATACCAGTCCCGCGCCCGAAAGCTCCACGTGAGACGCACCAGGTCGAGCGCGAGCCGCGGGTTTACGAGGGCCCGGAGGACGAGGCGCATGGTGAGCGTCGGCCAGCCGGCGGAGGCTCTCATAGGAGTGAATTTAGTCGCGAGGCGTGCCCAGCGCGCTTTTCCTCCTGTATATTGACCGCCTATGACGCTCGCCAGCGGTCTCGACGCCGGCGCATCGGCGGAGGCTCACGCGCTCGCGCGCTATCGGAGCGAGTTCCCGATCTTCCGCCACGCGGTGTACCTCAACACCTGCTCGCTCGGCGCGCTCGGCGACCGCACGCGCCGGCGCATCGCGGAGTTTTTCGATCTCTGGCAGGCGCGCGGAGCGTCCGCCTGGTACGACGTGTGGTGGGCCGCCCTCTCGGAGCTGCGGGCGCGCTACGCTCGCGTCGTCGGCGCGAGCCCCGACGAGATCGCGCTCGCGCCCAGCGTTTCGGTGGCGTTGTCGGCAGTGGCGGAGGCGCTGGACTACGGGCGCCGTCCCAAGGTCGTGGTCACGTCGCTCGACTTTCCCACGGTTGCCTACCAGTGGCTCGCGAAGCGGGCTCGTGGGGTGGAGCTGGTGGTGGTCCAGAGCCCGGACCAGGTCTCGGTGCCCGTCGAGGCCATCGCGCGGGCAGTGGACGATCGGACCGCCCTCGTCGCGACTTCGCACGTGTACTTCACGAGCGGGGCCATTCAGGACATCAAGCGGGTGGCGGACGCCGCACGGCAGTGCGGGGCGTTGAGCCTGGTCGACGCCTACCAGTCGGTGGGACAAGTGCCCGTAGACGTGAAGGCCGCGGGAGTGGATTTTCTCACCGCGGGCGGGCTCAAGTGGCTGCTCGGTGGGCCGGGGATCGTCCTGCTGTACGTTCGTGATGAGGTCGCACGGCGGCTCGCTCCCGGAATTGCCGGCTGGTTCGGTCACAAGAACCAGTTCGCCTTCGACCCCCGCGCGCTCGAGCTGCACGACGACGCGCGGCGTTTCGAGCTCGGGACGCCGGCGCTCGCGGCGGTCTACGCGCAGCTCGGGGGCCTCGATTACATCGACGAAATCGGCGTCCCCGCGATTCGCCGGGTGACGGCTGCGCTCACGGAGGACCTGGTCGCGCGGGCGGGGGAGTACGGCTTCCGGCCCAAGGTGGCTCCCCGCGCCGAGGATCGTTCGGCGATCGTGATGCTCCCCGCGGCCGACCCGGCGGCGGGCGTGCGACATCTCGCCGCCGGCGGGATCATCGCGGACGCCCGGCCGGGACACGTCCGTCTCTCTCCTTTCTTCTATAACGTGCAGGACGACCATGTCTCAGCGCTCGAGCGGCTCGCAACGCACACCCGTCACTGAGGACGAACGCCTCCTAGCTCAGGTTCCCCGCGAGCGACGGGCGTTCGTCAAGACGGACTCGTGGCGGGTCTTGCGGATCATGGGAGAGTTCGTCGAAGGGTTCGACACCCTCTCCGACGTGTACAACGCGGTCACGGTGTTCGGATCGGCGCGCACCACGCCGGAAGACCCCTACTACGACAAAGCCGTGGAAACCGGGCGCATGCTCGCGCAGGAAGGGTTCCCGATCATCACGGGGGGCGGCCCCGGGATCATGGAGGCCGCGAACCGCGGGGCCCAGGAGGGAAACGGCCTGTCCATCGGTTGCAACATCGAGCTGCCGTTCGAGCAGGGGCTCAACCCCTACGTCGAACGCTCCATCAACTTCCGTTACTTTTTCGTCCGCAAGACGATGTTCGTCAAGTACTCGACCGCGTTCATCGTGTTCCCGGGAGGATACGGGACGATGGACGAGCTGTTCGAGGCGCTCACGCTGATTCAGACCGGGAAGGTGAGCAACTTCCCCGTGATCCTGTTCGGAGCGCAGTACTGGGCCGGTCTCGTGGAGTGGCTGAAAGACCGCGTCGCGGGAGAGGGCAAGATCGCCACCACCGATCTCCGCCTCTTCACCGTCACGGACAGTCCGCGGGAGGCCGTCGCGACCGTGCGGCAGGCGCGGGAGCGCCGCAGCAAGGCCTATCCGCTCGAGACGCAACCCGACGCGGAGGTGCCATGACCAGACGCAAAGACTTCTTGCGCGGCCAGCGCATCGATCCGAAGCCCATCACCGGCCGGGAGACGATCCCCGAGCTGGTGGACAACGCGTTCCTCGCCTACAACTCGGGGCGCCTCGCCGAGGGGTGCCGCCTGTTCACGGAGCTGATGCTCGAGGAGGACGTCACCGTCGGCATGAGCCTCACCGGCGCCATGACGCCCGCGGGCCTCGGGATGTCGACGATCATCCCGCTCGTCGAGGCGGGGTTCATCGATTGGGTCGTCTCGACGGGTGCGAACCTGTATCACGACGCGCATTTCGGGTTGGGTCTGACGATGCACCGCGGGACCCCCTTCGCGGACGATGTGGAGCTGCGCGAGGAGGGTGTCGTCCGCATCTACGACATCTTCTTCGACTACGAGGTGCTGCTGTCGACCGACGCCTACATCCGGGACGTGTCGGCGGGCCCGGAGTTCCAGCGGCCCATGAGCACGGCGGAGTACCACTACCTGTTGGGCGGCTACATCCTCGAGCGCGAGAAGGCCCTGGGGATCTCGCGAAAATCGGTGCTCGGCGTGGCGCACCAGTGCGCCCTGCCGATCTACACCTCGTCCCCAGGGGACTCGTCCATCGGGATGAACGTGGCCGAGCAGGCGCTCACCGGATCGCAGCTGCGGTTCGACCCCAGCGCGGACGTGAACGAGACGTCGGCCATCGTGTTCGACGCGAAGACCCACGGCGGCAAGAGCGGCATCCTGATCATCGGCGGCGGCAGCCCGAAGAACTTCGTGCTGCAGACGGAGCCGCAGATCCAGGAAGTGCTGGGCATCAGCGAAAAGGGGCATGACTACTACCTCCAGATGACCGACGCGCGCGCCGATACGGGCGGCCTGTCCGGGGCCACGCCGGCCGAAGCCGTGAGCTGGGGGAAGGTCGATCCCGACAAGCTCCCGGGCACGGTCGTGTGCTACCTCGATAACACCGTCGGTTTTCCGATCCTCGCCGCGTACGCGCTCGCCAAACGAAAGAAGCGGCGGCTCAAGCGACTGTACGAGCGGCGCGAGGAGATGATGCGGCAGCTCACCGAGGCGTACCAGGAGGCGAAGGCGGACCGCGACGCGCGCGCGGAGGGGACGACTGTCGGGCGCAGACCCTGAGCACGCCGGCCCCCGTCCCGCGGGCACGTCTCGGGCGTACGCGGCGTACGCCCTGGGGCTCTTGACGCTCATCAATCTCCTCAACTACACCGACCGCAACGTCGTCTTCGCGCTGTTCGAGCCCATCAAGCGGGAGCTCGTCCTGTCGGATCAACAGCTCGGCTGGCTCGGGTCTGCCTACGTGATCGTCCTCTCGCTCGCGGCCTTGCCGCTCGGTGTCGTCGGGGACCTGAAATCCCGGCGCGCCGTGATCGCCTTCGGGGTGGGGTTATGGAGCGCCTTCACGGCGCTCGGGGCGACGGTGAGCCGCTTCTGGCAGCTCTTGGTGTGTCGCTCGCTGGTGGGCATAGGGGAGGCGGGCTATGGGCCGGCTGCCCAGGCGTTGCTTGCCGAGTTCTTCCAGGGCCAGCGACGCGCCTTTGCCCTCGGGATCTACTCCGTTGGGATGGCCTTTGGCGGCGTGGTCGGGATCTGGCTCGGCGGCGTGCTTGCCGAGCGCTACGGCTGGCGCGCCGCGTTCGTCGCCCTCGGTGTCCCCGGCTTTCTCCTCGCACTGCTCGCGTCCCGGCTGCGCGAGCCGCGCCGGCGCCCGCCGCCGACGATCCGCGCCACCGTGAAGAGCTGGTACGCGCGCGGGCGCGTGGGGGCCCACGAGGCGCTGCGGCTCGGCGCACCACTCATATGGCTCACGCTCGCGGGCGCTGCGCTCTCCGGTGTGCTCGATCTGTTCGACGGGCTGCCGCGCGGCCTCGATACCGCGGTCTTCTCCGCCTGCGTGAGCATCGGCATCGTGTGGACCGTGTTCCGGCTGGTGCCGGTGGCCGTGCGTGGCACGACCGAAGCGACCGAAGTCGCCGCCACGGCATTCGGCGATTTCCTCCAGGCCGCCGGGACGGTGCTCCGAACCCCCACGCTGATCTGGATGTTCGTGGGGGGCGCGCTCGTGACCTTCGCCGTGAACGGCCTGATCGCCTGGGCGCCGAGCTTCTTAGAGCGCACCCATGGCCTTCCGGTAGCCGCCGTAGGACGGCAGTTCGGCGTCTGGGGGCTCGCGGGCGGGGCGCTGGGCGCGTTGTTCGGCGGTCGGACGGGAGACTGGCTGCTCACGCGGTGGAGCGGAGGACGGGTCGTCGTGTCCGGCGCGGGATTCGTGCTCGGTGGCCCGGTGTGCGCCGCGTTGCTCCTGATCGACGAGCTCCGGCTCTTCGTCCCGCTCCTGTTCGGGACGTTCTTCCTCTACTCGTGGTACAACGGGCCGCTGTCCGCCGTGATCCTGGACGTGGTGCCGGCGGCGGTCCGGGCATCGGTGCTCGGCGCGTACGTGCTGTTCTCCCACCTCGCCGGCGATGCGATCGCTCCGCCGCTCATCGGGTACCTATCCGACCGCTTCGGCTTGCGGCCCGCGATGCTGCTGCTGCCGACAGCCGGCGCCGTGGGGGGGTTGGTGATCTTGATCTCGCTCAGCACGGTTGGGCGGGATATGGCGCGGGTGAAAGTATGAATGCGGAGTGCGGAGTGCGGAATGCGGAATTGCAGTGGCAGGTCGGTCGGCGAGCGACACTCGTCCAGCCACTCCGCATTCCGCATTCCCCATTCCGCATTGGGCGGGGAGGGGCGGGGCGGTGAAGATCGCCGTCGTGTTCGACACGCTGCACCCCGACTGGGAGGACGCCGACTACAAGAAAGAGGTCGACGCGAAGGTCGAGGAAGCGGAGTACGACGTGGGCCGGGCCCTGCTGGCCCAAGGACACGACGTCCTGATGGTCGGCGTCGCCGACCAGCTGGCGCCGGTGCTCGAGCGGCTGGCGACGTTCCAGCCGAAGCTCGTGTTCAACGGGTGCGAGTCGTTCCGCGGGCACGCCCGGCACGAATACGCCCTTGCCACGGTGCTGGAGATGCACGGCTATCGCTACACGGGATCGTCTCCAACGGGGCTGCTCGTCGCCCGCAATAAATCGCTCACCAAGAAGATCCTCGCGCACCACGAGATCCGGGTGCCGGCGTTCGCCGAGTTTCGCCCGGGGGAGAAGCCGGTGCGCCCGTCGGAGCTGCGCTTCCCGCTCATCGTGAAGCCGCTGTTGGAGGACGCCTCCGTGGGCATCGCGCAGGCCTCGGTGGTGGAGGACGATGAGGATCTCGGGGCGCGGGTGAAGTTCATCCACGAGAAGTTCCACCAGGCGGCCATCGTGGAAGAGCTGATCGAAGGCCGCGAGCTGTACGTGGGGCTGATCGGCAACGGCACGCTCCAGGTCCTGCCCATCGTCGAGCTGACGTTCGGCGAAGCCGATGGAGAGCATCGCATTGCGACGTACAAAGCCAAATGGGACGAGGACTACCGCAAGCGAAAGAAGATCAAGAACGTGTTCGCGAAAGGCCTGTCGGACGACGTCGCGGCCAAGATCGCAGATACCTGCACCGCGGCGTTCCATGCCCTGTGGCTCCACGACTACGGGCGCGTGGACCTGCGGCTGACGCACGACGATGCCGTGTATGTCCTGGAGGTGAACCCCAATCCGTTTCTCGCCCAGGAGAACGAAATGGCGGATGCGGCGGAGAAGGCGGGGATGAGCTACAACGCCTTCATCCAGCGGATCGTGGACGAGGCGCTGGCGCGTGGCACCGCGTAGGCGCGAGATCCCGACGCCTGAGCTGCGCTGCCCCACCTGCGCGGCGGAGGTGCAGCGCTTCTGGGCGAACTGCTCGAACTGCGGCCGCCGGCTCGAGTGGCGCGACACCATCAAAGAGACCGGCGCGGAGTGCTACTACTGCGGCTGGGTGGTGTCGGACAGCTTCTCGTTCTGCCCCTGGTGCGGTCGCGACATCGCCGACCGAGACTCGAGCCCCGAGCCGCTCAAAGCCCCCAAGGGGTTCAAGTACCATCGACGCTGCCAGTGGGGCTGCGGCGGCGGCGTGATGTACCCGATGCGCTCCTGCCCCTGGTGCGGGCGCCCGCAGAAATGGCGCTACCAGGAGTTTCAGAACATCTGCCCTCATTGCAACAAGGGCGTGAACGACTGGATGGACGTCTGCCCATGGTGCGGCAAAGACGCCACCGGGCGCGACTTGATCCGCCAAGCGCTACGCCGCGTGCGGCAGCTCTTGGTCGTCGGCCGCCTCAAGGACTGGAAGTACCGCGTGCTGCTGCGGCCGGGCGTTTCCGGGGTGACGCACCGCACGCCCAAGATCATCGAGATCGAGCGCCGCTACGTGACCAGCAAGCGGCGGCGTCGCGACGACATCTCGTGGAACATGTTGAGCGGGCTGATCCTCCACGAGTTGGGGCATTCCTTCCTCTATCACAATTGGTCGTTTACGCGGACCGGGAGGTTCCGGCGGGCCTTCGGGGAGGTGCGTATGGCGTACCGTGTCGCCGACTCGAAGTGGGTCGACTTCGAGCGCCGGGGCGTCACCACCACGCTCCCGAACTACGTCACGGCGTACGCCGCGACGCATCCGCAAGAGGACTTCGCCGAGACGTTCCGGTTCTATGTGTCGCGGCGTGGACGGCTACGCGAGCTGTTCGCCGAGTTCGGCCGGAAACGCAAAGGCGTGCCGGTGTTCGAGAAGTTCCTGGTGCTGCACGACTACATCCGGAGCCTCAGGGGATGGAGCCGAGCCTCGAGATGAAACGGTGGCGTGGACTACATCGGCGTAATGCTCCGAAATCGGCTGGTTCGCCCATGCCGTTCCTCCAGGGGAACAGCACGGCCAGTATCGTGGTCAGCGGGATCATCGTGGTCGTTGCGGCGCTGAACCTGATCCTCGACTTCGATTTCATCGAGTCAGGCGCGGCCGCCGGAGCGCCCAAGTATATGGAGTGGTACGGCGCCTTCGGCCTGATGGTGACGCTGATCTGGCTGTACCTCGAGATCCTGCGGCTGCTCGCCAAGTCCCGCAGCCGGCGCTAGCCGGCGGTCAGGATTCTCCGACCGCCGCCGCCTCCTTGGCGAAGGCGCGGGATCGCGCCACCAGGTCCTGATACGCCGCCACCTCCTCGGCACGGCGGGTCGCGTCCCAGCCGAGGGCCTCGGCCAGCCAATCCGCAACCGGGCTCGCCGCCGGCACCGCTTGGTCGCGGGTCGCATAGAACAGATGTAGGCGCCGCACCAGGACGTCCGAGAGCCGAACCGCCATCTCCCGCTCCACCGCGTGCGCCACCTCGGCCCACAGGGTTGCCCGCCCGGCGACGATGGGTCGCCCCAGCGCGCGGTCGCGGTCCACCAGGTTGAGAACTGCGGCCGCTTCGCTGCCGTAGGCAGCCACGAGGTGGCGGGCCGTCCGCTCCGATGCCCCCCGCTCCATCGCCGCCTTGACGAGGCCTTCGAGGTCGGCCGTCTCGCCTCCCGGGAGGGGCAGCCGGTCCGTCGGCGCGCGGGGACCGCGGGGCCGGCCATCCAGCTGGCGCAGGCGGGCCGCGACTCGGTCCACTGCGTCGCGGGCCATGACGCGGTACGTGGTGAGCTTGCCGCCGGCGATGGTCAACAGGCCGCTCGGGCTCTCGACCAGGCGGTGCTCGCGTGAGGCCGCCGACGGCCCCACCTGCCGCGGCGGTCGCAGCAAGGGTCGCAGGCCGGCCCACCTGGCGATGACGTCCGCCGGAGAGAGTCGCGCGTGCGGGAAGAATGCGTTTGCCGACCGCAACAGGTAGACGACGTCGTCTGCCGTGGCGCGGACGTCGTCGGGTGACGCGTCCTCGTCCGTGTCCGTCGTCCCGATGTAGCTCAGATCGCCCCACGGGAGCACGAACATCACACGCCCATCGATCGGTGACATGAGGGTGACCGCCTGCGTGTGCCCGACGCGCTTGCGGGGCAGCGCCACGTGCACGCCCTTGGTGGGCCGCAGCAGCAGATCCGACCCGGCGTCGTCGAGGCGCCGCACGCGGTCGACCCACGGACCCGTCGCGTTCACGACCACGAGCGCCCGTACAATCGACGTGCGGCCCGTCAGCTCGTCGCGTACGGTCGCGCCGCCCACCCGGCCGTCCGGCTTGATGAGCGCCGTGACTTCGGCGTAGTTCGCGACCAGGGCGCCCGCGTGCGCCGCGCTGCGCATGGTGGCGATCACGAGACGGGCGTCATCGGTCTGCGCATCGTAGTACAGGGCCGCGCCCTTCAACTCCTTGTCCCGCAGCCCGGGCTCGAGACGCTGGGTGGCCTTGCGTCCCAGCCAACGATGCATCTTCACGTTGTGGAAGGCGGCCAGCAGATCGTACAGCCACATCCCTGCGCGCAGCTTCCAGGCGGGGATCCGCGCGCCGCGGTACACGGGGAACAGGAAGGGCAGGGGATGCACCAAATGCGGGGCGATGCGGAGCAGCACACGACGCTCGCGGCTCGCCTCGAACACCAGGCGAAATTGGCCTTGCTCGAGATAACGGATCCCGCCGTGGATGAGCCGTGATGAGAGCGACGAGGTGCCGCCCCCGAGGTCGCCCTTGTCCACCACTGCGGTGCGAAAGCCCCGGAGCGCCGCGTCGCGGGCGATCCCGGCACCGGTGATCCCGCCCCCGATGACCAAGACGTCGACCGGCTCGGCCGCCATTGATGTCAGTGCCGCGGCGCGCGTACGATGCGAAAAGGGCGTCTCGCTCGTCGACGTTCTCCAGCTTGGCCCGGCAGCGGGCTCGGGGTAGGTTTCGAGACTTCCGGGAGGAGAATGTAATGCCGGTTGCCAACGGACGGCGCGTGGCGGTGATCGCCGGCTGCCGCACGCCGTTCTGCAGGTCGGGGACGGTGCTCAAGGACGCCCGCGCCGTGGACCTCGCCCGGTTCGTGGCGCGCGAGCTCCTCGAGCGTACCAATCTGGACGGCGCCGACGTGAATGCCGTGATCTTCGGGCAGGTGGTCCCGTCGGCGCTCGTCCCTAACGTCGCGCGCGAAGTGAGCCTCCTGCCGCAGTTCCCCAAGGAGATCCCCGCCTACTCGCTGAACCGCGCCTGCGCGTCTTCCGGACAGGCCGTCGCCAATGCGTACGACGAGATCATGCTCGGCGATGCCGACGTCGTGCTGGCGGGCGGCGTGGAGTCGCTGTCCGACATACCCATCCTCGCGTCGCGCCGCTTGGCCGACATCCTGGTCGAGGCGAGCAAGGCCAAGTCGCTCGGCTCACGGCTCCGCACGCTGAGTCGGATCCGGCCGCGCGACCTAATCCCTGTGTCCCCCGCCATCGCCGAGCCGTCCACCGGGGAGTCGATGGGCCAATCGGCGGAGAAGATGGCCAAGGAGAACCACATCTCGCGCGCGGCACAGGATCGCTGGGCATTCCGCAGTCACGAGCTCGCGGCCCGGGGAACCGACGACGGCCGCATCACGGCGGAGATCGTGCCCTGGTTCGGGCCCGGAGGCCGGGCGGGCGACGGCGTGGTCACCCAGGACAACGGCATCCGCCGGGACACCTCGCTCGAGCAGATGGCCAAGCTCAAGCCGGTCTTCGATCGCCGCTACGGCAGCGTCACCGCCGCCAACTCCTCGCCGCTCACCGACGGGGCGTCCGCGGTGCTGGTGATGAGCGACTCGGCGGCGCGCGCGCTCGGCTACACCCCGCTCGCCTACGTCCGCTCCTACGCGGTCGCGGCGGTGGACCCGGGGTGGCAGCTGCTCCAGGCGCCCATCTTCGCCGTTCCCAAGGCGCTCGAGCGCGCGGGGATCCAGTGGAAGGAGCTCGGGGTGATCGAGGTGCACGAGGCGTTCGCCGCGCAGGTGCTCTCGAACCTGCAGGGATGGGGGGCGCTGGGCTGGGACATCAACGAGGACATCATCAACGTGATGGGCGGCTCCATCGCCATCGGCCATCCGTTCGGCGCGACCGGCACCCGGCTCGTCACCACGCTCGCGAACGAGATGGCCCGTCGGGACGTGCAGTTCGGCCTGCTGTCGATTTGCGCGCAGGGTGGGATGGGTCTCGCCATGGTGCTGGAGCGCCGCTGATGGCTCTGGGCGCGGCGCTCACCTGGGAGCTCGTCGACGACGGCATCGCCGTCGTCATTTTCGACTTGAAGAACGAGCCGGTCAATAAGCTTTCGGCCGTGGTGAAGCAGGACCTGCTCGCAACGTTCGACGCGTTGGAGCACGACGCCGCCGTGCGGGCCGTCGCCTTCTTCTCGGGGAAGCCCGAGAACTTCATCGCCGGGGCCGACATCGAGGAGTTCGTCCGGCTCACCACCGCCGCGGAAGCCGAGCGGCTCTCGGCCGAGGGCCAGGACATGCTGGGCCGGGTGGCGCGCTTCCCCAAACCGATCGCCGCCGGGATTCACGGCGCGTGCCTCGGCGGCGGGCTCGAGTTCGCCCTCGCCTGCGGGTACCGCGTGGCCTCCGATCACCCCCGGACCCAGCTCGGCCTCCCGGAAGTGCAGCTCGGCATTCTCCCGGGGGCGGGCGGCTGCCAGCGGCTCCCCCGGTTGATTGGCGCCCGCGCGGCCCTCGACATCATCCTCGCGGGCAAGGTCGAAGGCGCCAAGAAGGCGTTCCGTTTGGGTATCGTGGACGAGCTGGTCCATCCCGCCATCCTCAAGGACGTCACCATCGCCGCGGCGCAACGCATGTCAGGCGGCTGGCGCCCGCGTCGCAAGCGGCCGGGCGGGTTCCGCGGATGGCTGCTCGACGGCAACCCGCTGGGCCGGGCCTTGGTCTTCCGGGCCGCGCGGAAGCAGGTACTCGCGCAGACGCGCGGCAACTATCCCGCGCCCCTCGCCGCGTTGGAGGCGGTGGAGCATGGGCTGAAACACGGCATGGCGGAGGGTCTGAAGCGCGAGGCGCAGCTGTTCGGGCAGCTCGCCGTCACTGACGTCTCACGTAAGCTGGTCCAGATCTTTTTCGCCACCACCGCTCTCAAGAAGGACTTCGGGATCGCCAACCCGCCGGCTCCAGCCGTCGTGAGCCGCCTCGGCGTCGTGGGCGCAGGGTTCATGGGCTCGGGCATAGCGGGCACAGCGATCGCCCAGGCGGGCGTGGACGTGCGCATGAAGGACGCTGATCTGCCGCGAGTCGCCAAGGGGCTTGCCGCCGCGCGCGAGATCCTGGACGACCGGCTCAAGCGGCGGCGCATCACGCCCCACGAGCATGCCAGGCTCGTCGCGCTGCTCTCGGGGAGCGATCACTACAGCGGGTTCGGCCGGGCCGAGCTCGTGATCGAGGCGGTATTCGAGGATCTCCAGGTCAAGCAGCAGGTGCTGCGTGAGGTCGAAACGGCTGCGGCGCGGGACACGGTGTTCGCGTCCAACACGTCGACCATCCCGATCCACCGCATCGCCGAGGCCGCAAGCCGGCCGGAACAGGTCGTCGGGATGCATTTCTTCTCGCCGGTCGCCCGGATGCCGCTGCTCGAGGTGATTCCATCGGCGCGGACCGCGGCGCAAGTCATCAGCACCGCCGTCGGGTTCGGCCGCCGCATGGGCAAGACCGCCATCGTCGTGAAGGACAGTCCCGGCTTCTGGATCAATCGGATCCTCACGCCCTACATGAACGAGGCGGGCCATCTCCTCGTCGAAGGCGTGGCCATCGAAGAGGTCGACCGGCTGATGGTCGAGTTCGGTTTCCCCGTCGGGCCGATCACCCTGCTGGACGAGGTCGGGATGGACGTGGGGGAGAAGGTGGTCGGGGTGATGCACGAGGCGTTCGGCGGGCGGTTCGCGCCGGTACCCGCGTTCGCCGGCATGGTAAAAAGCGGCCGGTTGGGCCGCAAGGCGGGGAAGGGATTCTACGAGTACGCGGGCGGCAAGAAGGGGAGCGTCGACCCTGCCGTGTACGAGGTGATCGGAGCCCACCCGAATGGAGGCCCGCGGCCCGCGGAGATCATCCAGCGGCTCGTGCTCGTAATGCTGAACGAAGCGGCGGGCGCGGTCGGGGAGGGGATCGTACGCACGCCCCGCGACGGCGACGTCGGCGCCATCTTCGGCTTCGGGTTCCCGCCGTTCCGCGGTGGCCCGCTGCGACACGCCGACGACCTCGGCGCCGCGCGCATCGTGGGCGAGCTCGAGCGCCTCGCCGAACGCTACGGCGCCCGGTTCGCGCCGTCCGATGTGCTGCGCGACCAGGCGCAGCGCAACGCGAAGTTCTATCCCTAGTCCCTGGGACCCGCCACCTCGCACTGATGCTACGCGCCGGCCTCCTGTGGCTCAGCGAGCAACCCCGGGTGTTCCGGTTCATCCGTGGCAACGGCTTGGCCCGCCGGTTTGCCGCCCGCTTCGTCGCGGGGGAGACGGTGGACTCCGGGGTCGCCGCGCTGAAAGACCTGAACGCCGCGGGACTCACCGCGAGCCTCGACCTCTTGGGAGAGTCGGTGCATAACGCCGCCGAGGCCCAGGCTGCCCGTGACAGCTATCTCGAAACGCTCGACCGGATCAAGGCTGCCGCGGCCGATGCCAACGTCTCGGTCAAGCTCACCCAGATGGGCCTCGACCTCGACGAGGCGCAGTGCATCGACAACATGCGCGCCATCATCGCCCGGGCGCAGGCGCACGGCTCCTTCGTGCGGATCGACATGGAGCAGTCGGACTATACCGAGCGTACTCTGCAGCTCTTCAAGCGCACGCTCTACCCCCAGTTCGGAAACGCGGTCGGTGTGGTGCTGCAGTCGTACCTGCGGCGCACGGAGCAGGATGTGGAGCAGATGATCGCGCTCGGCGCTCGGGTGCGGTTGTGCAAGGGCGCCTATCAGGAGCCGGACGCGGTCGCCTTCCCTGACAAACGCGACGTGGATGCCACCTACGTGCGCTGCATGGAGCGGCTCCTCCTCAAGGGCAACTACCCCGGCATCGCGACCCACGATGCGCGTATCCTCGAGCACACCAAGGCGTTCGCGCGCGACAAGGGCATCCAGCCCGCGCGCTTCGAGTTTCAGATGTTGTACGGGGTGCGGCGCGACCTGCAGCTCGGGCTGCGACGCCAGGGATACAACGTGCGCGTGTACGTCCCGTTCGGCACCCAGTGGTATCCCTATCTCATGCGCCGGCTCGCCGAGCGGCCGGCGAACGTGGCGTTCCTCGTCGGCAACGTGCTGCGGGAGTCCCTACGGCGGAGCTGACGGACGGTACCCTGGGCGGGTACCAGCGAGTGCACGAGCGCGCCCCCGCGTTCTCCGGGAGCGACGGCCAGTCCTACTCGGTGGGGACATACGTGGACGATGCCCCGGATGCCCAGGGCCGGTATGGTGCGGCGCTGTTGTTCGTACGTTGGTCCGACGCGGGAGATCGTCCGGTCGGCCACCTCGAGACGGACTACCTGTCCCGGGGCGTGACCCCCGCCGACGCACTCACCCCCCTGCTCGCCCTGACGTTGCAGGAGGTGAAGCAGCATCTCGACGCGTGCATCCAATCGCAGGGACGCGTGTGATTACCACCGGCGTCGTGCTCGTGCGCACCGGGTCTGCGTATCGCGTGCACACGGAGGGTGGCGAAGTTGTCGCCGTGCTGCGCGGCAAGCTCAAGCACCGGGACGACGATCGCGTCGTGGCGGGGGACGTGGTGGAGCTCGAGCTGCAGGCCGATGGGCACGCTACCATCTCCGCCGTGCGGCCCCGCAGGAGCGTGCTCGCGCGCCGCGCTGCGGGTGAGCGGAGCCCTCGGGCGCAGCCGATCGCCGCCAATGTCGACCAGGTCGTCGTCGTCGCGTCGGCTCGGAGCCCGGAGCCGAGCCCCCGCATGCTCGATCGATTCCTGGTGATCGCGGCGGCGAACCGCATTCCCGCAGTGCTCGTCCTCAACAAGATCGATCTCGACCGGAGTGCGCTCGACGCCCTGCAGCGACGGTATGGTCCGGCGGGCTACCAGGTGCTCGGGACCTCGGTCACTCAGCCGGAGGGTCTCGTAGCGCTGCGCGACCTCTTGCGCGGGCGCGAGTCGGTGCTCACCGGTCAATCGGGCGTCGGGAAATCCAGCCTCCTGAACGCGCTCGACCCGGGCTTGAACCTCCGCATCGGCGAAATCAGCGCGAAGTGGGACACGGGCAAGCACACGACCCGCGCCGCCCTCGTCGTGCCCGTCGCCACGGGGGGCTATGTCGTGGACACGCCGGGGTTGCGCGAGGTGGGCACGTGGGGGATCGACCCCGAGCGGTTGGGCGCCTATTTCGTCGAATTCCGGCCCTTCCTCGACCAATGCCGCTTCGACAACTGCCGGCATCTCGCCGAGCCCGGCTGCGGGGTGCGCGAAGCGGCGGCGCGCGGCGCGTTCG
>Ga0209377_1001241_pt1 | contig 17310 bp, 22 predicted proteins | sample GraSoiAngelo_141_FD_185898 | JGI IMG/M metagenome (GOLD analysis project Ga0209377, IMG submission 185898) | Grasslands soil microbial communities from the Angelo Coastal Reserve, California, USA - 14_0929_12_40cm (SPAdes) (version 2) | ecosystem: Environmental > Terrestrial > Soil > Grasslands ...
CACAGGCGCAGTCTCCAGCCGCGCCAACTTCGCCTGCTCCGGGCGCTTCTCCGAAACCTGGCGCGGCTCAGCCGGCTGGCTCGCCTTCAGGGCCGGCTGCATCGCCTTCACCAGTAGCTCAAAACGCTGCGTCACCTCAAACGCAGGCTCCCGCGTCGCCTCCTCCAGCGGCGCAGTCATCGCCAGGAGCACCCGCTTCTCCTAGCCCGGCCACGACTCCATGAACGCCACCGGAATTCCACTGAAAGAACCATCCGTCTCTGCCGCTGCAGGAGCCACAGAGCAGTTGGAGCGCGCGTACATCGACGCGTCAACACGTGTGCCGGTGCTGATGTTTTACACATCGGCGATGGCGTGGCTGATCCTGGGCACGCTGCTCGCCGGATTCGTTTCATTTAAACTGCACGAGCCTGATCTGCTTTCGAATATCAGTTTTCTCACATGGGGACGCGTGCGGCCCGCCCACATGAATGTCATGGTTTACGGCTGGGCGTCGATGGCGGGAATGGGCACGGCCATCTGGCTGATGGCGCGATTGTGCCGGACCGTTTTGCGATATCCGCTGTTGCTCGTTGCGGCCGCTGGTTTTTGGAATTTGGGGGTTCTGTTGGGCGTTGGCGGAATTCTTCTTGGCGACAGCACCGGCTATCAATGGCTCGAGTTTCCGGGCTACGCAGCGATCATTCTTTTCGTCGCGTACACGCTCGTTGCCTCGTGGGCGGTGCTCATGTTTCGCTATCGCCGCGGCGAACAAATTTACATTACGCAATGGTATTTGCTCGGCGCGTTTCTTTGGTTCCCGTGGGTTTATGCCGCTGGACAACTGATGCTCTTCGTCGTGCCGGTTCAAGGCGTTTTGCAACCGGCTGTCGGCTGGTGGTACGCGAATAACCTGCTCTTTCTCTGGTTCGGGGCCATCGCCCTCGGCACGGCGTATTACATGATTCCAAAAGTGATCGGCCGCCCGGTTTACAGTTACCATCTGGCGACAATTGGCTTTTGGAGCTACGCGCTTTTCTCAAGCTGGACAGGAATGCAGCGGCTCGTCGATGGGCCGTTTCCGGCGTGGATGATCACGGCCAGCATCGCCGCGATGATCTTGAGCATGATTCCTGTCGCGACTGTAGGCCTGAATCATCACATGACCATGCGAGGCTACTTTCCGCTCATGCGCTACAGCCCGACGCTGCGGTTCACCGTCTTCGGCGCAATGTCGTACACGGTATTTAGCGTGATCGGCCTTTTGATCTCCCTGCGCTCCGTTGCGCGCTACGTCAACTTCACTCAGGCGAGTATAGCTTACTCGCATCTCGGCCTTTACGCGTTTTTCACGATGGTGATTTTCGGTTCGATGTACTACATCGTGCCGCGTTTGGTCGGCCGCGAATGGCGTTATGCTTCGCTGATCAAACTTCATTTCTGGGCATCGGCTTACGGCATCGGTTTGATGACGCTCATGCTGCTTGCTGGCGGGTTTCTTCAAGGGGCGGACATGGAAAATCCCTCCCTCGCGTTCACTGAGACCGTGGAAACGGTGCTGCCGTATCTGCGAGGACGCAGTCTCGCCGGAATTTTGCTCACCGCGTCCCATTTCATTTTCGCGTATCACTTCGGATTGATGCTTTTGGGATTGGGACGCACATCAACTGTCCCCACATTTCTGAATCCAGTTGAAGCGGAGACTTCTGGAGGGCACTGATGAAAGGTCTCGCTCCTCTCTTTCTGGGAATCTTCGGTACCTTCGCGTTCTCATGGGTGGGATTAACCGTGATTCCGAATTGGCAGATCGGACATCTCAATCCGCAGTCCGACGAGGAAGGAACCGATATTTATCCGCAGCCGCAATCAGGAATGTTCCAGCGGGGCGCGCATGTTTATGCCGCGAACGGCTGTATTTATTGCCACAGCCAGCAAGTACGCGCCGAGTACGCGGGAGCGGATATTGAGCGGGGCTGGGGTAACCGCCGCAGCGCGCCCCGCGATTATATTTTCGAGCGACCAATGTTTCTTGGTAAAATGCGTATGGGCCAGGACATCGCGAATATCGGCGCGCGCGCGCCCGCAGAACAGCAGAGTCCTGCTCCACCTGGTGCCGCATCTCCTGCAGCTTCCCCGAGTGGAGCAACAAGTCCCGCGCCCTCAGCTGCGCCACAAGGCGCAGCACCAGCTGGTGGTTCTCCAGCTGCGAAACAAAGTCAAAGTCCTCCATCTGCAGCTTCGCCTGCTTCTGCAGGGTCGCCTGCGAGCGCAGCTGTCGCATCTCCGGTGGCTTCGCCTGCTTCGTCTCCGCCAAAGGGATCGCCACCGCCCGGGACCAAGACGGGTCTTGCCTCACCCTCTCCAGCAGCAGCGGCGAATGCAACGCCTGCAGAGAAGACCGCTCCATCATCCGGCCTGCAGATCGCAGGCGCGCCGTGGCCAATCCAAACCATTGGGGAGCCTCCGATGTATTCCGCGGCATGGCACCATGTGCATCTTTACTCGCCGCGCAGCATCAACCTCGATTCGAACATGCCGTCGTATCGGTTCCTTTACCAAAAGCGCCGCATCAGTGACGCACGTTCGGCGGACGCTCTACAGCTCACCGGTTCCGATGCGCCACCCGAAGGCTGGGAGGTGATTCCCACTTATGATGCGAAATGTCTCGTCGCTTACTTGATGTCGCTCAATCAATCGCATCCGTTGAACGAAGTCAGATCTGCTGGAGGCACACCGTCGGCCACGGGGTCAACGGCCGGATCACCCAGTCCGGCAGCTGCCGGATCCCCCCGCGCCAGCAAAATGAAAACGCAATGAACGACGAACCCAAACCGCCGTTGCGCATAGGGCAGGGAATGGATTACGGCGAACAGTCCGACGTCCAACAGGTGCACGCCGCTGTTCAACGCGAAAAACGCGAACCGCGCGTCGGCGCCGAACCGCTCTCGATTTGGCTGATCGCGATTTACGGGCTGGCGGTATTCTTTGGCGGCGCGTATCTCGGTCGTTACTCCGGGAATTTCAGTAGTGGCGGGCTCGATCCGATGGGTGCACCGCCTACGGCAAAGAAAGCAGCCGCAGGTGCTGCTGGCGGCGAGCAAGCTGCGGAATTATCGCCGCGCGATCGCGGCAAAAAGATTTTTGCCGCGAATTGTCAGACGTGTCATCAGGCCAACGGCCTGGGCGTGCCCGGCCAATATCCACCGCTGGCTGGTTCGGAATTTACAACTGGTGGCTCTCAACGTCCGGCAATGATTGTCCTCAAAGGTTTGCAGGGCCCCGTCAAAGTTAAAGGCCAACAGTTTGGCTCGGCGGTGATGCAACCGTGGGACAAAACATTAACCGACCAAAAAATTGCTGACGTTCTCACGTACGAACGCAGCGAGTGGGGGAACAACGCCAGCCCCGTCACAGCTGAACAAATTTCGGCGTTGCGCAAAGAGCTGGCCAATCATCCCGAATCATTCACCGAGCACGATATTCTCGCCGTCCCTGACCAAGATCTTCCCGGGGGCGCACCCGCAGGCGGCGCGCCGCCAAAAGCGGGCGAAGCGGCAAAGCCCGGCGAGCCTCCAAAACCGCAGGGTTAACGCACGCGGTATGAGACACAGACCGCCAACGGTTAAGCTGCCACTCTCTCCCGATGAGATTGACGGACGGACTGTGACGTTCAGGCCGGTTAGAGACGGAATAGATTCGGAAGTATCAGGTGTGCTCCAAGTGATCGAAGACGCTGACGGATTTAACGTCAACGCTTCGTACATCGTTGGTCAGGATCCACCGCAATCTCATGTTTATTGGTTCGATCAATCTGATATTGATGCGATCGCCAGGTCGCTAATCAAGGAAAAACGACGCATCCTGATTGTTGACGACGACCCGGACAGCACACACCTGGTGAAAATCCTTCTCGAAAAGACCGGCAACTATGTCGTGCTCGAAGAGAACGACGCCGATGGGGCTCATCAAAGCGCGCGGAATTTTAGACCGGACGCGATCTTGATGGACATCATGATGCCGAAGACAGATGGCGGCGAAGTAGCGGCACAAATTGAAGCCGATCCAGAATTGCGAAGCACGCCGATTATCTTTCTCACTGCGTTAGTCACAGAACCTGAGACAAAGGCTGGTCTCCGCATCGAAGGCCATCGATCGCTGGCCAAGCCCATCAATATTCCTCAGTTGATTGACCAAATTGAAGAGAGCCTGCGCCGCGCGACCTGAGCAACGTTGTAGCCCCTGTCGGTGACTGCGGCCTGCATTTGTGGTCGCTATTCGTAAGCCGCTACTTGGGATCGCCAATACGCTTTAGTAGCCGTCTATGACCGCCGATGTTTTCTCATTTTTCACTCGCGCAACTTTGCCTGCGGCGGAACATTAAATCTGGTATGAAAAAATACGCCAAAATTCTCTTTTCGATTTTCGCGGCGATGATTTGCGCGACTGCGCTGGCGGCAGATCAGCCTGCGTGCAAGAAGACCGGCAAAAATTGCCCGATGAATAACGGTAAGGCATGCAATTGCGGCAAGAGCTGCGATTGCTAGCGCCAAACGCGAGGAGCCGTAAGTTTCTGCCTGGCACGTTCTACTCCCAACAGGACGCAGGCGTGGCGGCGGTCTGTGACGCCGAGGTCGTGCTGTAGCCGCGGCCCTGTGGGCTGCGATATTCTGTTGTGGCGGCACGCGAGCGGCCTGCGATTTTGCTGTAGCGGCGGTATCTGAACCGGCGATTTCCTGCCGAGCTTTCTAGGACTTAGAAGGCGAAGCTTTCGCCTCGCTGGCGCGAGCTTCTTTGCGTGGCAGCTGACGGAGCGAAGCTGGCGATGGGATATCATTCCATTCCATCAGCATCCTTTCCGTCTTCGGACCGTTATCACGCAGCCAGGCACTCATTTGGTCGCCGACTTTCTCACCGTAAATGCGCTGTGAATAAACGATTGAGCATCCGACATCGGCCACCATTTTGAAGCGAGCAAGCGCCACCTCGATAAAGTTTGGCCGTCCAAACACCACCGCGATGAAATGCTCCGCAGGCTGATCCCGTGTTCGCGGAACGGAATTGGTCCGGAGCACCCTGCCTTTGTGACTTTTGTAATTTTGCAGGACCGCGTTCGCCTTTGTTGCCAGCGCGTCACCATCATGAGCGTTCGGATAAACATTTATCGTGATCATGTCCGACCACTTGTCGAGGTCCTCTTGACCGTCAGGCGTAAATTCAAGCTGATCATTCATCGACCAGCGGTGCAAATAACCGACGCCTCCAAAAACAAATGCCGGCTTCGCTGCTGTAGCGGCGGCGTGCGTCTCTTGCGCATCGAGTGGGATGCACGCGGCAGCTGGTAGGGCAATAAGCTGAAGGATGTGAATTCTCATAGTTGGAAAACGCGATTGTCCATCTCGTCGACCGTCTCGCGGCGCGCCTTAGTACGAAGCGAAACGGGAAAAAGTTTAGGCGCTGCGGTTCATGCGTAGAAGTCTTTGCCCGAGTTCTTTCGGGAACGCAGTTCGGCGAGCATATCCTTGTCGCTCTCGTCTGCTGCCCATTTTGGACGGAGCTGAAAATGCGGTTCGTCTTGGATGGACTTCCAGTTGCCGCCCCATTCCAGGCCGAGCTCGATGCCCAATGCACCTACTGCTTTGTATTTCGGTGAATCGTCCAGGTATTTTGTACCTTCGAAGACCCCAACATCGAAAGCGATGCCAAAGTTGTGGTTGGAAAAACCGGCGCGAGCGTTCGTTACAATCTTGCCGGGCTTGCTACGCCCTTGCTCGTAAAGATCGTTCTGCTCCTCGTAGGCGCGGAGACCGCTAATAACCTTGATGGTGATTCCTGATTTGGCCGCCTTAAGGACCAGCGCGCGGGCGTAGGGTTGGACCTGGGGCAGAAGCGTCGCGATGGTCTTCTCACTCCGTTCGTCAACTGTTTGGATGACAGCGGCCGTTGCTTTGGCGGTAGCTTTCCTGGGCACGATACGGTTGTAGATTGCTTCCCATGTTTCCGGGCCGGCTTTGCCGTCCGCCTCAACGCCGAGCCGTTCTTGAACGGCCCGTATGATTTCATCGATGTTCATGTGATCATGGATCTGTTTGGTTGGGTTTTGGGAAAAACGTGAGCGACGCCTGACAAAGTTTATGTGGAATCTTTCGGCCTAATCTCATTACAGATCCAAAAACTGGCCATCAAACTCGCCATTGCAACCGTTTTGCCGAACGTGTTCGCCCGGTTCCATCGCCGCAAAACCTTGCTGCCCGTCGATTCGATTGCGCTTACACTACTGAAGACCACGGGAAATGGCCAAGAAGTCGCCTTCGCCAGGTGGCACGATGAAGGATGAGAGCAATCAGCCAAAAGATGAATGCGAATACCCCGCCGGGGATAGTAACAAGCATGAACCAACCCATCACGCCGAGATCGTAAAGAAGCTCGTTCCAATCAATCCGCTGGCGATGTATTGAAAAACTCTCCACGGCGTGACCCCCCGCAATTGGCTAAAGACGAGATTCTCTGTTATGTCCAGCGTGCCGGCAACCAAGCCGATCCAGAGAATCGTTCTGAGGATCACCCAACTATTGCGATTCACTGTCGGGGAATGCGTTTTCTTGAATCCGTTGGCGTACCCTTTTTCGAAAGCCAGGTCCCAACCCTGTTGTTCGCCGGAGCCCTGCCACTTGACATACTTCTGAGCCATCATGTTCAACTCGGCGTCACTCGGCAACTTTGCGTCCTGCGGCGCCTCTTCTCCCGCCTTTTCTCCGATGGCATAAGCCGCCCGCTCCTCCGCTGTCCTACCATGAGCAGCGCGATGAGTACAAAAGACCGTCACGCCGCACACGACAAACGCCGCTACTCCCATCATCACAAAAAAGCGTACCGGCTTGAATTCTCTAGCCATGGCTTGGGGGCTAGAGACAACCATGTGCAAAACCTGCTGGCAAGCAGTCGCTACAGCAGATGACGCCTCTATTACGTTGCCAAAAATGCGTACCTCCGTTGACGATCTCAACGGCAAAGTCAACGGAGCGAGTAATATGAGCGATACAATCCATTTCCACTAATTTCCGAAAAATCGTGCCGAGATTCGGGTAAAGCGTGCGATAGTCCTTGATGAGAACAATCAGGCGGGCGTTTCAGCGCCCGCTATTTCGACTTTGGAGGCCAGAGACGCCGGCGGCTCGTAAAAGACGACGCAAGCGATTTTATGGGCATTTCGACACCTTGGCAAAAACGGTGACTTCCGGCTCCGCGCGCTGATCATCTAGTATGAATACTCGAAAATACTTTATCGCAGCGATAGCATTGCCGTTCGCCGTTTTCTCGAAACGAGAGCGCACGCTGTAGCGACAAGCGTGCCGGTCACTGAAGCCAAGCGAAGTCGGGTCAGCTGCAATCGTTTAAGCGGTCGCCTCAAGAATCCGTACACGGAACGCGCCGAGATTGCTCTCGGCGCGAAGCGTTAATCTGACTGCGAGTCCGCGATCAGGTCTGCGTATTACCTTTCTCGCCTTTCTTGCACTGGGCTTTGAACTTCGCGTACTGCTCCGGGGTCAGGACTGCTTTTGCCTGTTCCAAGTATTTGGCCTCGCTCGCTTCAGAGCAACCGGCCTTCTGATGCTCTGCCATAGCTGCGTCCATCTTTGTCTTCTGCTCAGGTGTCAGGTTAAGACTCGCCAATGAAACCTGACACGCCGCCTTCGCTTGGCTTCCGACTTGCTTTGTGCAGTTGCCATGTTCGCCTGCGAACATCGTGCCTGCCGCAAAGAGTCCCGCTGTTATTAACGCAATGAGTTTGGTCATATTGGGAACCTAGACATTCCCGCAGAGAACGTCGTTCAAAATCCTTCGCGATGATAGCGACGTATGAAAACTGTAGCGGCCGCTGTGTCAGCGGTGTTTGTAGCCGCTGTCGCTGACTGTGGTTTGGCGTGTCGTATCGGTGGAGTGTTGCTCCCTGGCTAAGAACCGCTTCATCCGTCATCGTTCCCGCACAAACTTCTCGATCTCACTCACCACTCGATCGAGCTCGTCGATGAGATCCGGATGATCGCCATGCTGGCGAAACGTGGTCACGAGCGCGCGATAATACCAAAGCGTGCCGTCTTTCTTGCCCGCAAACCGCTCGAACACTTCCAGGCCGGTTCTTCGAAGCTCGGCCAGGATCGCGCGCGTGTTATGCAACTTATCGGAAGCTGATACCAGCCGTATCGAACAATCGGAGTTCTTGAGATGCGCCATGTAAGCTCGTTTCCGTTCCAACCACGGCGGCTTTGGCGTCTCATAAGTGTCAGTGCAACCATCAACGATCCTGGCCACATTATCACCGAAACGTTTTCGCACGTCGCGCAGCCGTTCGGCGCCACCGCAATCTTCCACGGTATCATGGAGAAGAGCACCGATCGCTTCGGTCTCGTTGGCTCCGTACTCAAGCGCGATTGCAGTTACGCCAAGAATATGTGCGACATACGGAATCCCGGTTTTCTTTCGGCTCTGATTGCAATGCGCCCGCGTCGCATAGACCAAGGCCTCCTCAAACTGCCGGGAAAGCTTCATATGAATCGGACTCTAACCGAAAGCTGTTTCCGGCAAACCGCGAACGAGAACCGCGATTGCTCTCATACTGTCGACGGTTCGCTGTAGCGGCGGTTTCCGGCCGCCAATGTTCCACTGCAGGTCGCCTGCGATTTAGCTAGGCTGGTGAAATCTTGACCGTCGTCTGGCGTTGTCTTTGCCTGGGTGAGGCGGGTTGCTGCGGCTGTCGGGCTACAGGCGGAGCAGAATCCTGGACATTCTTCATCTCGAACGTCCTGAACAACGGGGCCAGATCGATCACTTCGTTTGCGGTCGATTTCAATATGTTTCCAAGATTTTGCGCGACCGAGGCCACTTCCACGCGGATGCCGCGTCGCCGCAACTTAGTGGCGAGATAAGCGAAATCGGCGTCGCCGGTTACGAGAATAACAACATCAGGCCGCATCTCGACGGAAAGCTCGAGCGCGTCGATTGCCATCATCACGGCAACGTTAGCCTTGTAACGGCCCTCTTCGGCGGGCGACCCGTCTTTGGTTACAACCATGAATCCGTTAGAGCGCAGCCAATGCATGAACTTGTTCTTCTTATCGCGCTCTTCCTGCCAGATCGGGATAGCAGGTGGAAGTCCGGCATAGACCACCATTTCGATTAACTCACGTCCCGTGTTCGGCCCGGGCAGAAAGTCACGGAGCTTCAGCCAATCCAGACCGCGCCCTGCCGTTCGCACCGAACTGCCAATGTTCGATTCATCGACAAGAACCAACAACCTGGGCCGCGAGGAGCTTTCGTGAGTTTTCTTTCGCATAATTGCACCTGCTTCCTTCTGATTGCTTCAAGTCTCAGCTCTCAACTAAAGACTCTCAATTTGTTGAGTTGTTACCGCGATCGAAAACCGAAGTGTCAATAGTGAGTTCTGACCTTGTTGACCGTGGCATCGGCTGCGCGGCTCTCCGACGCACTACGTCGCTCCAACGTTAGCTCAGAGCATCTATTGTAGAAAGATCTACATGTTCTTAAAGTCAGAGGTCACCGCATGCGACTACACACGAAGCGATAAACGCGGCCAGGGCGACGCAGGTTCTGATAAATTTGATTTGGGTTTCCGCGATTAGCGTTATCGGGTGCAACGTAGACATTCCCGCGGGGCTTGTCGTTGGTAATCTGACGCAGCGTTATTTCGCCGTTTTCTTTTTTTTCTTCGCGGCGGCGAGGCGTTCAGCCTTTTTGCGACGTACTGCGCGTTTCTTAACATTATCTCTACCGTAGTTGTGTCCCATAGGCGTCAATACTCGCCCGCTTGTCACGCCGTAGCAACGCGAAGAAGGATCCTCCGCCGGTTCCCAAGCTGTTTCGCTACCTCCCGGCAAAAACATCCTGACCTAAAAAATCGCCCGGTGTTCCGCAGGCGATTTATTCCGCGGCCGCGCCGAAGAAAATCCGGCTCACTTTCCCCTTCTCGAAATTGAAAATAATCCCGCCATAAATCGAGCCCACCACATAGGTCCCTGGCTCGGCTGGGGCGTTGCGATCCACAAACATACCGTAAGCCTTGCGAACCGCGTTCTCCGCGCTCCCGATCTTTATTCCCTTTCGGGTCGCGAGCGTGCAAGGGGCGGAAGCGGTGATGCTAACAATCCTCTTTGGCTCCGTCTTCTTCTCTCCGCTCATTGAGAGATCGATCCCTTTCTCCGGATAATGCCATTCCTGCACGTAGTTGCGATCCGCCGCTTGGAAGACCAACTTGCCCCGCTTCGCGGGCTGGTCCAGGAGCCTGAGCACATCCTTCTCTGGCAAGTTAATGCGCAATCCGCCGAGACTTTCCTTGTGCAACATCGCATCCGTTCCCTCTTCTTCAAGACTAACCACCGGCGCGACGAACAGACTGAAGGTGAGCGCGGCACAAAGGATGGCGGGTATCTTCACGTTCACTTGCAGCGATTGGTTAGGCGTTGCGTCCTTCGGTTGCAAACGCGATCTTTGAGTCTCTTTAGCAACTTGCCCAGACGAGCCGTAGTCTGATGGCGGTCCAGCTGGCTTGCGGCGACATCGAGGACAAAGCTCTCCCATTCGTTCAAAGGCGATTTCGTGCTCGGCAGTAAATCGTTGCTCTCAGGCTAAGCACTTGAAAAGAGCGGAATTCTTTTTGATCAATCGCTTTGCCGCACTCGCCGCCACATTGGTTGCGACGGTCCGCCTGCCCTTTGATTTCTGTGTTCTGATCTTTGTGTTGTGACTTCTCACGCTTGCGCCTTGAAGATTTAGCTCGGCACGATTTTCAACTCTCAACTCTCAACTAGAGGCCCTCAACTAATTGAATTGTTACCGGGCTACCGCGATTCGGAAGCAATCGTGTCGATGGTAAGGTACGACCGTACAGCGGTTTCTCGCTCAATGTGCTTAACCTTGGCGCGTGCAGCATCCAGGTAGGGCAAGAGAAGCGCGAGGATCAAGCGTAGCGCGTTTAAGTACCATGGCGTGCTTAAGAGCTGACAAAAAAGCGATGTAATTGCGGACGGTCAGTGGCCCTAGGAATTACTTCCGCTCCTGCCCTCGCTAAGGCTACGTGCAGCCCCCTCTGGTGCCGTCTATTCATGAGTAAGCGTAACGCTTAAAAATAGTCTGAAAGAAATTCAGCGCTGCCCCGAACACTCTCCATGAGAAAGCCACTTGTGAGAACTGGCAAAGCACAATTGAGAATTTTGCTGATCATGACGGCTCCCTTCGTACCGCTTAATTCCAGCCAGGCGGACACTCTTACCGCAGAAGAGCAAACCCTCGTTAACAAAGGGGCAGTCATGCAAATGTACAAGCCCGACGAGCACAGTCGGCATTTCATTGCTCATATTGACTCCGCAACCGACCCGCGAACCGGAAAAACCCGAAAGATTCCTAACGATTCGCAGGCCGTTGTGTGTTTCGTTTTTGGGATTGAAGACGCAGAGCCCGCGCGAAAAGAAGGGCGCAGTATGGCAGAGTGTCACTATAGTCCATCACAAGCCCACGAATTCCTCTTTGCACAAGGGTGGGACAGGTATCATGACCGATTCTTTACTAGATGTTATGTTCAGGAGGGTGAGGGTGCGTACGACAAAGCAGTAAAAGCTCAGCAGACGCACGTCGATCAGTCGTCGAGTAGTTGATCGCGAATCGCCTTTCTCACGCATCTAAATACTTCATTGCGGCGGCTGGCGAACCCTTTTCTCTTCACTTTGTCTGGCCAAGTATCCCATGTGTTTGGGCCCATTCCCAAAGCGGCGCGAACTCCGCAGGCGCTCCCCGGCCCGTCGTGAAGTGTTCCCGATGCCGAGTTAGCATTTTAGCGAGCGTCATTCCATCGGCGGCGACGCGGTTCGGATCCGCGCCGCGTTCGAGCAGATGCAGCGCATCCGCATACGCGTCGCTATGATCAGGTCCCATTCGCGTGCGATATAGCAGTAAGGTATAGCCGGCGAATTCCGATTCGCTTTGGGGCATCGTAGAATTGATGTCGGCACCGCGATCCAACAGCAGATCGAGCCGCGCACGCTGATCGTTTGGGTAATAACCCAGGTACCAGTTCATGAGAATGATCGGCCGACCAAACTCATCGTGAGCATTCGGATCTCCGCCGGCGTCGAGCATGGTCTGCAGAAGGCGAGCAGACCCGTGCACAGCATTGCCCATTGCGAATGAATCCCGATGGCCGTTGGTATAATTCGGGTCGGCGCCGAGCGACAACAACGTTTTCACCGCTTCGACTAATTGCTGACGCTGCCATGTTTCCCTGACGGCCCAACAGAGCAGTGTCGTGCCGTCCCGCCCTGACGCCTGCAAATCTGGCACGGCCTTCGCGGCTGCGCGGATCGCGTCCTGATCGTTCGCGGAAATTGCCTGTGCGACGGCCAGGAGCGCCGGCTGATTGCCAAAGTCATATCTCCCGGAGCGAATCTCCTCGTCGATCTGGCGGCGGTGCACCTCACCTTTTTCCATGTCAATCCAAAACGCCGCGAACAATGCAAGCGGAAGCCCAGCACAAAGAATCAAAGGCGCGACGATCAACAAGCCTCGCCATTTGTTAGCCAAGAAGGTCGCGCCGGCGGCCATCGCGCCGATCATCAGGAACATCAGGCCGAACACGATGTAGGCATGGCGCAACGAATCCGCTTCGCGGGCGCTACCCAGCACGCCTGCCATGGCGAGGACGCCCACAACCGCGTAAGCGGCGGCGGCGAGCCACAGAACAATTTGGAAGATCTTCCAGATCACGGTTGCCGTTTTATCAACCCGTGACGATTTGCGCAAGGAAGCCGCCTACCCGGCACGCCGTAACTTCTAGCGAAGGTCGGCTCGGCAAAGGCGGCCGTTCCCGCTCCTGGTCGCTGACTTCTGATTAAGCGCTTCGCTTTAACAATTTGCGCAAACGAGCGGTCGTCTGGTCGCGGTCCAGTCGGCTCGCTGCGACATCCAGCATCAACTTCTCCCATCGCTCGCTATCGGGCGCTGGTTCGATTCCGTTCAATCGCAGGAACACGATTGCCGCCATCATGGCGGTGCGTTTGTTTCCATCGAGAAATGGATGGTTACGGCAAATGTAAAAGAGATATGCCGCTGCTACATCGATGAGATCGGTAAAGGGGGACTTTCCGCCGAAGCTCGATTGCGGAGCCAGCACGGCAGAGACCAGCAGGTTCTCATCGCGGATACCCTTTAGCCCGCCGAATCTTTTTAATGCTTCGTCGTTAATCTCGCAGACGACGTCGATGGTGAGATGAAAGCAATCATCTGATGTCGCGCTCACGCGAGCTTGCGCAACGTTTTACGGTAATCCCTCACCGTTTTCTTAATCACCGATTTGACTTCCTTTGGCGAGGGTCCTTTCCGAATTGGCATCACCACAATCGCGCCGCTTTCCTGGATAACCGTTACGTTGACCTGATCGCCGACCTTCACTCGCGCCAGGTCCATCAGCGCCGCGTCAAAAATGATGCCTTGCGAATTTCCGATCTTCGAAATCGTTTTCGTCATGACGTAATACTATGTTTTACCTGCAGCGTTTGCAACGGATTTTGAAAGTCGCTCGCTGCCCGCACTCGCTCGCTGCTCCCCTCGGCAGGTTTACCTTCGCTCATCCAGTTCGCTCCATTCTGAGATCCGGCATCCGACTTCTAACTCCTGCCCGGCTCCCGCGATCGAAAGCAGAAATGTCAAAAGCGAAGATCAGACTCCTATTCCGTCTTGACGGGCGCAGCCAATCTCCGATTCAATAACGTTGGTTGCGATCTGATGTACGGGGGCCGAATCACCAGCGAGGAAAGATCGGCCATCAGCACGTACGTCGGTGTCGGCATCGCGATCGTTCTCATCGCCGGCGGGCTCTACGTCTTCTTTCTGGCGCAGAAAGAAAAAAAGGAGACCACAGGTTTTGATCCAAACCGGCCTGTCCCGAGCGACGCCGTTTTGAAACGCCGATTAAAGGCCGAGGAATATTTCGTGGTGCGGGAAGGCGGCACCCAAACGCCTTTCCAAAATGAATTCTGGAACTACGACCGCACAGGCATCTACGTCGACGTCATTACCGGCGAACCACTCTTCACGTCGCTGGACAAATTCGACGGCCAGATCGGCATGCCTACGTTTAGCAAACCGATCTCGAAAGATCTCCTCGTCGAGAAGCTGGACACTTCCAACGATATGAAGCGCACCGAGATTCGCGCCAAACGAAGTAACGCCCATCTTGGCCATCTCTTTGCCGACCCGAAATCGCCTACCGGACAAAGTTACGCCGTTAACTCGGCCGCCTTGCATTTCATTCCGAAAGAAGAAATGAAAAGTAGAGGTTACGAAGCATACCTGCCGCTTTTGGAGAAAAAACCTGCCACGCCGTAGTTCACATGAAGGCGGGTAGCGTCCGAACTGGATCAAAATTTAATGGCGCTCTGCTGTCAAACGTAGCGCCACTCATGTCAATTCACTGTAGTGGCAGGCGTGTCGCCTGCGATCTGACTGTAGCCGTTGTCGCTGACTGCGGCCCTCTGTTTAAATGCTCTCTCCGCCACGGCTCGCATGCCGCGCGCATCGAAGTCATCCGCCTGACAATCTTTGACGGGCCGCTGACCCTTTTGTGAAACGGAGCGATACGGCCTAACGAGAACGCAATGTTAAATGTTCTGCTCGCGAAGAATTTCGGGGTTTAGAGACGGCCAGCGCTGCCTTTCCTAATCACTCGCCATGATGAATAGCGGCTGCATTTCGAAATCGGTGTAGAGTGGACGCAGGCGCTCCTTGTTATAGTACCTCTCCACGTTGACCGTTTTCTTGGTGCTGGTCACCGCTTCAATCGGCATGTTGTCATAGCGCCCATTCTTTAAGACGACGAGCCGGCCGTGGTGGCCATGCAGGATGAGATCGAGGGCGAGGTTGCCGTAGGCCATGGGCACAATCGAATCAATTGCGTCGGGATCGCCCCCACGCACCATGTAGCCGAGACGCTGGTTGATGACATTGATCGGCTTGCCCTTGTTGTATTTGGCGCCACGGTCTTTGAGTTCTGCCGAGACCAGGTCGCCGATGCCGCCGAGCTTCACATGCCCGAACGCGTCGGTCGTCTTGTCGGAGAACACCATTTCGCCGCCTTCGAACATTGCTCCTTCTGAAACGATAACCACTGAATATTTGCTCGGGTGCCGGGCACGGTCATAGCACAACAATTCGGTCAGATGCTCGATGTCGAATTTGCATTCGGGGATGACGCACCGATTCGCCGCACCCGCCATCGTCGGCAACATCGCGGTGAACCCCGCGTAGCGTCCGAACACTTCCATGACCAGAACTCGTTCGTGAGATCCGGCCGACGTGCGGAGGCGATTTGACAATTCAATCGTGCGGCTGACGCAGGTGCTAAAGCCGATGCAATAATCAGTGCCCGGCACGTCGTTGTCCATCGTCTTGGGTATTGCGACGACCTTGACGCCTTCCTTATACAAGCGGGTGGCAAAAGAAAGCGTGTCGTCGCCGCCGATCGGAATCAGATAGTCAATGCCCAGCCAATCCAGGTTTTTGATGACTTCGGCGGTGAGATCGTTCTTGTCTTGATTGTAGGTTGCGCGCAGCGGCTCAGGCACATCTTCTTTTTTCACTGCTGACGGGTTCGTACGCGAGGTATGTAGAAACGTGCCGCCGGTGCGTCCTGCACGATTCACGATCTCTTCCGTCAAGATTTGAAAGTGCTCACTGTTGTCGGCGTGCTCATCGCGCAGGATGCTGATCGGTCCAAGCCAACCACGGCGGAGACCGATGACCTTATAGCCTTCGCGCAGGGCGCGAATGGTGACCGCGCGGATCGCCGGATTGAGCCCCGGCACATCCCCGCCGCCGGTGAGAATACCGATCACGCCTTTCTTGGTGCTCATGCGATCGCTTTGTCGTTTTCCATTTCCGCGGTGTATTTGCCGAAACGGGCTTTATTGTTGCACCAGGCACGGTGACGGAACGCCCGTTGCGCGTCGGCCGTGCTCGCTGGATCACCTTTCCACGTTTTGAGCACGGGAGCTTGTAGAGCGCGTCCAAAGGAAAAACTCAGTTCCCATGGCACGTGGCGCAGACGATTCATCGCGTTGAAATGTTCGGTGGCTTGCAAATCACTTTGCCCACCCGGTAGAAAGACAAGCCGAATGCTTCGAGCATGCAAAAGGAAAATCGACGGAAGCGATTGGATGTGCAAGGCATCGCTCAGAGCCCCCGGGTAATTTTAGGCCGGTTAGGCCTTGAGATGCGACGGCTGTTGTTCCAATTTGTGCCGCTTCGTTAATTCAAATGTGAAATATTGAGACGCGACCCCGTCTGCTTCCCCGCATGTCGTAACTTTCCCTCGCTCTCGCTCAACCTCTGGTGTAAGCCGTTCCCCGATTCGCCATGTCTCCTTTGCTCATCAAGATTAGCAAAGATTTCGCCACTATTTGGACGACGATTGACCCTATCGGTAACGTGGCAATTTTTGCCGGGTTGACGGCATCGCTTACCCGCGCGGAGCGGCGTCGCACCGCGCTGCGTGCTTCGCTCTATGCCGCGGTCATTCTTGTCGTCGCAGTGGTGGCGGGTCAGATCATTCTCGATGCCATCGGCATTCACCTGCGCTCGCTCAAAGTTGCAGGCGGGATCATCCTTTTCCTCTTCGGTTTGCAAATGCTCTTCGGACGACTGGATGCGAAAGCGGGAGCGCCCGAGCCGGGGCGCGACCTGGCCGTCTTTCCGCTTGCTGTCCCTTCCATTGCCGGTCCGGGAGCGATGATGGCGGTGATCCTGCTCACCGACAACGATGTTTACACGGTGGCCGAGCAAGCCCAAACCGGGGTTGTCCTGCTTGTCGTGCTGTTGCTCACCTATATTTTGCTGCTTTTTTCCGATGCCATCCTGCGGATCATCGGCCGTCAGGGAGCCGCCATTCTTGTCCGTGTCATGGGGATCATTCTTGCCTCACTCGCGGTGGAAATCGTGCTGACGACATTGGGAGTGGCAAGCTGGGCACCCGTTTCGCGCTAGAGTTGGTTTAGACGCTTCGGCACTGGCGACTTGGCAGCGATGTTTTTCTTAGCCCTTCCTGGCAGGCAGCAAGTTTTCTTTCCCAAAAATCACTTTTCAAGATCATTCGCGATTTGAAAGCCCGGCCGTTGCTACGCATCCGTTACGGCGGTGAACGGAGTGAATGGCATGAGCGATCCGGCAGCCGCCGGACTGCGAGGGAAGCAGTGAGCGAGTGTGGACAACGAGCGAGTTTCAAACGGAGCGATACGGCCTAACGAGAATTCGAATATCAAATGTTTAGATGCG
>Ga0209377_1001243_pt1 | contig 17286 bp, 15 predicted proteins | sample GraSoiAngelo_141_FD_185898 | JGI IMG/M metagenome (GOLD analysis project Ga0209377, IMG submission 185898) | Grasslands soil microbial communities from the Angelo Coastal Reserve, California, USA - 14_0929_12_40cm (SPAdes) (version 2) | ecosystem: Environmental > Terrestrial > Soil > Grasslands ...
GGAATCCCGTCGCGGAGAGATAGTTGATCAGGGCGTCAAACCACACGTACACGGTCTGCCGCGCGTCGCCCGGAAACGGGATCCCCCACGCCTGCCGCTGGCGTGAGATGGAGATGTCCTGCAGCCCGTCCTCGAGCAGCCGCACGACCTCGTTGCGCCGGATCTGCGGCTCGACCGCCAGTGCGCCTGCCTGGATCCGCTCGAGCACCACGTCGCGGTACGCGCTCAACCGGAAGAAGTGATTGCGCTCCCGCGTGCGGATCAGCTCCAGCGTGGGGTGCTCGATGCAGCGCCCGTTGACGATCTGGGCTTCGGTCTTGAACTCCTCGCAGCCCGTGCAGTACAACCCCTCGTAGTCCGCCACGAACAGGTCGTCGGGCCGGCGCTGCTGGATGCGCTCGAGCAGCGCGGTGACGCCGCGGATGTGCCGCGGCTCCGTAGTGCGGATCCAGTCGTCGTTGCTGCAGTGCAGGCGGCGCCAGTACGCGGCGAACGTGTCGCCCATCCGGCCCACCCATTGCGCCGGGGTGACGCCCGCCCGCGCCGCCGCCTGGATCACCGACTGGCTGTGCTCGTCCATCCCCATCAGGAAATGGACCGCGTCGCCGCGGAGCCGGCGGTAGCGCGCGATGCAGTCGGCGCCGATCTTCTCGAGCGCCTGCCCCAGGTGCGGGTCGCCGTTCGAGTAGTCGATCGCCGTCGTGAGGTAGAACTTAGGCAACCGGCTCCACTTCCGCCTTGAGCTTCTCCAGCGTCACGACGCGCGTGTCCCCGGCCTCGCTGCGGAGGGTCACCGTCTCCCGAAAGATGTCCACCGCCAGGACCTGCTCGAGTCCGACGCGGGTGCGCAGCGCCTTGCCTTCCTTCGGGAACCGCTTGCGCGTCTGCACGTAGAAGTCGTGCTCGTACCGGAGGCAGCACAGCAGGCGACCGCACCCGCCCGAGATCTGCGAGGGGTTGAGCGACAGGTGCTGGTCCTTGGCGAGCGCCAGGCTCACCGGCCGCAGCTCGGGCAGCCAGCTCGAGCAGCAGAACTGGCGCCCGCACCGGCCGACGCCGTCGAGCCGCTTGGCTTCGTCGCGCGCGCCGATCTGACGCAGCTCGATCCGGGTGTGGAACACGCTCGCGAGGTCGCGCACCAGGACGCGGAAGTCCACGCGCTGCTCGGCCGTGAAGTACACCGTGAGCTTCTTCTTGTCCCACTGCCACTCGGCGTCGGAGACTTTCATGGCGAGGGCGTGCTTCCCGACCCGCTCCATCACCCGCCGCCGCACGTCTGCTTCCTCTCCGTGCAGCCGGTCGGCCCGCGTCGCGTCGTCGGGCGTGGCGCGGCGCACGATGCGACGCTCGGGAGAGGGGGGGGGAGAAGGGGCGGCGAGGCTGCAGCCGTTGCACCCGCCGCCGCACTTGCGGGCGGCCACGGGCCCCACCGCCGACACGCGGCCGAAATCCTGCCCCCGCTCCACCTCCACGATCACCGGATCGTGCAGCGCGAGCGGCTCATCGGACGGCCAGGTAAAGAACTCTTTCCGGTTCCCCTTGAACCGGACTTCGATGACTTCCGTCAACTCGTCATTTCTCGGTCAGCGCACCCATCGAAAGATACTTCTCCTCACGACGTTTCAAGACCTTCTCGACCTTCGTCTTCCGCAGCTGCCGCACGTGGCGGCGCAGCGCTTCGCCCAACACCTCGGCGGCGGCGTCCGGGTCGGCGTGGGCGCCCCCCGGGGGCTCCGGGATGATCTCGTCGATCACCCCCAACGTCAGGAGATCCTCGGCGGTGATCTTGAGCGCCTCGGCGGCGCGCTCCCGCTGGCTGGCGTCTTTCCAGAGGATCGCCGCGCAGCCTTCCGGGGAGATCACCGAGTACACCGAGTTTTCGAGCATCAACACCCGGTCGGCGAGCCCGACCGCGAGCGCCCCGCCCGAGCCGCCCTCGCCGACGACCGCCGTGATGATCGGCGTGCGCAGCGTCGCCATCTCGACCAGGTTACGGGCGATCGCCTCCGCCTGGCCCCGCTCTTCGGCGCCGAGGCCGGGGTACGCCCCCGGCGTGTCCACGAGCGTGATCACGGGCGCGTGGAACTTCTCGGCCAGGTGCATCAGGCGCATCGCCTTGCGGTACCCTTCCGGGTGGGCCATGCCGAAGTTGCGGCGCAGGTTTTCCTTCGTGTCGCGCCCCTTCTGATGGCCGATCACCATCACGCTCAGCCCGTCGAGTCGCGCCCAGCCGGCTACGATCGCGGGGTCGTCCCGGAACAGGCGATCACCGTGCAGCTCCACGAAGTCCGTGAACACGGTGTTCAGGTAGTCGAGCGTGTAGGGGCGCTTCGGGTGCCGCGCGACCTGGACCCGCTGCATCGGCGTCAGGTTCTTGTAGATCTCGGCGCGGAGCTCGGCCAGCTTCTTCTCGAGCGGGGCCAGCTCCTTCGAGACGTCCATCGCCGTCTCGCTCGCGACGCGCTTCATCTCCTCGATCTGGCGCTCCAGCTCGAGCAGCGGCCGTTCGAAGTCCAGCGTGTGGGTCGCCATCGGTCAAGGTGCGCGCGACGGTTTGAACCGTCTCGCGTCTTCCAGGCCCACGTGCTCCGGCCCGACGAGCTCCCGCAGCGCGGCGAGCAGCTCGTCGTCGAGCTCCACCTTGAGCGAGCGGCTGCGGAGCCGCTCCGTGGCGCCGTTGCCGCCGTATTCCACCAGCACCGGCGCGGCGCCAGGGTGCGAGGCGCACAACGCGGCGGCGGCGCGCGCCGCCTCGGGCGCCGGGGGCGCACCGGTCGACCACCGTAACGTCAGGCCGATCGCCCCGGCCGCCTTGAGGTCGGCGAGCGGCTGCGCTGCCTCTACGATGAACGGCACCTGCTCCTCGCCGCGGTCGCGGGCGCTGTAGCTGCCGGTCAGCAGCAGCGCCTGGTCCGGGCGGATGACGTCGTTGAGCTTCGCCCAGGCCTCGGGAAACACCAGCGCTTCGGCGGTGCCGTGGAAATCCTCGAGTGTGAGCCGCGCGTATTCGGCGCCCGTCTTCTTGGAGATCTGGCGCTTCACCACGGTGACCACCGCCGCCACGCGTACCTTCTGATCGCTCCACTGACCCAGCGTGGCCGTGGTGCGGGTCCCGAACAGCTCCGCCTCCATGCGGTAGCGCGCGAGGGGGTGGCCGGAGATGAAGAAGCCGAGGACCGCCTTCTCACGCGCCAGCCGCTCGTGCTCGGTCCAGGAGGCGACATCCGGGAGGGGGGACGAGGGACGGGGGACGGGGGTCGCCTCGCCGAACAACGCGTGCTGCCCCGACACGCGGTCCTGCTGGCGCGCCTGGGCCTCCACAAATGCCGTGTCGAGCGCCGCGACGAGCCGGGCCCGGTGGTCGCCACCGAGCGAGTCGCACGCACCGGCGTCGATCAACGCCTCGATCACGCGCTTGTTGCAGAGGCGCAGGTCGATGCGGTCGCACAGGTCCACGAGCGAGCGGTACGGGCCCCCGGCCTGCCGGCCCGCGATGATGGATTCGATCGCGCCGGCGCCCACGTTCTTGATCGCGCCAAGGCCGAACCGGATGCGTCGGTCGCCGACGACGGTGAACTTGAATCCCGATTCGTTCACGTCCGGCGGCAGCACCTCGAGTCCCAGCTCGCGCGCTTCGTTGATGTACTGCACCACCTTGTCGGTGTTGCCGATTTCGGAGGACAACAGCGCGGCCATGAACTCGGCGGGGTAGTACGCCTTGAGCCACGCGGTCCGGTAGGAGAGGACCGAGTACGCCACCGCATGCGACTTGTTGAACCCGTAGCGGCCGAACGTCTCGATCTGCGCGGCGATGTCCTCGATCACCCGCCGGTCGTGGCCGCGCTCCACGGCGCGCTGCACGAACCGGCCGAGCTCCTGCTGGATCAGCTCCTTGTCCTTCTTCCCGACCGCCTTGCGCAGCACGTCGGCTTCCGCGAGCGAGAAGCCCGCGAGCACGTTGGCGATCCGCATCACCTGCTCCTGATAGGTGATGACGCCGTACGTCGGCGCGAGGATCTCCTCGAGGGCGGCGTGCGGGTAGCGCACCCGGTCCCGGCCCAGCTTGCGGTTGATGAACACGAGGTGCATCCCCGTGTCGAGCGGCCCGGGGCGGAGCAGCGCGTTGGCCGCGACCAGGTCGTCGAACCGGTCACACTTCATGTTCCGCAGGCAGTCCGTCGCGAGCGGCGACTCGAACTGGAAGACGCCCGCCGTGCGCCCCGCGCCGAGCAGCTTGTAGACGTTTGCGTCCTCGAGGTCGAGCGCGTCCAGGTCGAGGGAGACGCCGTGCCGCTCCGCGATCATGCGCCGCGCGTCGTAGATCACCGTCAGCGTCTTGAGGCCGAGGACGTCGATCTTCAGCATGCCGACCTGTTCGAGCGCCACCATGTCGTACTGCGTGATGATCGCATCCGCCTCCTGGGGCGCGAGGCAGACCGGCACATAGTCGCCCGGCGCGATCACCACGCCCGCCGCGTGCACCGACGCGTGGCGGGCGAGCCCCTCGATGCGCGCGCCCAGCTCCAGCACCTTGCGCACCCGCTCGTCCTGGCGGACCAGTTGCTTCAGCTCGGGCGACCGCTCCGGGGCATCGGCCAGCGTGACCGCGAGGCCCGGGCCCGCGGGAATGAGCTTTGTGAAGCGATCCACCTCGCCGGGCTCGATGCGCAGCGTGCGCGCCACGTCGCGGAACGCGGCGCGCGCCTTCAGGGTCCCGAAGGTGATGATCTGCCCCACCGAGTCGCGGCCGTAGCGCTCCCGCACGTACTGGATGACCTCACCGCGTCGCTCGAAGCAGAAGTCGAGATCGATGTCGGGCATCGAGACACGCTCGGGATTGAGGAATCGCTCGAACAGCAGGTCGAACTTGAGCGGGTCGATGTCCGTGATGCCGAGCGCGTACGCCACGAGCGAGCCGGCGGCGGAGCCGCGCCCGGGGCCCACGGGAATGCCGCGGTCCTTTGCCGCCTTCACGATGTCGTAGACGATGAGGAAGTAGCCCGCGTACCCGGTGTGCGAAATGACGCCCAGCTCGTAGTCGAGCCGCTCCTGGACGGCAGGAGCCAGCGGCTCGCCGTAGCGCGCCGCCGCTCCGGCGCGCGCCAGGTGCACCAGGAGGTCGTTGTCGGATGCGAACTCCGGCGCCCGGGGGTACTGCGGCAGGAAGTAGCGCTTCTCGAAGTCGAACTCGCACCGCTCGGCCACGCGCGCCGTCTCGGTCAGGACCTCGGGGTGGTCCGGAAACAGCGCCGCCATTTCCGGCTCCGACTTGACGTAGCTCTCCTGGCCGAAGAACCGGAACCGGTTGGGGTCGTCCAGGTCCTTTCCCGTGCCGATGGCCAGCAGGACGTCGTGCGCCTCGGCGTCCTCTTTCCTGAGATAATGGGCGTCGTTGGTCGCCGCCACGGGCAGGCCCAGCTCGGCGGCGAGCTGGAACATGCCGGCCGTGACGACGCGCTCGTCGGCGAGGCCGTGGCTCTGCACCTCGAGCCAGAAGCCGTTCGGCCCGAAGGCGCGGGCGAAGTACTGGGCGCTCGCCTTCGCCGCCTCGTAGTTGCCCTGCCGCAGGTACAGCGCGATTTCGCCCGATAGGCAGGCGGCGAGGCCGATCAAGCCCTCATGATGCTGCTCCAGCACCTCGCGGTCGATGCGCGGCCGCCGGTAGTAACCCTCGAGGAACCCGATGGAAGAGAGCTTGATCAGGTTCTGGTAGCCTTGGCGGCTGCGCGCGAGCAGGACGAGGTGCGAATACGCGCCCGGAGCGTCCGCCGGCCGCTCGCGCTTCAAGCGGCTGCCGAACGCGAGGTAGGCCTCGAACCCCAGGATCGGCCTGATATTGCGGGCCTTGGCCTCGGCGTAGAACTGCCAGGCGCCGTGCAGGTTACCGTGGTCGGTGATCGCGAGCGAGTCCATCCCCAGTGCCTGGACCCGATCGAGCAGGTCGGGGATGCGGTTCGCGCCGTCGAGAAGAGAGTATTCGCTGTGGGTGTGAAGGTGGACGAACGTCATGTCGACTAGCGGGCCCGGCGCTCGAGCTCCTCGAGCACGCGATCGAGCGGGAGCTGCTTCGCCTCGAGCAAGACGACGAGATGATAGAGGAGGTCCGCCGCCTCGCTCGCGAGCCGGGCGTCGTCCTCGGCGGTCGCGGCCACCACGGTTTCCACCGCCTCCTCGCCCACCTTCTGGGCGATCTTCGCCACGCCCGCCGCGAGCAACTGCGCCGTGTACGAGCCGGCCGGGCGCGTGCGGGCGCGCGCCGCTACGGTGCTGGCGAGCCGGGCGAGCGCCCCACCCGCAGGCTCGCCAAAGCAGGTGGCCGAGCCGGTGTGGCACGCCGGGCCGTGCTGGCGCACCACATACAGCACGGCGTCGCCGTCACAATCCACGCGCACCTCGGCGATCGTCTGCGCGTGACCCGACGTCTCGCCCTTGCGCCACAGGGCGGCGCGCGAGCGGCTGTGATAGTGTGCCTGACCGGTCGCGCGCGTCCGCTCGAGCGCTTCGCGGTCCGCATAGCCGACCATGAGCACTTCGCCTGCGAGCGCGCTCTGAGCGACGACGGGGACGAGTCCATCGTCCCCGAAGCGCACGGCGTCGATCCAATTTTCGGTTGGCGGGGGGGGCACCGGGGGCACCAGCGGAAAATACCGGCGCTTACGTGCATTGTCAAAATGCCCGCCCGTCTCGATATTTTGCGCCGCATGCGGTGGGTCGCGAGCCTGTTCGCGCTGGGCCTGATGATGGCCCTTTTTCATCGGGTGACGGCGGGCGGGGCGCTCGAGGCGCGTGCGACGCTCGCCCTGGGATTCCTGCTGCTCGCGGCACACGTCGCGGGAGACATCGTCCGGCGCGCACGCCTGCCCCGTCTCACGGGCTACCTGCTCGTGGCGTTCGCCGTCGGTCCGGCGTGGCTCGGCCTCGTGCGGCGCGACGAGGTCGATGCGCTGCGCTTCGTCGCGGACGCGGGCCTGGCGCTGATCGCGCTCGCCGCGGGCGCCGAGCTGAAACTCGAGACGCTGCGCCGGAGGGAGGGGCGCGTGGAGCTCGCGCGTCTCACGACCGGCGCGATCGCCGTTCCGTTCGCCGCCGTCACGCTCGTCACGCTCTCCGTGACACCGTGGCTGCCGCTCACCGTGCACCAGTCGCTCGGCGACGGTGTCGCCGTGGCGCTCGTGCTCGGAACCGTTGCCGCCGCGTCCTCCCCCGCGTTCACGCTGGCCGTGATGAGCGAGCTCGACGCTCGGGGACCGGTCGCCCGCACCCTGCTCGGTGTGGCGATCGCGCAGGACGTCGTGGTGGTCGGGCTGTTCGCGCTCGTGCTCGCCGTGGCGAAGCCGCTCACCAGCGCCGGCGCGGTCAACCTGGCCGCCGCCGGCACGGCCCTGGCCGGCCTCGCGGGCTCCGTTGTGGTCGGCGCCGCGCTCGGGGTCGCGCTGGAGCGCTACCTGCGACTGGTGCGGCGCGAGACGGTGTTGCTCCTCGTGGCCGCGGCGTTCCTGGCGAGCGAGGTGGCCCGATTCCTCGGCCTCGACATCCTGCTCATTGCGCTCGCCACGGGGTTCTATCTCGAGAACTTCGCGCCGGGTGCGGGCGAGCGGCTGCGTTCCGCGCTGAAACCGTGCATCGGGCCCGCGACGGTCGTGTTCGTCGCGGTGACCGGCGCCGGGGTACGCCTCGGCGTGCTGGCGGATCTCTGGGGTTGGGCGGTGTTGTTCGCCGGGCTGCGGGTCGTGGGCTTGCGCTACGGCTGCCTCTGGGCGGGGCGCGTGGCGGAGGTGACCCCCGTCCTGGCGCGGGAGGGGTGGTGGGGGCTCATATCGCAAGGGGGAACGGTCCTTGCGCTGGCGGGACTCGCCCGCCGGGCGTTCCCGGAGTGGGGGGTCTCGCTCGAGGCGCTGATCGTCGCGATGGTCGGAGTGCACGAAATCGCGGGTCCGATCTGCCTGCGCCGGGCGCTCGACCGGGTCAGGGAACTGACGGAGGAAGCGTATCATGCCGAAGCGCCGGTGGCTCGTGGGGGTGTCGTCGCTGCTCGTGGTGGGGTGCGCTAAGGACCCCCGGCTGGGGCCGGCGCTTCCGCCCTGTATGGCGAGCGTCGATTCCATCAACCTGGCGGTGGGGGCCTACGTCGCGATCGACCCTGCGTCCAACGCCGGGTGCGTGACGATCGCCGCCAATCTTTCCACCACCGACTCCGTCGAGTACCTCCTCGTCCCGCAATCCGCCGCGGAGACCTTCGGTTACTCCGCCCGGTTTCTGCTCCAGACCGCCGCGCTCGCAGCGGCCCCGGCGCTGGCGGAGCGAGTGGCAGCGCCTTCTGCGCTGGGCGTGGCCGCCGTGCAGTTTGACGGGTTCCTGCGGCACCTGGCACGGAGCGGCTCCGCCGGGGTGGCGAAGCTGGCGCGGTCGGCAGGCCCCTCACCGTCCGCCACGGTAGCGCCGCAGCCGGCTGGTCCTCCGAGCGTCGGCAGCCTGAGGACCTTCCGGGTGTGTCCGAACCTCACCTGCGTAGGCACCTTCCCGAGCGTCACGGCGCGGGCCTCGACCGTGGGTGCGCACATCGCCATTTATGTGGACACCTTGGCGCCCAAACCCGGCCTCGACTCGGCCGATCTCGACACCCTCAAACAGCTGTTCGACTCGCGCCTCTACCCGCTCGATACGGCGACCTTTGGCGCCGTGTCGGACCTCGATGCGAACTCGGTCGTGATCGTCCTCATGACGGGTGTCGTGAACCAGCTGGTGGTCGACCCGACGTGCCAGTCGTTCATTTCCGGGTTTTTTTTCTCCCCGGACTTGGAGGCCACGGCCTCCACATCCATCTCCAATCATGGCGAGGTGTTCTACTCGATCGTGGCCGACTCAGCCGGCACCTTGGGCTGTCTCCATAGCCGGGCCCAGGTGAAACTCGTCCTGCCCGGCGTCTTCACGCACGAGCTCCAGCACATGATCAACTACGTCCAGCATGTGGTGGTGCGGAAGGGACAGGCGGAAGAGGGCTGGCTCGACGAAGGGCTGTCGAAGTACGCCGAGGAGCTGGCGGGCCGGAGCTACCTGCCGGGGGACACCGCCACGTTCTTGCGGTACGTGAGCAATAACGTGTACGATGCGCAGCAATACCTCAGCGCCCCCGGCAACTCGCCTCTGTTGATCGAGTTCGACCAGGGCACCTTGGCGGAGATTGGGGCGAGCTGGCTGTTCGTGCGGTATCTCGTAGACCAATACGGCGACACCCTCGCCGGGAAGCTCGACCAGACGCCCCTCAGCGGCGCGGCGAACGTCGCCGCGCAAACCCGGCACCCCTGGGACACCACGGTCACGCGCTGGGCGCTCGCCAATTGGGTATCCGACCTGCCGGGGTTCACCGCCCCGCCCGAGCTCACGTACACGTCGTGGCGTTTTCGCGCCGAGTACCCGTTCTATCCGCTCGTGCCCAGCGCCAGCGCCGGCAGCGCGGTCGACCGCAGCGGCCGGCTTCGCTCCGGCTCGGGCGTGTATCACCGGGCCTTCCAGGGCCCGAGCGAGCCCGCCTACACCGTCTTGTTTCGGAGCACGGCGACGACGCCGTTCCCCGCTGGTCTGAGGGCGCGGTTGAACGTCCTCCGAATCCGTTGATCGAAAGGCGTCGAGGAAATGCGTCGAGGAGAAGCGTCGAGGGGGGACGTAGCGGTGGGCCACGCAGTCCCTCGACGTCTTCCCTGGACGATTCTCCTTGACGCCTTTCTTGTCTCGTCTCTCGCCGCCCAGTCCGCGCTCCCCGCATTTCCCGGGTCCACCCGTGCCGCTGGACTCGGCGGAGCGGGCGCGGCGCTGGTCGGAGACGCCGGCGCAGTGTTTGCGAACCCCGCGGCGATCGCCACCGTTCACCGGTTGGCGCTGGACGGTTCCTACGAGCAATATCTGGGCGGCACGACCTTCGGCGCCGGGGCGCTGGCGCTGCGGCTGGGGCGGTTCGACTGGGGGGTGGGGGCGCAGGCACTGGCGGACGCCTCCTTCTCGCGGGCGGATCTGCTGGGGGTGTCGTCCTTCGTGCTCCGCGCGGGCGTGATCGCCCTGGGCGCGTCGGCCAAGTACGCGCGTCAGCAGCTCGGCGGTGTCACGGCGGACGCCTGGGCGGGCGACGCCGGGCTCGCTCTCGCGGTGTTCGACATCATGGCGCCGGGGGTGAGCGTGCAGAACATCGGCGGTGACCTGGGAGGCGGCTCGCATCTGCCGCGGCGCACACGGGCCGGCTTCACGATGAACTACGTGGATCCGCAGGGGAGCTACCGCCTGCTCACGACGGTGGAAGGGCAGTGGCCCGACACGGGGAGCGCGTTCGTCGTCGTGGGCCTCGAAGCCGGTGTGGTGACGCACCGGGTGGGGCTGCTCGGGCGGACGGGCTACGTCGGCCATTCACTCGCCACGGCGGCATCGCCGTTCACGTTCGGCGGCACGGTGGAGCTGGGCCGCTTCCACCTCGATTACGCCCACCGCGCGCTGGGTGGCGCGGCCGGCGACACGCACCGCTTCGGGTTGCGATGGACGCCGTGACGGAGCGCCGCGGGGGGCCGCCCAACTGGGGCCGCGTGGCGCGCCGGCTCGGCGTGTGGGTGCTGATCGCGGTGCCCACCCTGCTGGCGCTCGCGCTGCTCTTCAGCGCCGACGCGCGGTACCTGGCGCGCGCCGGCAAAGAAGAGGCCCGCATCCTGCTCAAGCGACGGTCCATGGCGCGACTCGTCGCCGACGCCACGACGCCGGCGCCCGTGGCTCAGCGGTTGCGCCTCGTGCTCGCCGCGCGCGCCTACGCCGCCGACTCCCTCAAGCTGATCGTGGGCGACACGTACACGACCTACGTGGACGTGGGCCGGGACACGCTGCTCCTCGTGCTGTCGGCCTCCCCGCGCGACCGGTTGCGGGAGTACACCTGGCACTATCCGATCGTCGGGACGGTGCCGTACAAGGGCTTCTTCGACTTCCGGGAGGCGCGGCAGGTCGCGGCGGACTTCGAGCGCGAGGGGTACGACGCCTACTTGCGGCCCGCCGGCGCCTTCTCCACGCTGGGGTACTTTTCCGACCCGCTGCTCTCGACGGCGCTGGAGCGGGACACCATGGAGCTCGTGGCGACGGTGATCCATGAGCTGGCGCACAACACGCTGTACGTGAAGAGCCAGACACCGTTCAACGAGAGCTTCGCGAGCTTCGTGGGCTACCGCGGCGCGGAGGCGTTCTTCCGCTCCCGCGGCGACCTGCTCGACGCGAAGCGCGCGGCGGCGCGCTGGCGCGACGAACGAATCCTCGACCTGCTGTGGGCCGAGCTGGCGCGCCGTCTCGATTCGGCGTATGCGCAGAATCCCGCCGGGGGGGCCCTGGAACAGGCTCGCGGCGTGCTGTTCGGGTGGGCGCGGGCCCAGCTCACCGGTGCCGTGGGGCAGTCGCTCGAGACGTACGACTGGCGCTGGTTCGCCACCGCGCCGCTCAACAACGCCGTGGTGATCGCCCAGCGGCTCTACCGGATGAATCTCAACCTGTTCGAGGAGATCTACGTGCACTCCAACGCGGACCTGAAGGAGACCATCCGCGCGATCCAGGTCCGCGTATTCACGCAGCCGGGGAAGGATCCGTATCAGGCGCTGTACTCGCGGCCGGGGCTGCCGGCCGACGATTGAAAGAAAGCCCCGGAGGCCGATCCGGCACTCCGGGGCTCCCAGCAGTCAGGAGGCGCTATCTCACTGCTTCGTCGCGGTCCAGGTTCCGAGCAGCGTCGCGGTAGCCTTGTTGGGACGCGCTTTCAGTTTCATGGTCCAGCCAGTCGTTCCGGACATGGCGGTGGCGCCGGCGTGGACGGTGCCCTGCAGGAGCTGTCGGGCAGTGAGGGTGAACACCTTCGACCTGAGATTCACCACTACCGTGTCTCTGACGTAGGTGTGAGTGGAGTCGGTCGTGCTGTCCGTCTGGAACACCGTGTCCCGACGGAAGATGCTGTCACGAGTGCCGATGACGGTCTGTCGGTGGCTATCAGTAAAGAGCAGACTGATTGCGCTGTTCGGAGCGAGGGCACCATCAATCTGCGCCCTCGTTGTGTCGACAGTCGTGTCGGCCGTTGTCCCGACCGTGGTGATCGTCGTGTCGATCGTCCACCGGACCGTGTCGGTGATCCCGTCGCATGTCCTGATCAGGTACGAAAGCCCGGAGAGCCTGGCGGCCCCCGTGGCTTGCGTAATGGTGTCCGACATGGTCGCCACGCAAGCGTCCGCAACCGACCTACTCGCCGTCGCGTCCTTCCTCAACACCGTGTCCTTGATCACGACGCTGCTGGGAGGGCCGGTCAGCGTGTTCACAGTGGTCGTCGTGTCCACGAAGGACAGTGTGTCGAGGAAGGTGTTGCTGTCCGCCATGGTCAACTGAATCGTCCATATACCGGTGACGTTGCTCGGCGCGGTGGAATTGATCACGATCGCGCTCGGCACGTCGTTGCTGCTGCAAGCGGCGACCACGGCTGCGAGTAGCACGAACAAGGTCATTCCGAGTCGCATAGCCTGCCTCTGACCGGGGTGAGCCGCCAGAATATCACCTATCGCGCGCCCCCGCTAGAGAGGTTCGGCCGAGGGCCCGCGCTTGCCCCGCCATCATGGGGCGTTTCTTCTTGTAACGTACTGGCGTCAGTTGCCGCGTAGCCGCTCCGCCTCCGCCACCCGCTGCAGCGCGATCGCATACGCTGCTGTCCGGAACGTCACGCCCTTCTGCTTCGCCAGGTCTCGCACGCCCGTGTAGGCCTTGGTCAGGGTCGCCTGCAGCTCCCGGTTCACCTGCTCGTGGGTCCAGCGGTACTGCTGCAGGTTCTGCGCCCACTCGTAGTAGCTGACCGTCACGCCGCCCGCGTTCGCGAGGAAGTCGGGGATCACGGGGATGCCGCGCTCCTCGAGGATCAGATCGGCGATCGGCGTCGTCGGCTCGTTGGCGCCTTCCACGACGACTTTGCAGTCGAGGGTGCGCCGCCGGGACGAGCCAGTCGCACGGGACCGTCCAGATCTCGGCGTTGGAAATCGCCCGGCCCCCCCCGCCGCCCCCGCTCCCTTGCCACTCCCGTACGGGCTTGCCGGCGGCGGTATGGGCGAGGAGCGCGGGAATGTCGAGGCCCTTTTCGTTCACGACGCCGCCCGAGACGTCCGACACGGCGATGACCTTCGCCCCTGCCTCCGTGTGGAGCAAGCGCGCCAGGTGTCCGCCCACGTTGCCGAATCCTTGGATGACTACGCGACTGTCCTTGAGCGGGATCCCGAAATCGCGAGCGTACTCCATCATCACGTACATCACGCCACGCCCCGTCGCCTCCTCGCGCCCGAGCGATCCCCCGAGGGAGATTGGCTTGCCGGTGACGGCGGCCGGGGTGTAGCCGTGGCGGCTCGAGAACTCGTCGAGGATCCAGGCCATGACTTGGGCGTTGGTGTTGACGTCGGGGGCGGGAATGTCGCGGTACGGGCCCAGCACGATCGAGATGCGCTGGGTGAAGCGCCGCGTCAGGCGCTCGAGCTCGAGCTTGGATAACTTCTTGGGGTCCACGGTGACGCCGCCCTTCGCGCCGCCGAATGGGATGTCCATGAGCGCCGTTTTCCACGTCATGATGGCGGCAAGCCCCAGCACCTCGTCGTGGTCCGCCTCGGGGTGGTAGCGGATGCCCCCCTTGCAGGGGCCGCGCGCGCCGTTGTGCTGGATGCGGTACCCGGTGAAAACCTCGATGCGGCCGTCGTCCATGCGCACCGGCACCTCCACCTGCACCTCGCGGAATGGCCGCATCAGGATGCGCCGCATGTACTGGTCGAGGCCAATGAGGTTGGCGGCGCGCTCGAACTGGCTCTCGACGATCGACTTGCCCGACATCGTCGTGCGCTGCGTGGCAGGGACGGGGCCGGGCGCGGGGGCGGCGGGGCTCGAGCCGGAGCGGCCGGTTGTGGTCACAGGACCTCCGGTGGCAATCAGTCCGACGTCAGGCGACGACCGGCGAGGCGTCCCGCCGGATGTTGCGCCTCGGACAGGGCGTGTGCCGCGTTGGTGCGACGCGCGCGTCGCCCGCCGTCGTCCGTGAGCACGCCGATCACGTCGACGCCGTCGGCGGCGAGCGACTCTGCGGGCGCCTCGGCAGGGTGCTCGAGCACGAACACCAGCCCGCGCGCGTGCTCCCAGACGGCGCTCGTGAGGGTGGACCAGCCGGCGTCCGCAGGCTGCGGGCGCTGGGCGACCACCAGGGGGCAAGCGCGCGGGTCGAACCCGGTGCGCGTCACGAGGGGCGCGCCCAGCGTCCGGGCCATCGTCTGCCACACCGGAAGCGCAGGGCCGAGGGCCACGACCTGCCTGAAGCGCCAGCCCGAGTCCCGCGTGAGGCCGAGAAAGGCGGTCGCGAGCGTCGCGTCGTCGGGGGGGTCCGCTCCCTCGTCGGACGCGAGCACCACCGTTCCCGTCTCCGCGAACCAGCGCTCGGCCGCGGTCAGGTCGTCGGGACGACGCGGGGCATAGAAGGCGTAGCGCCGCGTGACGGCGATTTCGCGCTCCGCCGCCGCACGCTGCTCCCGGTGCTCCGCCGCTTGGGCGGCACCTTCGTAGGCGACCTCGGCCGCTTGGTAGCGCCCTGCGTCGCGCAGGATGCGACCCCGCAGCCGCAGCGTCTCGGTGTGGGGCTCGAGCGCGAAGGCGCGGTCGAGCGCCAGCAGGGCGCGATTGCGGTCGCCCAGCCGAAACGCGGCGTAGCCCAGCTCGTGCCACACGACGCCGAGGTCGGGATCCGACTCGACGGCCTGCTCCAGCGTGCCGAGCGCCTCGCGGTACCGCTCCAGCTCGAGCAGCGCCGCGCCCTTCAGGGCCAGGGCGAACGCGGAGTCGCCGAACTGGGCACGCGCGCCCTCGGCCAGCCGGAGCGCGTCCTCCTTGCGCCCCTGGCCGCGCAGCAGCTCGAAGCATTCGGCCCATGCCAGCTTGAGATCGGGATGCGCCGCCAGGACTTCGCGGTAGGCGGCTTCAGCGTCTGCGACGCGTCCTTCCCGCACGAGATACCGGGCGCGGGCCATCGCCCGCTCGCTCGGCGCGTCCGGGAACAGCTCGTAAGACGCCGTCGTCCGCATGCGCGCGAATATATCCGCTCTGGCTTCGCTGGCTAGGCGCACTCGGCGCGTCTACATTTCCCGCGCCATGGATCACGACCGGCTGCTCCGCGAGCTCACCGACTTCCTCCGCATCCCGTCAGTGTCGACGAGCCCGGCACACAACGCCGACTGCCGCGCGGCCGCCGAATGGGTCGCGGGGGAGTTGCGTCGCCTGGGTTGTCGCGAGGTCCAGTTTCTTGCGAGCGGCACGCACCCGGTGGTGTGGGGCGTGGGGCCGGACGTGCCCGGCGCGCCGACGCTGCTCCTCTACGGGCATTATGACGTGCAGCCGCCCGACCCTCTGGACGAGTGGACCACACCGCCGTTCGAGCCCACGGTGCGCGACGGCAAGCTGTTCGCCCGCGGCTCCGCCGACGACAAGGGCCAGGTCTTCTGTCTGCTCAAGGCGATCGAGGCCGCCGGTGGCCGCCCGCCCGTCAATTTCCGGTTTCTCATCGAGGGCGAGGAGGAGTACGGCAGCCGCGTGCTGTTCCAGCTGCTGCGGCGGGAGCCGGAGCGCACCCGCGCCGACGTGGTGCTCATCGCGGACATGGCGTACGTCGCCCCGCGCTGGCCCGCCGTGTACACGACGCTGCGCGGGTTGTGCTACGCCGAGATCACGGTGCGCACCGCGAAGTCGGACCTCCATTCCGGGGAGTTCGGCGGTGCGGCGCCCAACGCGCACGAGGAGCTGGTGCGCCTGCTCGACCGTCTCAAGACCCCCGACGGGAAGATCCACCTTCCGGGCCTGTACTCGGCCGTGCGCCGGCCCACCAAGGCCGAGCTCGCTACCTGGCGCAGCCTCCCCTTCAAGGAGAGCGCCTTCCTGACGCACCGCGTCCAGGCGAAGGCGCTCACCGGGCTGAAAGCGTACTCAGTGCTCGAGCGCCTCTGGGCGCTGCCGACCTTCGAGATTCACGGCATCACGGGCGGCTTCACGGAGGACGGTGCGAAGACCGTGATCCCGGCCGTCGCGACCGCGAAGGTCAGCCTGCGGCTCGTCCCCGATCAGAAGCTCAAGACCGTCGAGCGCCAGCTCGCCGCTGCGGTGAAACGACTTGTGCCCAAGTACGTGCAGGCGAGCGTGACCTTCCTGCACGGCGCGGACCCGGCGACGGTGAAGGTCACCCACCCGGCGTTCAAGCTGCTCGATCAGGCGTTCCGCGAAGTGGTGGGGCGGGGAACGATCGCCGCGCGCGCCGGCGGCTCGATTCCGGTGGTGCCCGCCCTCGGTCGAGGGGGGGCGCCGGTGATTCTCACCGGCATCGGGCTGCCCGATGACCGGTTGCACGCGCCCAACGAGAAGCTGGACTTGAAGCAGCTGTGGGACGGGATCAACGTATTTCGGAGGTTCTATGAGCTGCTCGGCTCCAAAGGCGTCTAGGCGCCCTTCTTGCTCAGATTTCTCAGTCTGTTGATATCGTGCTTCGTCAGACCTCTACCGCCGTATCGCTCTTCCGTCCACGGATCGCCCCGCATGTGATACCCGTTCTGCTCCCAGAACCCGGGCACGTCGGCATCGAGCAGCGTGAAGCCCCGGACCCACTTGGCGCTTTTCCAGAAGTAGAGGTGCGGCACCAGCAGCCGGGCGGGCCAGCCGTGCTCCGGCATGAGCCACTCGCCGCCCCACTTCACGGCGATCAGGTTGTCCGGACGATCGAGGTCCCCGAGCGGCAGGTTGGTCGTGAACCCCTGCTCGGCCCCCACGAGGCAGTACTTTGCCTCCGGCTTCACACCGGCGCGCTTGAGCAGCAGCTGGACCGACACTCCCTCGAACGCGTTGTCGAGCCGGCTCCACCGCGTCACGCAGTGGATGTCACAGTTCACCGTCGTGCGCGGCAGCGCGAGCAGCTCGTCGTAGGTGAGCGTCAACGGCCGCTCGACGAGCCCCGCGACCTCGAATGTCCAGCGGTGGGTATCGACCTGCGGGACGTTACCGTAGTGCAGCACCGGCCATTTCTTGGTGAGGACTTGGCCGGGGGGAAGGCGATCGGTCATGAAGGCGTCGAGGAAAACCGTCGAGGGGAGACGTCTAGGGCAGACGTACCCCCCGTTTCTCCTCGACGCCTCTCCTCGACGTCGCCCCTTGACGCAACTCGTGCTTCGACGCCAAACGCGCCCTCGAACCCGCGAATCACCGCGGCGACGGTCCGGTCCCAGAGGTCCTGCT
>Ga0209377_1001249_pt1 | contig 17248 bp, 21 predicted proteins | sample GraSoiAngelo_141_FD_185898 | JGI IMG/M metagenome (GOLD analysis project Ga0209377, IMG submission 185898) | Grasslands soil microbial communities from the Angelo Coastal Reserve, California, USA - 14_0929_12_40cm (SPAdes) (version 2) | ecosystem: Environmental > Terrestrial > Soil > Grasslands ...
AGCTCTCGAGGGACCGCAGAGAGATTGGAATCATTGAGCAGCATCGCGTGCAGGCTGAGGATCGCCTTCATCTCCGCCGGCGCGCCGATGGACACGCTCGTCTCCAGCGCGGCAAGCTCGCCCCGGACCTGCGCGATCGCAGCGTCGAAGCGCGCGATCTCCGCGTCGATCCCCTGCAGCGCGATCTCGTAGTGGGCGACCTCCAGGCGCGCGGTCGAGACCAGGTGCGCGTGGCCGATCGCAATTCCCCCGGAAACGCCCGCGCCGTGCAGGGTGAAGCTCGCGCTGCTCGCCTGAGGATTCTCGCCCATTTCCACCGAAGCCTACTCCTCTTCCCCGAAGCGCTCGGCGATCAGGCGAACCACCGCGGCGAGCGCGCCTTCCGCGTCCTCGCCCTCGGCTTCGATGACGATGCGGCTGCCCTTGCCTGCGGCGAGCATCATGACGCCCATGATGCTTTTCGCGTTCACGCGACGGCCGTTGCGCAACAGCCACACCTCGGCGGCGAAATTCCCCGCGAGCTGCGTGAGCTTCGCCGCGGCGCGCGCGTGCAGTCCCAGCTTGTTGACGATTTCAGCTTCGGTTCGCGGCATTGCAGGCGTCCGATTACAGGTGGACCACGCCGTCCCGCCCGCCGCTCATCGCCTTGTCGACCACCGCGGCGAGCGGTTCTTCGCGATAGGTGAGCGCCCGGATCAGCATGGGGAGGCTCGCCCCCGACAAGCCTTCGACCTTGCCGGGCTTGAGCAGGCGCGTGGCGATGTTCGAAGGAGTCGCGCCCAGGATGTCGGTGAGGACGAGCACCCCGTCGCCCCCGTCGAGCTGGCGCACCAGCTCCTGGGCCTGGGGCAGGATCGCGTCGGGATCGTCGTGGACCGTCACGCCCAACTGCTGCACCTGCAGCGGCCGCTTGCCGAGTACGTGGCTCGCGCCGTGGATGAGCGCCTCGCCCAGGGCGCCGTGCGCGACGATGAGGACTCCGACCATGGCCTTATTTTGCTACTTTACGGCGGCTTCCAGGGCGTCGAGAAACATCCCAGCGACATTGAAACCGGTCTGCTCGGTGATTTCCCGGAAGCAGGTGGGGCTGGTGACGTTGATTTCGGTGAGGTAATCGCCGATCACGTCCAGGCCCACGAGGAGCAGCCCCGCTCGCGCGAGCTCCGGCCCGAGCGCGTTCGCGATTTCCAGGTCGCGCCGCGACAGCGGCTTCGCGACGCCGGTGCCGCCGGCGGCGAGGTTGCCGCGCGTCTCGCCGGGCTTCGGGATGCGCGCAAGGCAATGCGGCACGGCTTTCCCCGCGATCAGCAGGATGCGCTTGTCGCCTTCGCGGATCTCCGGGATGTAGCGCTGCGCCATGACCGATTTTGCGCCGTCGCGAATCAGCGTCTCGACGATAACGTTGCGGTTGGGATCGCTCGAGGTGACGCGAAACACCGACTCGCCGCCCATGCCGTCCAGGGGCTTCAGCACCACGTCGCGGTGAGTGTCGATGAACTGCTGGAGTTGCCCGGGAAGCCGCGTCACCAGAGTCGGCGGCGAGAATTGCGGGTATTTCGCGATCGAGAGCTTCTCGCTGTGGTCGCGAATCGCGCGCGGGTCGTTGAACACCTTCGCGCCATCCTTTTGCGCGAGCTCCAGAAGCCAGGTGCTCGCGACGTATTCGGCGTCGAACGGCGGGTCCTTGCGCATGAGCACGACGTCGAATTCGGCGAGCGGCGTCTCCGTCGGCGACGCGGTCAAATACCAGGGATCCTTGGCGCCGCTGAGACTGAGCCGGGAGATTTCGCCGCTGACCCGGCCTCCCTTCCACATGAGGCCTTCCTGCGGCACGAAATACAGATCGTGGCCGCGCTTTGCGGCCTCGACCATCATCGCGTAGGTCGAGTCCTTGTGGATCTTGAAAGAGGACAGCGGATCGGCGACGAATGCGATTCTCATGTGACGAAGCGCGTGCTCAAGCGGCTCGCTCTGAAATCTCCACCAGGTTGCCGTCCGGATCGCGTACGTACACCGAACGGATCGGTCCCTGCGCTCCGGTTTTCATCACCGGCCCCTCTATGATAGGCACGTTGCACGCGGCAAGGCGAGCGATCACCTCCTCTAGGCGCACCGACGCGATGAAGCAGATGTCGAGCGTCCCCGGCGCGGCGAGCGTCGCCTTGGGCTCGAACTCTCTTCCCTTTTCATGGAGATTGATCTTCTGGACGCCGAACTTGAGCGCGATGCGGCCTTGGCCGAAGCGCTCGAATTTCATTCCGAGCACCCGGGTGTAGAAATCGATGCACTGCTCGGTGTGCGCGGTCGTGAGGACGATGTGATCGAGGTGATCGATCAAGGTCTGGATTATTTTAGCGTGCCGAGCATGTAGTCCACCGCCGCCTTCACTTCCGCATCCGAGAGCGTGAGGTTGCCCCCTTTGGGCGGCATCGCGCCTTTGCCCTTGAGCGCGTTCTCGTACACGTGCTCGGCGCCGTGCACGAGGTGCATCGCCCACGCTTTCTTGTCGCCGAGCTTGGGCGCGTTCGCCACGCCCGCGCCGTGGCAGGCCATGCACGTCGACTCGTAGACCGTCCTGCCGTCCGTCTTGGCCGCCGCCTGCACCGCGGTACCGGGCGGCGCCGGCTCCCGGAAATTTCCGCCGGCTGCGTTGACCATGTAGACGACGGCGCGCTCGACTTCGATGTCGGAGAGATCGGCCGCGCCGCCCTTGGGCGGCATCGCGCCTTCGCCCTTCAGCGCCACCCGCACGAGTTCCTTCTGCCCTTCGCGGATGCGCGGCGCCCAGTCGCGCCGGTCGCCGAATTTCGGCGCCTTCCCGATCCCGGTGGCGTGACACGCCGTGCAGATCGACTTGTATATCTCCTCTCCGGTCTTCAGGACTTTGCCGGCCGGCCCCGCCGTGCCCATGTTGACCTCGGCGACCGGCTTGATGCGCTTTGCGACTGCTTCGGGCGATTTGGCGTCCTCGTCGTAATTCCTGCCGCTCGTCGCGAGTTGCGCGAGCAGGACGATCACGATGATCGGCACGAGGAACGCGAGCACCAGGACGGTGACGAGCTGCCTGGGAGTCTTGATCGGGGATTCGTGGCGCTTTGCGCTCATTCTCGCGCCCTTTGGGCGAGCGTAGAAACGCACGCATTATAATCCCTTCCCATGATCGATCCCCTCGTCGTCGAAGAACTGATCGACCGCGCGCTCGCCGAGGACATCGGCTTCGCCGACCTCACCTCGGAGCTGGTGATCCCAGCCGACGCGCGCGCGGAGCTCGCGCTCAACGCGCGCCAGGACATCGTCGTCGCCGGCATCGACGTCGCCGCGCAGGTGTTCCGCCGCCGCGTGCCGCAGTGCCGGGTGGAGCTGCGCGTGAAGGACGGGGATCGCGTCAATGCGGGCACGGCGATGGGCCGATTCGAGGGCCCGGCTCGCGGTCTGCTCGCGGTGGAGCGGACCGCGCTGAATTTTCTCCAGCACCTCTCGGGAGTCGCCACCCTTACCGCGCAGTACGTCGAGCGCGTCGCGGGGACGCGGGCGGTGCTGATCGACACGCGCAAGACGACGCCTGGCCTGCGCGCGCTGGAGAAACACGCAGCGCAGCTCGGCGGAGCGCGCAACCACCGGTTGCGCCTGGACGACGGCGTGCTCATCAAGGACAACCACATCAGCGTGTGCGGCTCGATCGCCCTTGCCGTGAAGCGCGCCCGCTCGGGCGTTCCCGTCCTCACCAGGATCGAGGTCGAGTGCGACACGCTCGGACAAGTGAGGGAGGCGCTCGAGGCGGGGGCCGACATGATTCTGCTCGACAACATGAGTGCGGAAGACATGCGCCGCGCGGTCGCGCTTTCGGGCGGCCGGGTTCCGCTCGAGGCTTCCGGGGGAGTGAGGCTGGAGACCATCCGCGCGATCGCCGAGACCGGCGTCGATTTCATCTCGGTGGGCCGGATCACGCAGTCGGCGCCGGCGGTGGATATCGGCCTCGACGCCGTCGTCAGGATCTGACATGGCTAGGCGCTCGGTGTGCCTGTTCTGCTCGGCGGTCGAGGATCTCCCGGCCGCAGCGCGCTCCCTCGCCGCGGAATTCGGCGCCGCCTGTGCGGGGCGCGGACTGCGCCTCGTATACGGCGGCAGCGGCCGGGGGCTTATGGGGATCGCCGCGCGCGCCGCCGCGGCTGCGGGTGGGGAAGTGCTCGGGATCATGCCGCGCCATCTCATCCGTCCGGAGCGCGCCGCGGCCGACCTCGGCACGCTCAAGATCGTCGAGTCGCTCGCCGAGCGCAAGCAGCTGATGACGGAATGCGCCGACCTGTTCGTCGCGCTGCCCGGCGGGATCGGCACCCTCGACGAGCTGCTCGAGATGCTTACGATGAACGACCTGGGACTGCAGGACAAGCCTGTGATCCTGTGCGCAAGCGACGGCTTCTGGCAGCCGTTCATCGCGATGATCGAGCGCTTCCGCGCCTACGGCGTGCTGCGGCCGAGCGTGGAGCGCAGGCTGCACGCGGCCGCTTCGGTCGGGGAAGCCATGCGCCTCATCGAAGACCATCTGTCGTCTGCGGCCCGCGGGACGCAGGCCGCCGCATCGCGCAGTGTATAATTTCCGCTCCCCGCGCCCGTAGCTCAGGGGATAGAGTGATGGCCTCCGAAGCCATAGGTCGCGCGTTCGATTCGCGCCGGGCGCGCCAGATTCCACCGCGCTCCAGTACCGTAAAGTAGGGGAGGCAGCATGCGCACCAAGATTCGCGTTGGCGTCCTGGCGGGCGCAGTCCTGCTGTCCGGTACGGCGGGAGCTCAGACCGAAATCCACTGGTGGCATTCGATGCAGGGGGCGCTCAACGACAAGGTCAACGAGCTCGCCAACGGCTTCAACGCCAGCCAGAAGGAATACAAGGTCGTTGCGATCTTCAAGGGACAATACCCCGAGTCGATGACCGCGGCAATCGCCGCGTTCCGTGCCGGCAACGCGCCGCACATTCTGCAGGTGTTCGAGGTCGGGACCGCGACCATGATGGGTGCGAAGGGCGCGATCAAGCCTGTCTACGAGCTGATGAAAGAGGCGGGCGAGCCGTTCGACGCGAAGAATTATCTTCCCGCGGTGGCGGGCTACTACACCGACAGCAAAGGAAACATGCTGTCGCTGCCCTTCAACAGCTCGACTCCGGTGTTCTACGTGAACAAGGATGCGTTCAAAAAAGCCGGTCTCGATGGCACCGCGCCGAAGACCTGGAAGGAATTCGCGGCCGTCGCCGGCAAGCTGAAGGCTTCCGGGCAGCAGTGCGTTTATTCCACCGGCTGGCCCGCATGGGTGCATGTCGAGAACTTCAGCGCCTGGCACAACCTGCCGATCGGCACCAGGGAAAACGGCATCGCCGGCACCGACACGGAGTTCAAGATCAATTCTCCGCAGCACGTGAGGCACGTCGAGATGCTGGCCGACTTCGCCAAGCGTGGCTTGTTCACCTATTCGGGGCGCAAGAACGAGGCCGAGGCGCGTTTTTTCAGCGGCGAGTGCGCCATGCTTACGTCGAGCTCGGGCGCGCAAGCGAACATCCGCCGCAACGCGAAGTTCGACTTCTCGGTCAACTTCCTGCCTTATCACGACGACATCAAGGGCGCGCCGCAGAATTCGATCATCGGGGGCGCGAGCCTCTGGGTCATGACCGGCAAGAAGCCTGCCGAGTACCGGGGCGTAACGAAGTTTTTCTCCTATCTGTCCTCCACCAGCGTGCAGGTCGACTGGCACAAATCGACGGGTTATGTGCCGATCACCAACGCCGCCTACGAGGCGACGAAGAAGGACGGCTATTACGAAAAGGTCCCTGGCGCCGACATTGCCGTGCGCCAACTCGCCAACAAGGCGCCCACGCCCAACTCGAAAGGCCTGCGTTTCGGCAACTACGTGCAGGGTCGCGAGGTGATCGAGGAGGAGATGGAAGGGGTATTCGCCGGCAAGAAGGACGCGAAGACGGCGATGGAAGAAGCGACGCGCCGCGGCAACGAGATCCTGCGGAAATTCCAGGCGGCGAACAAGAGCTGACGAGGGAAAGAGGGGCGCGGCCCCTTATCACCCGGGAATGGAAAAGCGCGTCGTATTCCGCTCGGCGTGGTTGCCTTACGCGCTGCTCGTGCCGCAGATCGCGGTCACGATCGTATTTTTCTTCTGGCCGGCAGCGCAGGCCTTCTGGTTCTCCTTCCAGCTGCAGGATGCCTTCGGCATCAGCACCGAGTTCGCCGGGCTGCGCAACTTCGCCGACCTCCTGAGGGACGAGCACTATCTCGCGTCCTTCAAGAGCACCGCCGTATTCAGCCTGCTGGTCGCCGCGAGCGGCATTGCCATCTCGCTGCTGCTCGCAACCATGGCCGACCGCGTGCTGCGCGGCGCCCTCGCCTACAAGACGCTTCTCATCTGGCCTTACGCCGTCGCCCCGGCGGTGGCCGGAGTGCTCTGGGCGTTCCTGTTTGCGCCTTCGATCGGCATCGTCACCTACGTGATCAGGAAAGCGGGCTACAACTGGGACTGGGTGCTGCAGGGCGACCAGGCAATGCTGCTGGTGGTGATGGCGGCAACCTGGAAGCAGATCAGCTACAACTTTCTGTTCTTTCTCGCCGGTCTTCAATCCATCCCGCGCTCGTTGGTGGAGGCGGCGGCCATCGACGGCGCGGGCCCCTCGCGCCGTTTCTGGACCATCGTCTTTCCGCTGCTGTCGCCGACCACGTTCTTTCTGCTCGTCGTCAACATCGTGTACGCGTTTTTCGACACGTTCGGAGTGATCGATTCCACGACCCAGGGCGGGCCGGCGGGCGCGACCCAGATTCTCGTCTACAAGGTGTACTACGACGGCGTGAAAGCGGGCGATCTCGGCGGCTCCTCGGCGCAGTCGGTCATCCTGATGCTGATCGTCATCGCGCTCACCGTTGCGCAATTCAGGTTCATCGAGAGAAAAGTGCAGTACTGAATGGTCGACGCATGGTAGAGAACCGGCCCTGGCTGACGGTCATGTCGCACGCCGTGCTGATCGCGGGAATCGCGGTCATCGCCTTTCCCCTGTATGTCACCTTCGTCGCTTCGACGCTCACGCTGGATCAGATCCTGCAGGTGCCGATGCCGCTGGTGCCGGGGGACCGCCTTTGGGAGAACTATTCGAGGGCGCTCACGGCCGGAGCGAGCGGCGCGGCCGCCGCCCCCGTGGGCCGGATGATGCTGAACAGCCTGGTGATGGCGGTCGCGATCGCGCTCGGCAAGATCGCCATCTCGCTCATCGCCTCGTTCGCGATCGTCTACTTCCGCTTCCCCCTCCGAAACTTCTTCTTCTGGATGATCTTCGTCACCCTGATGCTGCCCGTCGAAGTGCGCATCATCCCCACCTACAAGGTGGTCTCCGATCTCGGCATGCTGAATTCTTACGTCGGCCTGACGCTGCCCCTGATCGCCTCGGCGACGGCCACTTTCCTGTTCAGGCAGTTCTTCCTCACGATCCCGGAGGAGCTCGCCGAGGCCTCGCGCATCGACGGCGCCGGGCCGATGCGCTTCTTCCTCGACGTGGTGCTGCCGCTTTCGAAGACCAGCATGGCGGCGCTGTTCGTGATCCAGTTCATCTACGGATGGAACCAGTACCTGTGGCCTTTGCTCGTCACGACCGACGAGTCGATGTATACGGTGGTGATCGGCATCAAGCGCATGATCCTCGGCGGCGATGCCCTCACCGAGTGGAACGTCGTCATGGCGACCGCCATGCTCGCCCTGTTGCCGCCGGCCGCGGTCGTCGTGCTCATGCAGAAGTGGTTCGTCAAGGGTCTGGTCGAGACGGAGAAGTGATGGCCCGCGTACTGTTGCGCGATGTCAGAAAGAGCTACACCGGAATGCAGGTCATTCACGGGGTGTCGATCGACGTCGCCGACGGCGAGTTCGTGGTGATCGTCGGGCCCTCGGGCTGCGGCAAGTCGACGCTGCTCAGGATGGTGGCGGGCCTGGAGACGATCAGCTCGGGGCAAATCGCGATCGGAGAGCGCGTGGTGAACGAGCTCGAGCCCAAAGACCGCGACATCGCGATGGTGTTCCAGAACTACGCGCTGTACCCGCACATGTCCGTGTACGACAACATGGCCTACGGCCTGAGAATCCGGGATCTCTCCAAGTCCGACATCGACGCGCGCGTCAAGCGCGCCGCAGGGATACTCGAGCTCGGAGCGCTGCTCGGGCGCAAGCCGCGGGAGCTCTCGGGCGGCCAGCGCCAGCGCGTCGCGATGGGTCGCGCGATCGTGCGCGAGCCGGCGGTGTTCCTGTTCGACGAGCCGCTTTCCAACCTCGACGCGAAGCTGCGGGTGCAGATGCGCGTGGAGCTGCAGGCGCTGCACCGGAGGCTGGGGACGACGAGCCTGTACGTCACGCACGACCAGGTCGAGGCGATGACGCTCGCGCACAGGATGATGGTGATGAATGCGGGCCGCGCCGAGCAGATCGGAGCGCCCCTCGAAGTCTACGCAAAGCCCGCCACGACCTTCGTCGCCGGCTTCATCGGCTCGCCGCCGATGAACTTGATGCCGGCGCGCCTGAACGGCCGCGAGGTGCTGCTCGGCGTGCGCCCCGAGCACCTGGAGCCGTGCGGCGAATCGGACGCCGCGTTCGTCGCCGACGTCGATCTCGTCGAGCCTCTGGGCGCCGACACCCTCGCGCACGGCACCGTGGAGGGAACGCGCATCGTCGTCCGGCTCACCGGTGCGCAGCGCGTGTCCGAAGGCCGGCTCCCGCTCCGATTCGATCCGGCGCAGCGGCACTACTTCGAAGCCGGAAGCGGCGCCCGCATCGAGGCGGTGTGAGCGCCCCACGGCTTTGATTGATAGAATGCCCCGAGCTCACCTTTCCGCGATTCGCACTCGAGCGGAGACTCCGATGCACAGATCGATCTTTATTGCCGTCTCGATGCTGCTTTGTTGCACCGGCGCGCTTGCCGGCGGATCGAACTACGGCATCACCCCCGGGGCGAAGCAGCTCAGCGGCAAGGTCTCCGAGTGGCCGGTGCCCACGCCGAAATTCGCGCGCGATCCCGCGCCAGGTCCCGACGGAAACATCTACATCACCGTGATGCAGGGCGACCGCATCGCGCGTTTCGACACGAAGTCGCAGAAATTCAACGAATGGGATCTTCCTTCCGGGGCGCATCCGCATGGACTGCTCGTCGACAAGGAGGGCAGGGTCTGGTACACGGGCAACGGCAACGGCACCATCGGCGAGCTCGACCCCGCGACCGGCAAGGTGCGCGAGCACAGGACGCCCTCGGGCGGGAGCCCGCACACGCTGGTGATCGACGACTCGGGCGTGATCTGGTTTACCAGTCAGTCCGGTTACGTCGGGCGCCTCGACAGATCGAGCGGCAAGATCGCGGAATACCGCATGTCGGGCGGGCCGTACGGCCTCGCCCTCGACAAGCGTGGCAACGTGTGGGTGTGCCGCATGAGCGCGGACAAGATGGGGATCATCGATTCGAAGACCGGGAAGACCTCGGAGCTTTACATGGGCCCGGGCTCCCGGCCGCGCCGCGTCGCCACCGCTCCAGACGGGTCGCTCTGGATCACGCTTTACGGCAACGGCAAGCTCGCGCACGTCGATCCCGCGGCGCTCAGGATCATCAAGGAGTACGAGATGCCGGCCGGCGCAGGCGGCGGACCGTACGCGGTGACCGTCGACGGCGCGGGGCGCGTGTTCGCGAACGAGATCGAGACCGATACCGTGGCGATGCTCGATCCGAAGACCGAGCAGTTCCAGGTGTTCAAGCTGCCGTCGAGAAACGTCGGCATTCGCAAGGCGATCGTCGACGCGCAGGGGCGCTACTGGTACATGGGCTCGCATAACGGGCGCTTGGGCGTGATCGAATGAATTGCAGAGGAGCATCAAGCATGAAAAAACTGCAGAGACTGCTGGCACTCGCGGCGCTCGCCGTGGCGACGGGTGCGCTCGCGCAAAACTATCCGACCAAGCCGATCTACCTGTACATACCGTTCGCGGCGGGCGGGCCGACCGACACGCTCGGGCGCAATCTCGCGCAGGTGATGGGCCAATCGCTCAAGCAGCAGTTGATCGTCGAGAACGTCGTCGGCGCGGGCGGGACCATCGCGGTCGCGCGCGCAGCGAAGGCTTCGCCGGACGGCTATACGGTGCTGCTGCACCACATCGGGATGTCGACCGCGCCCGCGCTGTACCGCACGCTGACTTTCGATCCGCTCAAGGATTTCGAGTACATCGGCGAAGTGGCCGACGTGCCGATGACGATGATCGCCCGCGGCAACTTCCCGGCAGCGAACTTCAAGGAGTTCCTCGCCTATATCAAGGCGAACAAGGACAAGGTCACCTACGCGAACGCGGGCCTGGGCGCAGCCTCGCACCTGTGCGGCCTTCTGTTCATGACGGCGATCCAGACCGACTTCACCACCGTCCCCTACAAGGGCACCGGGCCGGCGATGAACGATCTCCTGGGCGGGCAGGTGGATTTCATGTGCGACCAGACCACCAACACCACCGGCCAGATCCAGGGCGGCAAGGTGAAAGTGTTCGGCGTCACCAGCAAGAAACGCGTGCCCTCGCTGCCGAACATCCCGACTCTAGACGAGCAGGGGCTGAAGGGATTCGAGGTCGTGGTGTGGCACGGACTGTATGTGCCCAAGGGCACGCCGAAGCCGGTGGTGGGCCGCCTGAACGCCGCGCTGCAGGCGGCGATCAAGGACGCGGACTTCAAAGCCAACCTCGCCAGGCTCGGCGCCGAGCCGGTGAGCGCGGATCGCGCGCGGCCGGAAGCCCTGCACAAGTTCCTCCAAGCCGAAATCGCGAAGTGGGGGCCGATCATCAAGAAAGCAGGTCAGTACGCCGACTGAAACGCGGCATAGTTCTGACCGGGAGTATAAAAAAGGGCGCCGAAAGGCGCCCTTTTCTTTTCTGTACGGATTATCGCGGTCGCGATGACCCTCAGGCGACCCCGTTCTTCTTGAACCAGGCGAGCATGCGCTTCCAGCGGGGAAAGCGCGGCTGTAAACAGATATTCTCGTTGTTCATTCCATCGAGGCTAGTTCCTGCTGGGATCTTAGCGGCGGCGCGAAAACACGCGCATCAGCCACAGCGCGAAGGCCGCGAGGATGGCGGCCGAACCGAGCAATCCGTAACGGCGCATCTTCTTTTTCCTGCGCGTGGTTTCGGCGCGTTCCTCGGCCATAAGCTGCGCCATTCGCTCGACCAGGTCGGGCTTTTCCGGCGCGCGCGCGTGCTTTTGCTCGGTCGCAGCGGCAGGCGGGGCGGCCGCCGGCGCCCCCTTGAGCGCCTCGGCCTCGCGCCGCGCCTGGGCGATGAGCGCCGCTTCCCGGGCGGAGAGCTTTTCCTTTTCCATGAGCTACATGAGAATGATATCGAACTGCTCCTGGCCGTAGCTCGTCTCGACCTGCATCGACACGGGCTTGCCTATGAGTCGCCGAGCATCGCCAGGGATTGCGACTCCTCCTCCAGGAACAGGTCGATCACCGATTGCGAAGCGAGGATGCGGAACTCGCGTGCGTTGAACTGGCGCGCCTCGCGCAGGATCTCGCGCAGGACCTCGTAGCACACGGTCTGCGCGGTCTTGACTACGCCGCGCCCGCCGCAGGTCGTGCAGGGCTCGCACAGCACGTGCTCGAGCGATTCCCGGGTGCGCTTGCGCGTCATCTCGACCAGACCCAGTCCCGTGAAGCCGTTCACGCTGATCCGCGTGCGGTCGCGTGCGAGCGCCTTGTTCAGTTCGGCGAGGACTGCGGAACGGTGCTCCGCGTTTTCCATGTCGATGAAGTCGATGATGATGATGCCGCCGAGATTTCGGAGGCGCAGCTGGCGCGCGATCACCTGTGCGGCCTCGAGATTGGTCTTGAAGATCGTATCGTCGAAACTACGGGTGCCCACGTAGCCGCCGGTGTTGACGTCGATCGTGGTCATCGCCTCAGTCTGCTCGAGGATCAGGTAGCCCCCGCTTTTCAATTCCACCCTGCGCGAGAGCGCGCGCTCGATCTCTTCCTCGACATTGTGAAGATCGAAAAGCGGCCGCTCGCCGGTGTAGTGCTCGAGCTTCTCGAGCACCTTGGGCGTGTACTCGGCGGCGAACTCCTGGAGCTTCTGGAAGTTTTCGCGCGAGTCGATGATGATCCGGCCCGTGCTCTCGCCCGCGATATCGCGCAGCACTCTCTGCGCGAGCGACAAGTCCTGGTAGAGCAGCGTCGGCGCGGGCGCCGTGAGCGTGCGGCTGCGGATGCCGTGCCAGAGTTTTTTCAGGTACTCGATGTCCCCGCGCAGCTCGGCCTCGGTTGCGGTCTCCGCCACGGTGCGGATGATGAATCCCCCGGTCTCGTCGGCGGGCAGCAGCTGTGCGAGCTTCTCGCGCAGCAGCTGCCGCTCGGTCTCGTCCTCGATTCGCTGCGAGATGCCGATGTGGGGGTCCTGAGGGAGATAGACGACCAGCCGCCCGGCGATCGAAATCTGGGTCGAGAGGCGCGCGCCCTTGGTCCCGATGGGATCCTTGATCACCTGCACGAGCCGTGACTGGCCTTCCGAAAGAATGCGCTCTATCGGCTTTGCCGGCGCGGCGCCGAGGTGCTGGCGCTCCTCCCAGATGTCGGCGACGTGCAGGAACGCGGCGCGCTCCAGCCCGATCTCGATGAACGCCGACTGCATGCCGGGCAGCACGCGCGCGACTTTCCCGACATAGATGTTGCCCACGAGGCCGCGGTTCGCCGCGCGCTCGATGTGCAGCTCCTGCGGCACGCCCGCCTGCATCACGCCGACGCGGGTTTCCTGCGGCGTGCAGTTGATGAGAATATCCTCGGTCATGAGCCGAATTTCCGTATCAATTGCGCAGTCTCGTACAGGGGCAGCCCCATGATCCCGGAATAGCTGCCGTGCAGCTCGGTGACGAAAGCCGCCGCGCGGCCCTGGATCGCGTAGGCGCCCGCCTTGTCGGTCGGCTCGCCGCTCTCGACGTAGGCTTCCACCTCGGACTCCGCGAGCTCGCTGAACCGCACCCGGCTCTCGCTCACGAGGAGCTCGGTGCGCGCCTCGAAACTGAGCGCGACCGCGGTAAGCACTCGGTGCTCGCGTCCGGAGAGGAGCCGCAGCATCCGCGCCGCGTCGGCGGGATCGGCGGGCTTGCCGAGAATCTTGTCGTCGACGCAGACGACGGTGTCCGCGGCGAGCACCGGGAACCTGCGCAGCCGGCGCTGCACGACCCGGTCCCAGCCGACTTCCGCCTTGGCGCGGCACACGCGGCGGACGTAGTCGCCCGGCAGCTCGGCCGGGAGCTGCGACTCGTCCACGTCGGGGCCGCGCGCCGGGTGCTCGCGCAGCACCAGCACCTCGAACGCCACTCCGATCTGCTTGAGGAGCTCGCGCCGGCGCGGGCTGCGCGAGGCGAGGTAGATGAGGGTGCGCGGCGGGTTCTTGATCATTCGCGGTGGTAGGGGTGCCGGTGCAGGATGGAGCTGGCGCGATAGAGCTGCTCGGCGAGGAGCACCCGCGCCAGGGCGTGCGGCAGCGTCATCGCGGACAAGCGCAGGAGGAGCTCGGCGCCGCTCTTCGCCGTCGGCGCGAGACCGTCGGCGCCGCCGAGCAGGAACGCCGCATCGCGCCCGTCCTCGCGTTGCGCGTCCAGCCAGCGCGCAAACCCGGTGGTGCTGAGCTCGCGCCCGCGCTCATCCAGTGCCACGCGCGAGGCTCCGCGCGGCACCGCACGCACGATGCGCCGGCCTTCCGCCTCGAGCAGCTGCGCCGTCGATTTTCCGCCCGAGCGGGGCTCAGGGCGGACTTCGATCAGCTCGATCCTCAAGTCGCGTGGCATGCGCCTCGCGTATTCGTGAAATGCATCGTCGACCCAGCCGGGCATGCGCGTACCCACGGCGACCACCCACAGTTTCATCTGCCGCGCGCCGGCGACGCCTTGCGCCGGGCACGCGCTTTGCGCGGCTTCGGCTGGCCCCAGAGCTCTTCGAGATTGTAGTGCGAGCGCACCGCAGGCTGCATGATATGCAGGACGATGTCGCCCAGATCGAGCAGCACCCAGTCGCCCCCGTCCTCCCCTTCCACTCCGTAGACGCGGCCGCCCGCCGCTTTCGCTTTTTCCTGGACGTGGCTCGCGAGCGCCTTCAACTGGCGCGCGGAGTCCGCGCTCGCGATGATCACGCGGTCGAACATCGAGGTGAGATGGGTCACATCGAAGACCTCGATCTCGCGCGCCTTGATGTCCTCCAGGGCCGAGAGTGCGGCTTTCTGGAGCTTGCGAAGATCCACCATCAGGGGGCGCCGCCCGCCTGAGCGTAGAGCCGGTGCGCGTCGATGTAATCGAGGACGGCCGAAGGCAGCAGGTAACGCGGGCTGCGCGCCTGCGCGAAGTGGGCGCGGATGGCGCTCGCGGAAATGTCGAGCGCAGTGGTTCCGTAGGTGACGACACTTCCCCCCGGCCGCTCGCGCAGGACATCGGGGGTGCCGGCGCGCTTGCGCCACTCGGCGGCGAGCGCGACCGGCATGCCGCCGGGCGTGAGCGAATGTCCGGGGCGCTGGGCGACGAACACATGCGCGAGGGGAAAGAGATCGCGCCAGCGCTCCCAGGAGCTCAAGTTGCGGAAGGCGTCCGTCCCGAGGAGCAGCACGAGGGAGCGCTGGGGGCCGAATTCGCTTCGCAGCCGCTCCAGCGTCTCGACGGTGTAGCCGGGCGCAGTCTGGCGGATCTCGGCGTCGTCCAGCTCGAACACGTCGTTTTTCCCGATCGCGAGGCGCACCATCTCCAGGCGATGGTTCGCCGGCGCACGCGGCGCGACGCGGTGCCAAGGCTGACCGGCAGGCACCCAGCGCACTCGCTCCAGACCGAGAATTTCAGCCGCTTCCTGAGCGAGGCGCAAGTGTCCGAAGTGCACCGGGTCGAAGGTGCCGCCCATGATGCCGATGGGCGCGCTCATCTACGTTTCGCGGCGGCGAGCAAAATCAAGATTGCCGGATTTGGCCGCTGCCGAACACGACGTACTTCTGCGAGGTAAGACCCTCAAGGCCCACCGGGCCGCGCGCGTGCAGCTTGTCGGTCGAGATGCCGATCTCCGCGCCCAGGCCGTACTCGAAACCGTCGGCGAAACGCGTCGAGGCGTTCACGAGGACCGAGCTCGAGTCGACCTCGCGCAGGAAACGCTTTGCGTGCGCTTCATCCTCGGTCACGATCGCGTCGGTGTGCTGCGAGCCGTATCTTCCGATATGCGCTATTGCCTCCTCGAGATCGTGGACGACTCGCACCGCGAGGATGGGCGCGAGGTACTCGGCGTACCAGTCCTCCTCGGTGGCGGGCTTCATGCTGGAAACCAGCGCGCGGGATTTCTCGTCGCCGCGCAGTTCCACTCCTTTGTCGGCGTAGATCTTCGCCAGCCTCGGGAGCACTTTCGGTGCAATGGACTCGTTGACGAGCAGCGTCTCCATCGCGTTGCACACGCCGTAGCGCTGCGTCTTCGCGTTGTCGGCGATGCGGATCGCCTTGTCGATGTCCGCGCGGTCGTCGATGTAGACGTGGCACACCCCGTCGAGGTGCTTGATCATGGGAATGCGCGATTCGCGCATCACCCGCTCGATCAGGTCCTTGCCGCCACGCGGCACGATGATGTCCACGTATTCGTTCATCGAGAGGAGCATCCCGACCGCGGCGCGGTCTGCGGTCTCGACGACCTGCACCGCGTCTTCGGGAAGGCCCGCGGCGCGCAATCCTTCGTGCATGCACGCGGCGATCGCCATGTTGGAGCGCACCGATTCCGAGCCGCCGCGCAGGATGCAGGCGTTGCCCGCTTTCAGGCACAGCGCCGCGGCGTCGGCGGTCACGTTGGGACGCGATTCGTAGACGATGCCGATCACGCCCAGGGGCACGCGCATCCTGCCGACCTTGATCCCGGAAGGCTGTTCCTTCAATTCGCTCACCTCGCCGACCGGATCGGGGAGCTTCGCGACCTGTTCCAGACCCTCGGCCATGCTCTCGATCGTTTTTTCGGTCAGCGTCAGCCGGTCGATGAAAGCCGCGTCCTTGCCGGCGGCGCGCGCCGTCTTCACGTCCTCGGCGTTCGCCGCGAATAGCTTCCTCGCGTCGCGCCGCACCGTATTGGCAGCGGCGATAAGCGCGCGGTTCTTGCTTGCCGTGTCCGCGCGCGCCACTTCGCGCGACGCGGCGCGAGCGCGCCGGCCGACTTCGAGCATGTAGGACTTGATGTCCGATGGGGCGTTCATCGAGGGAATTTTACGCCGTGCGAGCGGAAGGCGTCATTTCCCCTCCTCATCTTGAGGAGGGGTGGCGCGAAGCGCCGGGGTGGTCAGGTTGCCTGTCGGCGAATTGAACATCGGCGATCCAGTTGCGCATTCTGCGGGCGAGACGAGATTCAACATCTTCACCTTCGAAGTCGCCGGCGGTCCGACGAAGCCGCGAGGGGTCGACATTTTCGAACACGTTGACGTTGACGACCGCGTAGAGATGGTTTGCGATCTCACTGGTGACTAGCGGCACGGCACCGCACCGCGAGCAGACGTGAAACGTCGCGGTCCGGGTCCCGAAGGAGTACTTCGACACCAGCGCGGAATCACGAACAGCGACCGCCAGCCTGGCGTTGGGGTTCGAAGTCCAGACGCCGCCGTGCTTGACGCAGAAGGTGCAACCGCACGCGCGCGCCGGAATCTCGGGCGGGTCTCCTTTCCATTCGAGTTCGAAGGCGATATTACCGCAGTGGCATTTACCGGTGATGAGCATGTAGATATCGGAGAAAGTAGGGCGCCTCAACGTTCCGCATTACCGGCGCGCGCCGCTCTTGCGCGCGTCCGGGTAGATGCGGCGCTAGAGTTCTCAGCATACGCTCTGGTTACGGCTAAGACTCATATGCGTAGCACGGCCACTATTGAACTTGAATTCGACAAATGAGCAGTCGTTGAAATAGGGGCGACTTGGATTCTCGAAACATTCGGATTTTCCGACCCATCTGTCGAAATATGGATCGGCCTTTCGCAAATATTGCTTTGAGCATGCGCTGTAAGTAAGCGACTGGTTCGACGGGGTGCGCTTGGGTCCCAAAGTAGTTTGTACTTCGTCAGGGGAAACGCCCACCCGTAAACCGCTGGTCGTTTTGAGATCGCTCACGCCCACACTTAGTGACGCACAGCGTTTCCGCTGAGAAAACGTTGACGCGGATGCATAGACGCGAATATGGTTGATCTGTCCTTGGGGGTTAGCCATTTCACTAT